>SDBU01000931.1_pt1 | contig 42739 bp, 29 predicted proteins | sample 2277071 | NCBI WGS metagenome assembly SDBU01 (sample SAMN10397929, study PRJNA504765) | marine sediment metagenome | isolation source: marine sediment core GS08_GC12, 126 cmbsf | place: Arctic Ocean: Gakkel Ridge, Loki's castle | collected 2008
GTGGGACGCCGACCATGAATCGAGCAATGCTCTGGGTGTTGTCGGCAGTTACGCTATGGGGCGCTGTGGCCCACGGCGCGACTCCTGAAACAGCCGCCCCGGCAGACGATGAGCAGGAAAAGGTCGCGGTCGTAATCCCCATCCAGGGAGAGCTGACGGCCGAAACCGTGCAAGTCTTCAAGGACGGCATGAAGGAGGCCAAGGACACGAAGGCAAACCTGGCCGTTCTGGTGTTCGACACTCCTGGGGGCTACGCAGCCGCGGCCATCGCCATTGCGGATTTGATGGATGAGCATGAGACGATCGAGTTCCTCAGCTACGTGCACGGGGAGCGCTTCGGAGGCGCATGGTCCGCGGGGGCGTTCCTGGTGTTCTGCACGGACGGTATCTACTTGCGCAAGGGAACCAGCATAGGCGCAAGGCCGGTGACCTGGCCCCCGCTGGAGAGGCTTTCGGGCGGCTACGGATCTGGCGCCTCCGGGGGATATCCTTCGGGGATTGGACTGCCCCCGCCGACATTTGCAGCGCCTCCCTCTGTCCCTGGCGGCCCTGCCTCAACAAGTTGGCCGGGTTTCCCCGCGCCCGCCCCTTCTGCAACAACGACCTCAGGGCCCGAATCGGCCTGGAAGACACAGCTCCGCGCCCGAGCCCAAGCACACGGGCATCCGCCGGAAGTGGCCCAGGCATTAGCCAACGAGAATACCGAACTCTTGGCGATGGTAACAGAAGACGGCGTCAGCTTCTCGTTGGCCGCGCAACTTGGCAGCAGCTTCTCTGCTCCAGCGCCGGACGAACGTGCCAGACTGATCAAGGCAAGGGGCACCCCCCTCTCCCTGACCGCGACGGACGTCGAGCAGCTTGGCATTGGACGTGCGGTCGACAGCGCGGTCGAGATGGGCCGCTCCCTGGGCCTGCGCCGCCCCCGTCTGCTCACGTACCCGATCCACAAAAAGCTCGCAAGACGACTGGCCAACAGTGTGGCACAGCGCGCGAGCGCGAAGACGCTTGCAGAGGACGAACTGAATGGATTGAATCAGCTTGTCAAGGCATTGCAGTCGGCCTCTCAGCCCACCACCTCTCTCAGAGCGCCCCGACCCCGAACAGCAGCAGTCATCACCCAACTGGGGCAGCACGTGGACAAGGCACTCGCTCTGTCTAAGGATCTGATCATGGGGGCCGGGAAGTTCCCCAGCCTGCAGTTGCCCGCAAACGAACTCGAAGAACTCGCCCGGGAACTTCAGGAGCGTCGAAAGGGCCTGGCAGCGGAATACGCTCGGGCAACGGCGGCGGCCTTCATCACCGTCACGGGCTTCAACTCAAGTTGGTCGGAGATCTCGGGGGGCTTTGAGATCAGCGGAACAGGACGCGTCACAGTGTCAGGCGAGGTGGCGAACACTGGCACCGCAGATTCTAACTCCCCCCGCCTGTTGATCCAGTTCTGGACCAACCGCCCCACTATTGGCCGGACGCCGGACCTCCTGGGCGAGGCTTACGTTTCCGTCAGCCCATATCGTCTGGCACCGGGCCAAAGAGGGAGTTTCCAGTATCTCTATCGGGACCCGAACAGGAGGGTGAGACACGTAACCGTGGGGGTCACGGACCACGGACGCAGCTCAAGCGTGGGCAGCCCGTTCTCCACGCGCTCGATGTGGTGAGAAGCCCCGTGTGCCCGGCGCACGGCGCCCAAGATAGCCGCTCCGGGATTCTCCCCAACCTTTCCCCTGGATAACGGACGCGAGGGAGCAATGCAGGAATCGGCGACGAAGGTCGGCATAATCGGTTGTGGCAACATCAGTGGAATCTACCTCAAGAACGCGCAGCAGGTCTTTGACATCCTCGACGTGGCGGCCTGCGCAGACCTGGACGTCGATAGGGCGAGGGCTAAAGCGAAAGAGTTCAACGTGCCCAGAGCCTGCTCGACGGAGCAGTTGCTTGCCGACCCGGAGATCGAGATCGTCATCAACCTTACCACACCCGACGCCCACGCCCCCGTTGCTCTGGCCGCCATCGAGGCAGGCAAGAGCGTCTACAACGAGAAGCCCCTGGCGGCCACGCGGGAAGACGGACGTAGGCTGGTGGAAGCGGCCCGCGACCGGGGGGTCCTGATCGGCGGGGCGCCTGATACGTTCCTGGGCAGTGGCATCCAGACGTGCCGGAAACTGATAGACGAGGGTGCCATTGGCGATCCGGTGGCAGCCGTGGCCTTCATGATGGGGCACGGGCACGAGAGCTGGCATCCCGATCCCGAGTTCTTCTACAAGGTCGGCGGCGGCCCGATGTTCGACATGGGTCCTTACTACCTCACGGCCCTCATAAGCCTGATCGGCCCGATCCGGCGCGTCACCGGGTCGGCGCAGATCAGCCTTGCAGAACGCACCATTACGAGCCAGCCGAAGAACGGCACCAAGATCAAGGTCGAGACGCCAACGCACATCGTGGGTGTCATGGACTTCGAAAGCGGAGCCGTGGGCACCATCATCATGAGCTTCGACGTCTGGGCCGCCCAGGTGCCCCGCATCCAGATCTTCGGCACCGATGGGACGCTCAACGTGCCGGACCCCAACGCGTTCGGCGGCCCCGTGCGGCTCTGGCGCCCGGACTCCAAGGACTGGCAGGAAGTGCCGCTCACACAGGGATATGCCGAGAACAGCCGGGCCATCGGCGTGGCCGACATGGCCTATGCGCTGCGTTCGGGCCGGCCGCACCGCGCCAACGGGCAGCTAACCTACCACGTCCTGGACACCATGCAGGCCTTCCTCGACGCATCGGGCGAGGGGCGCCACATCGAGTTGGAGAGCACGTGCCCCCGCCCGGCGCCGCTCCCGGAGGGCGTGCTGAACGAATAGAGCAGGGGGGGTTCCGAAAGGCCTCAGGCCACCTCGAGCATGGGGCGCTCGCCAAGCTGTTCCTGGGCAGCGACCAGCTCTTTGTAGGGCTCGCACCGGGACATGAGGTCCAGGTGGTGCCCGATGTCCAGTATTCTGCCGTCCTTCATCATGATGATCCTGTCCGCGTTGCGCAGAGTTGAAAGCCTGTGGGCGATGATGAAGGTGGTCCGGTCCTGTATGAGGCGGTCCAGAGCGCTCTGGATCAGCTTCTCATTCTTGGTGTCAACGGCCGAGGTGGCCTCGTCCAGAATGAGGAGATTCGGGTTCTTCAGCACCGCACGAGCGATGCAGATGCGCTGCTTCTCGCCGCCGGAGAACCTGCTTCCCTGTTCGCGCGCGTCGGTGTCGTAGGCTTCGGGGAACTCCATGATGAAATTGTGCGCGTTGGCGACGCGTGCGGCGCGGATGACTTCCTCTCGGCTCGCATCGGGCTTCCCGTAACGGATGTTCTCCAGTATGCTTTCGCGGAAAAGGACCGGGTTCTGTGGCACAACGGCCAGTTGTGCCCGGAAAGACTCCAGATTCAGCCCGGTCAAGTCATGATCGTCAACGACGATCCGCCCTCCCGTGGGATCGTAGAAGCGACACAACAGCTTTATGAGCGTGGTCTTGCCGGATCCGCTCGGCCCCACGACGCCGATTGTCTCGCCGGCCTTCACTTCCAGAGACATGTTCTTGAGCACGGGCGGTCCGGACTCGTAGTGGAAACTGACGTCCTCAAATCGGATGCACCCGTTGATGCCTGTCAGCTTGTGGCCGTCTTCGTTCTTCGAGATGACGGCTTCGGTGTCCAGCACATCGAATACGCGCTCGGCGGACGTCGAAGCGGTCTCGAACTGCTCCGTCAGCGTGGCGAACCGCCAGACCGGGGCATACATCATCGCGATCCAACCGATGAACATGACCAGTTGTCCAAGGGTGAACCCGCTGCCTTCGATGGTCCCCTTGCCGCCGAACCAGTAAACCAGCACCGTGCCAACCTGGGTCAACACCATGAAGGCCCCCACGAACCTGGCCGAAAAGCCGACAGCCTTGATCAACTCGCCCCGGTAACTGTTGCTGATGTCGTTGAACTCGCCTACGGACCGCTCCTCCTGAGAGAAGGCCTTCACCATCTGGATGCCGGGTATGGTGTCCGCAAGGTGTCCGCTCATGGCCGCCCTCTTGCGGAAAGCCTTCCGGAGGACTTTGTGGACGTTGTTGTGGTACCACTTCACCAGCAGAAAGAACAACGGCAGCGGGAACCAGAGCATCAGGGTCAGCTTGACCGAATAGCTCATCATCCAGCAAAGGACGATCACCAGCATCAGCGCGTCCACCACGAACTGCTGCAACTGCCCCACCGCAAACCGCTGCAGGTTAGCCGTGTCGCTGAGCACACGCGAGATGAGCCGTCCGGTGCTCTGCCTGTCGTGGTAGTCCATGGAGAGCCGTTGAAGGTGCGAGTACACCTCGCGGCGGAGGTCATAGATGACGTTCTGGGCCAGCCGGGTCGTGATGAGCCTCTGTATGGCCGCTGCCCCCGAGCGCAGCAACAGCAACGCTCCCAGGCCGAAGACCACCCCTCGCAGAAGGCCAAGGTTGCCCTGCCCTATGGCACCGTCTATGAGCGTGCGGCTCAGGCGCGGAAGAGCGCACGCCACACTGGCCATCAAGAACGTCAGCGCCAGGCTGACGGCCAGCATCGGTTTGTAGGGCCTGAGGTAGGAGACCATACGGAGCATAACGTCGCGCGAGCTTTGGCACGCTCGGCAGATGCTCCTGTCAGCAGGCAGCAGTTGGCCGCATTTGGCGCAGCGTCGAGCCTGTTCAGACACATCCGCGGTGGACTCCTCCTCGTCCTTGTGCTCGACTTCGTCCTCGTTCTCGCTGGGACTTTGCCAGGCCAGACGCGACATCAGATACTGCTCGAACTCCTCCTTGAACTCCTCGATGGTTGTGGACAGGGTGGAGGAGAACCGCAGCATCTCGACGTTCTCGTGCCAGGTGGTGACCAGCAGGAGACCGTTCCCCATCAGCAGCTTGGTCTTGATCAACGCCACCTCGGACAGCGGCACTTCGCGCAGCACGCCCTCCTGGCCGTGGGCGATCGCCAGGACCCTCTGGTCTGTGACCACCAACGCCTCGACGGCGTACTCCCCCTGGCGGTTCATGTCCGTCTCGAAGCAAAGCATGACCTTCTCGCCGTTCTCGAAGAACTTGTCGAGTCTCTCGCGAATCCACGACGGCGATGACGCCAGCTTCCACACTATCGTCTTGTTCTTGCTCATCGCACCTTCTCCGTAGGTACACCCCCTCGCGGGTGTCCGGCGTTTAAGCCCGACCTGTCAGCCCTTCAGGAGTACAGGTCCAACAGCTTTTGGCTTTCCTTGTCGAAGACTCTGTGACGTGAGATGCGGAATCGGTTGCCGTCCACATCCACAATGATGAGGTCCCCGTCTTTGATTCTGCGGAAGTTGTGCCGGTCCCTCACCAACAGGTCTCGCGGGCCCCTGTCCGTCTCCACGACCCACATCGCGGCGTTGTGGGCCTCCTGGACGGACACGATGCGCTCGATCTCAGGGATGTGGTAGCGCTTGCGCAGCGCCTCCCGCAGCACCGCTCGGGAGCCCTCGTCCAGCTCAGAAAGACTCCGGACCGTCCCGATGGGCTCGTCGTTCTGCATGAGCAGAACGAACGACTCCGGCGCGGAATAGGGGAAGGCCAGCTTCGCTACGACCTTTCGCCAGGCGCCCCGGCCCTGGATCTCCACACACAGATTCTGGGATTCGTCCCTGAAGACCGTCAGGGGCTCTGGGGCTATGTAATCTTCGTCTTCAATGGCAATCACTTTTTTCAGGACTCCTCAAGCAGGTTCTGACCGGGGAAGCGACGCCCTGCTTCTGCCCTCACGGTATCTGTGCCCGCATAGGTGGGAAAGAACCCAAAAGGCACCCAGGCTCACATGAGCGAGGCCAGGAAAGGGAGCGAGAAGCGGGTGTCCCCTCGCTGTGTCACCGCCCGGCGGGACGTGGGCAACCCAACCCGAGCAAATGGGTTATACGGGCAGCCTCCGTTCAAATAGGGGCAGGGAAGGGCTCAGCCGCCGTCGTTCTGGCATCCCGGAGTCGGGAGCGAACAGGTAAAGGCCGGCCAAACCGTTTGGTGGGATTGCGAAAGATTTCAGCGAACCCTGGACCTGCACATGCGCGGCCAACCCACCGCGGTACAGGTCGCAACGACAAGTCATGTAACCGGACATCTTCATCGCCGGGCCCGCTCTGCATCGCTACCTGGCCAAGCGGACACTTCACGCTTGCGCCAGAACCACGAATCCTTTCGCGCTGCATGTAGGTTGAGACTTGGGAAATGCAAAAACTGCGGATGCCCGAGCATCCACAGTCCCATCTACTATACCGACTCGCGATGGCAAAGTCAAGCAGTCAAAAATAAGCCCCTTAGAACGCACAAATGGCTAATGCTACAACATGCGCAGGGCACGCGGCGCCCAGCGGCTGCGCTGATTGGAAACCTACCGCCTGCATGATATAATCGCCGAGGCGCTGGGAAGAGCAGAAGCCCAGCCCGTCCGGGGCCAGCGTAGCTCAATGGCAGAGCACGGCTTTCGTAAAGCCGGGGTTGAGGGTTCAAGTCCCTCCGCTGGCTCCATCCGGCTGTCAGTTCCCGCCTCAGCCGGGCTGGGGGGCTTCGTATACGCTCACCTTCGCTCGGAGCGCCCATTCCCACAGCCTCCCCGCCGATACCTCCCACAGTTCCCGTTCCTTCGCCCCGGCGTCAAGAGAGTCCCACATCTTCAGCAACTCGGCTCGGCCCTGGAGGCCCGCGGTGAGGCGCGTGACCTTCTCGATCTCCGTAGCGTTCTCCTGCATCTCCAGGTCTGCCACACGGCGTCCGAGCTGAATGCCGATCTCCAGCAGGCCCGGTCCTGTGGGACTGCGCGCCGTGCCCCCCCAGAATTCGGCAAGTTCGCCGGGCGGCCCCAGGATCCGGTTGCGATCATGGTATTGCCCAGGCAGAAGGGCGAGCGCCTGCCCGTAAGCCGAAGCGGCTTCGCTCCGGCCGGTTGACTCCGCCACCCGTGCATACCTGTACCACGCCCCCGGCAGAGACGGGTGAAGCTCCGCGGCGCGACGGTACGCCTTCAGGGCGCTTTGCAGGTCGCCGGCCATCATGCGGGCCTCGCCAAGCACCGCCCAGTTCGCGGCATTCCGGGGGTTGAGGCCGATGGCACGCTCGATCGCCGTGGCCGCGTCCGACGTGGACGGGTCTGTGAGCCCCCACCTCGCCAGCAACGTCAGCCACGCGGCCAGCTCCCGCCATGACTCATCGTCCCACGGCACCGCCGCGCACGCACGGCCGTACTCGCGCAACGCCGTCCCGGCCCGGCGTTGAAACTCAGGCCTGCGACGCGCCTGCGGGGACTTCCTGCTCTCGACTACCAGTTCGCTCCTCAGGCTCTCAGCCTTCCGTCTACCGAACGAGTAGTCGAGGGCGCGGCGGACCGCCACCGTGGACCAGCACAGCACCATTACGACTAAGGCACCAAGAACCAGAGCGGAGGGCACCGGTGCGAGGCGCAACTCCCGGCGAGCCGGCAGATCCCTGCTGAGCAGCAGCAACGCCGTCAGAGCGGCTACGGTCCCGCCGATGGCCGGGACGCACATCGTGAACTCGCCTGCGCTGTGCAGCAGAAACGCCGCAAGGCCGGCCGCCAGCCCACACCCCAACGGGGACGCAGCCACGCCGTCAGCACAGGCAAACAAGCCCACAAAGGCCGCCGCCCACACGAAGTAGATGACCAGATACGGCACCCACGGCGCGACGGCCAGCCAATCGGGAACGTACAGCGGCGGTCTGAACGTCCCAACCATCACATAGTCAAAGCCAAGCGCCAGCGCGGCCATGCACAGCGCGGCGGCCGTCAGGGGGGGCACCCGCCCCACATCGGCCGATGGGGGCGGCGCACGTGCCTCCGTCCCGCCAACGGCGGCACCGCCCGGGCTCTTCAGCACCAACAGGAGCAAAACGGCCCAGAATGCGGCGAAAAGCAGCAGCCCGACCGTCCCGGTCTCAGCCCAGAGCTGCAAGTAAAGGTTGTGGGCGGCCTGGGTCTCCTCGGCTTCCGGCGGCATCAGCATTGTGTACCATTCGCCCCAGGACCCCGGTCCTACGCCCAGAGCGGGGCGCTTCAATGCGATGTGGACGCTGGTCTGCCAGTAATGAAGGCGGACGCTGAGGGACCGAGCGAACTTGGCCGGTCCGGGCACGATGCCCGCGTAATGACCCAGCAGGATCAGCAGCAACAGCATCCCTGCACCGCCCAATGCAAGGCGCGGATGCCTGCGGACGGACCTGCCCGCCACCAGAAGCACGAACACGGCAGAGCCGAAACAGAACGCTATCCAGCCGCCCTTCGAGCGCGTCAGGTAGATGACACCGACCACAAGCAGAAGGGCCGCCCCCCAGAGCGCGATGCCGAGCACGCGGGGCCGTCCGGCGGCACCCTTTCTCGCCCGCCACCAGCCGACGGCCAGAGCCGCCAGAGGAAAGAAGGCCAGCGCGAGGAAATCCGCCAGTTGGTTGGGAGTGACAAAGTTGCCGTAGGCCCGGTCGGCTGCTACTCGCGCCTCCAGGTCGGCGAACTGCGAGCCCGGCGTGCCGACGGCCGTCTCGAAGAAAAGGGGTGCATCTTCAAGCCACCTGCGGAAAGCGGGCACGTAGAAGACGTAATGCCAGAGCCCATAGGCGGCAAGCGCAACGACACTGGCCAACAGACAACTGAGGAAGAAACGGCGGAAGGGCTCCCTATCGGCCATCTGCAGAAGAAGGAAAGCCGTCAAACCGTAGGTCGCAACGGCCAGCCACCACCGCAGACCGGCAAACCAGTTCTCGGCAAGCAATGACGAAACCAGGGTGGCCGCCATGAAGGCGCCGAACGCCAGACCAGGCCAGCCGAACCTGACGTGGAGCCGCCCCTCCAGCAACTGGCCGGCAAGCCACAGCAACGTCGCCATCAACAATATAAGCGCGAACACCACCACGGGGCCGAGCGCGTAGAGGAGGCCGGAGCTGATGGGCCGGTAGAGCAGAACCAGCCCCACCAGGCAGACGGCGGCGCCGTGAAGGACGGGGGCCAGATGCATCGAAGAGCCGCAGGGAGCGCCCGAGCCGTCCGGATTCTGTAGTTGCTGTGCAGTCACTGCCGGCAGGTCACTCTGTACGGGGAACCGAGATGCCGCATCATGATGCCGCGGCCGCATTTGTCATGCGGCCGCATTATAGGTGGTGGCAGTCGGCGGTCCAAGTGACCGCAGGACGCCCGTGAGGGCAAGTGTGAACCGACTTCCGCGGCTTTTTGATTTTCCGAGCGCCGCCAGTATAATCAGGGACTTCTAGTGGCGTTCGTCCGCCTTGTGCCCATCAAGTCCTTGATCCGGAGTTCGCCGTTGACTGTGCGATCGCCAGAGGAAGGTGTGGACCGGGAGCAGGACCTGATCGAGGCCGTCGCCGTCTGCCTCGAGGAGGGCGCTACCGATCAGCTAAAGGACATGCTTGCCAGCGTGCCCGCGGCCGACGTGGCCGCCGTGTTAAGGGAGTTGGGCTCCGACATGCCGGCGGAGGTGTTCCGCCTCCTGGACGCCGACTTCGCGGCGGAAGTGCTGGACGAGCTTGACGAGCAGACCGTCCACATAATCGCGGCCGCCGCCCCCGTACGTCTGCGTGAAGCCATCGAGAGAATGGAGCCGGACGGGGCCGTGGACGTGCTGGAAATGTTGCCGGAGGAACAAGCGGAGGCCATTCTCGAGGCGTTCCCGCCAGAGCAGGCGACGGCTGCCGAGCGCCTTCTAACCTACCCTCCGGACACGGCCGGCGGACTGATGACCACCGAGTTCGTTCTGCTCTACCAGGATGTCACGGCCCGGACGGCAATCGAAATCACTCAGCGCAGCCGCGAAACCGAGACCGTGGCGCACCTGTTTGTGGCAGATGAGAACGGCCGAATGGTCGGCCACCTGCCGCTGCAGCACCTGGTGTTCGCGCCGCCCGAGCAGCGGGTCGGCGAGCTGATGGAGGAATACCCGTACGCAGTCTCCCCCGACACCGATCAGGAAGAGCTTGTCCGTGCGGCCACCAAGTACGACCTGGAAGTCGTCCCCGTCGTGGAGGGCGACGGGAAGCTCATCGGGCTGGTGACAGTGGACGACATCCTGGAGGCGGCCCAGCAGGAGGTAGACGAGGACATGTACCGGCTGGCCGGCACCGGGGAGCGAGATCCGGTGCATGCCAGCATCTACCGCAGCACGCGGCTCAGACTGCCCTGGCTGCTCCTGTCGGTGCTGGACGGCCTGTTCATTGCCTACGTTGTCAGCCGTTTCGAGGGTGCTTTGCGGGTCATCCAGCTCTCGTTCTTCATTCCGTTGATCCCCCTTATGGGCGGCAACGTGGCCATTCAGGGGTCCACCATCGTGGTGCGCGGGCTTGCGCTGGGCCACATACGGCGGCGCATGCTCTCGCGGTTCCTCCTCAAGCAGCTCGTCATCACGCTGCTGCTCTCCGTTTGTTGTGGGGTGACGGCAGGAGTGCTGGGGGCGGTGTTTGTGGGCACCGGCGCGCGGATAATGATGGCCGTCGGGTTTGCGGTCTGTATCTCCATTATCGTGGCCGGGATGCTCGGCATGACGCTCCCGCTGGCCTTCAACGCAGTGGGAATTGACCCGGCGGTCAGTGCCGGGCCCTTCATCACCATGGTGAACGACCTGTTCTGCATCAGCATCTACCTTGTGCTCGGAACGCTGGTCGCGTGAAGGCGAGGGAGTTCGCAATGAAGAAGAAGTACATGTTCACGCCCGGGCCCACGATGATTCCGTCCGAGGTGCTTCTGGCCGAGGCCGCGCCCATGATCCACCATCGGACGCCCCAGTTCGCCCACATAATGGGCGAGGTGGTGGACGGGCTGAAGAAGCTCTTCGGCACCAAGGAGGACGTTTACCTGATCATGGGCACCGGGACGGCAGCGATGGAGGCCGCTGTGGCCAACATCTGCTCGCCAGGGGACAAGGCGGTCTGCGCCGCAGGCGGCAAGTTCGGGGAACGATGGGCCGAACTGGCCGAAGTATACGGGTGCAACGCGGTGCAGATCGAAGTCGAGTGGGGCAACTCCCTCACCGTCGGACAGGCCGAAGCAGCACTGAAGGACCACCCCGATGCGCGCGCCCTCTACATCACCCATTCCGAGACTTCCACGGGCGCACTGACGGATGTGGAGGCCATCGCGCAGCTCACGCGCCAGAGCCGGACCCTCCTGGTCGTGGACGCCATCACCGGCATCGGCATCCACCCGTTCAAGATGGACGACTGGGGCGTGGACGTCGTAGTCAGCGGTTCTCAGAAGGGCTGCATGGTCCCGCCCGGCCTGGCCTTCATAGCTGTCTCCGCTCGGGCGTGGGAGATCGTGGAGGCGTGCACCTCGGCGCGCTACTACCTGGACTTGCGCGCCCTGAGGAAGAGCTGGGAGAACAAGACCACGCCATTCACCACCGCCGTATCGCTCACCCGGGCCCTGCACAAGTCGCTCCAGATGATCTTCGAAGAAGGCCTGGACCAGGTGCACGCTCGGCACGCCCGGCTGGCCGGCGCGGCCCGGGCAGCCGTTCGGGCGATGGGGTTGGAACTGCTGCCCCGTAATCCCGCCAACGGCCTGACTGCGGCCTACGGACCCCAAGGGATGGACACGGGAGACCTCATCGAGCTCATGCGCGACAAGTACGGCGTTACGATGGCGGGCGGGCAGGGCGGACTCAAGGGCAAGATATTCCGCATCGGACACATGGGCCACCTCAGCGAGGAGGACCTTCTGGTCGGTATCGAGACCCTGGAGAAAGCGCTCAAGGACCTCGGCTACGATTTCCCCCTGGGGGCCGGGCTGCGGGCTGCCCGGGAAGCCCTGGCGTGACGGCAATTATGAATCTTGTCCGCCGTACGGCGGATAAAAATTATGAATTATGAGTGGATTAACGTTGTAGTGCTAGTGGAGCTTCAACATCGAACTTCGGGGTAGGGCCGTCTCGGCCTTTTCAAGTAGGGGCATCCCGCAACTGCGGGACCGTGCCCTTGTAGCTTCCGGGTAGGGCCGTTTCCGCCTTGTCAAGTAAGGGCATCCCGCAACTGCGGGACCGTGCCCCTACGAAAGCGGATCGGGCCTACCAGTACGGCGGACACGCAATGGCCACGTGACACGTATACGACGCTGCCTCGACCTAACTACTACTAATTTCAACGTTGAAGCTCCACTAGCCGGCTACGTCCAGCGACAGGGGGAAGGCCGGGGCTGAATGGGTCAGCGCCCCGATGGAAATCCTATCCACGCCGGCCCGAGCATATTCCGCAACGTTCTCCAGTGTGATCTCTCCGCTGGCTTCCAGCTCGGGCCGCCCGCCGTCGCCGCACTTCCGGGCGACCAGGGCGACGGCTTCGCCCACCTGTTCGGGCGTCATGTTGTCCAGCAGGATCATGTCCGGCTGCGCGGCGAGGGCTTCTTCGAGCTGGGACAGGCTTTCCACTTCGACTTCCACCTTCAACCCGGGCCGAGCCGCCCGGACCATGTCCACCGCCCGCCGCACGGGATCGCCGGCCCCTTCCTGAGCCATCAGGGCCAGATGGTTGTCCTTGATGAGGGCCTCGTCGGCCAGGTTCATGCGATGGTTGCAGCCGCCCCCGCAGCGTACGGCGTACTTCTCCAGTTCGCGCCAGCCGGGAGTGGTCTTGCGAGTGTCGTAAATCCTTGCTTGCGTGCCCTTTACCTTTTCGACGAAGCAAGCCGTCAGGGTCGCAGTGCCGCTCAGTTTCTTGAGGAAATTGACCGTCGTTCGCTCAACGGCCAGTATGGACGCCGCCGGGCCGCTCATCCGGGCCACGACGGTCCCGGCGCTCACGCGGTCGCCGTCCCGGACGCACTCTTCGAACCGTATCCGCGCATCGAACCGCGCAGCCACGCGGCCGGCGAGCGGCAGCCCACAGACCACGCCAATGCCGCCCGAGCGCAGCTCGGCCTCGGCCTCCCGATCTTCCGGCACCAGCGCGCCGGTGGTGGCGTCCTCACGAGCGGCGTCCTCTCGCAGAGCCGCCTCAATCAGCCAATCGAACCGCTCCCATTCCATGGTCCATCCCTCCAGGCAGCCGACTCCTGTCCTCGCAGAGAACTTTACACCCCCTGGGCCAAAGACTTGGGGCCGGGGCGGAAGGTTGAGGGGACCAGGATACGGGCGGCGTTCGGCTGAACCGTTATCTCGACAGGGAGGCAGCCGACCGCCTCCCCGTCCAGTTGGTAGGGCACGCGCTGGTCGGGAGCACTGACCGTAATCTGCCGTCCCCGCCCATAGCGCGCAAGACGGCTCAAGTGAAGCGAGCGCATCAAGGTGCACACACCCACGGCCAGAGTGTCGGCCAGTCCACCTCTTCGCATCCACATCACATCAAGCAGTCCGTCGGTCGGGACAGCAACGGGTGTCATGGCAATCGGCCCGCCATAGGTGTGCGTGTTCCCCACGATGACTTGCCCCGAGGCGCGGGCGGCCTCGCCGCCGTCCACCTGGACCGTGATCTCCCAGGGGGGCAACTCCAACAGCGTACGCACGAGGTGGGGGATGTAATGCAACTGCGTCAAACGCCGGCCGCGCCGCTCGTGCACAAGCTCAACTATCCGCGCGTCCACCCCCGCGCCGAACATGTTGATGAAGCGCCTCCCGTTGCATACACCGACATCGAACCGGACCAGTTTGCCCCTCAACAGTTGCCCGACGGCCTGCGTCGGCCTCCGGGAGACGCCGGGCTCCGTGGCCAGCACGTTCCCGGTTCCCGCCGGTATGACGGCCAGCGTGCAGCGGTCCAGGTCAGCGCCGTTGAGTATCTCGTTGAAAGTGCCGTCCCCGCCGAATGCCATCACGAGGGCGTTATGTCCGCCACAGTGGCGGGCGGCCCGCTCGGCATCGCCGGGACCTTCCGTCAGCACGGCCTCAACGCCGGACCCCGTCCCCCTGACCGCAGTGGCCACCTTATCGAACCAGCGGCCGACCTTGCCGCCTCCGCTGGTCGGATTCCCTATCAGAAGCGTTCTGTCGAAGGTCGGCATCATGGGCGGCTATTGTCCTTGAGCTTGCATGTCCGCGCCGCGACAGACGAACCTGGCGTTCTGTGCCGCAAACGCGACCGAATATAGCATAAGTTCCTCCCCGGGGCCAACTCCAGCCCGCATCGGCTCCCAGGCCGGCCATTTGGCGCCGCTGCGTCACGCGCGCTCAGGCCGGACCTGGCAGGTCAACCCAACTGCCCGACTCGGCCGAGCTTCGTGCCGATTCCAGGACACGCTGCAAGCGGATGCCCTCCGCCAGCGACGGGTGGGCCTCCGTGCCGTCGGCAATCGCCCTGAGGAATGAGTAGAGACAGTGGATATGGGCTCGGATCCAGCCGATATTGCACTTGGGGCCGGGGAACACGCCGCCCGAACCCGGGTACTTCTGCACAGTCGATATCCTCTGCCAACCCCTGCTGCCCCCGTAGTCGCCTTCGGGCGAGCGGAGATCGTAGACCTCCAGGTAGTTCGGCTGCATCAGGTTGAACCGCATGGCGCCGTGGCGGCCGTGAATCTCGAACCGCAGCTCATCTTCGGTCCCGGTCGCTATCTTGCTGGCCTCCGCCACTCCGATGGCGCCCCCCGGCGCCCTCAGAAGCATTACGGCGGCTTCCTCCACGTCAACCTTCGTCCTCGTGCGGGGTTCGTGCAGACTGGGGCGGTCTTCAGCCCAGACTCGACTGATGCAGTTGACCGACTCGAAGGGACCTATCAGCCACTGCAGAAGGTCCAGGATGTGCGACCCGAGGTCCCGGATGACGCCGCCGCCGGCAGCGGCCGTGGACTTCCAGTTCACGGGCCTGTCCGGGTCCACGCTGCCGCCGTGCAGGTATTCCCCGCGGAACTGCGTAACCGGCCCCAGAAAGCCCTCCTGGACGAGCTGCTTTGCGCGCAAGGTGGCAGGAAAGAAGCGATACTGAAGCACCACCTGGGCCACCCCACGGTATTCGGGCAGCAGGCGGTCCAGCTCCTCCGCCTCCTGGAGTGTGGCGGTGAGCGGCTTGTCGACATAGATGTGCTTGCCGGCCCGCATCGCCGCCGAGAGGGCCGAGAAATGGTGCTGGTTGGGCGTGCAGACGTGAACGAGGTCCACGTCCTCCGCCTCGACGACGTCGCGCCAGTCCGTCGTGCACCGTTCGAACCCGCCTGCCGCCCGTGCCGCCCGGGCTGTTTCGTCCCTGGACGTGCAAACCACCTTGAGTTGAGACTCCACCGGAGGCGGATCGTAGTAGAAAGGCATCGTTTTGTGGGCGAACGTTTGAGTCTTGCCCATGAAGCCGTAGCCGATTACGCCAACTCGAACGGTTCTCATGCTCTTCTCCTCCAGGTTCGACTCTGCCCGCGGCCCCATCATCTTCCCTATGAGTCCGGCCGCGTTCAAGTGCCCCTCGGGGAAACGCCGATCTTCCGAGTCGCATTGACACGGCGAATGCGTTCCGCTAGAATAGGACTGACTGGTCAGTTCCGTCCCTCGGTATGGGGCTTTCTGACAAGTTCTTAAGAATGAGGGATGCTTAGAGGGGGCAGCGGGATGCCCCTGTCTTTTCTGGTCCCGGTTCGTGGGGTCGTGTGAGATGTCGGACACCGAACAAACGAACGCCGAATACGGGACCAGTGTGCAAGTCCGGGCCCTTCCTGAGGACGTCCAGGACTGGCTTGGGAGCACGCTCCATCCGGACGAAACCGTCACGGCGCTGCTGTTGGCCGACATCACCGCCACCGGGGACTTCGGTGAGCAGTGGGCTTTCCTGACGAACAGGCGCCTGATGGTCTTCTCGCCCAACGGCAGGGAAGGGGGAGCGGACGTAGCGTTCGAGATGTCGCTGGAGAAGATCGAGGACGCCGAGGTGCGGCAGTACGTCGGTTCCAGCGCCCTGATTGTCAGCAGCGAAGATGAGGGCCACGAGGTGGCCCGTTTCTCACTGGCGTCCCACCACGAAGCCGCAGATCTCGTTCACTGCCTCAAAGAGATCGTCAGAGAGCGGAAAGCGGGCAAGCCGATAGATAAGATCCCGCCGCCGCCCCCGCGCCGGCCCGACCATCGCTGCTCGAAATGCGGCAGGGCGCTGGGCCGACGCAGCGAAACTTGCTCCTACTGCCAGGACCGCCGCAAGATCCTGGCTCGCCTGTTCTCCTATCTGATGCCGTTTCGGTGGTACGCCCTGCTGGGCCTCTCGCTGACCCTGGTCATTACGGCGGTGCAGCTCGTGCCGCCGATTCTGACCAAGCAACTGGTCGACAAAGTGATCCCGAACCGCGATCTGTCGCTTTTCGCGGTGATTGTCGGGGTGCTGGTCAGCGTCTACGTCGGCTCGGCGGTGATTTCCATATTCCGCACGTACGTCATGAGCTGGCTGGGCAACAAGGTGTTGTTCGCCTTACGGGTGCAGCTTTTCGGGCACTTGCAGTTGCTGCGGCTCAGTTATTACAACCGCAGGCAGACCGGTCGCATCATGTCACGCGTGACCGGCGACATCAGTCGCCTTCAGTATTTCATCTCCGAGGGGTTCCAGCAGATACTGATGAGCCTGGTTACGATGGTTTTGATCGCCATCATCTTGCTGGTTATGGACCCGTGGCTGTTTCTCCTTGCCCTGGGGCCGGCCCCCATCATTGTCGTCAGCACGTACGTGTTTGGTCGGCGAATTCATACTCTGTACCATCGTCTGTGGCGGCGGGCGGCAGGGCTGAGCGCCATTCTGGCCGACACGATTCCGGGCATCCGCGTGGTGAAATCGTTCGCACAGGAACGCCGGGAGTCCCGACGCTTCAGCGATCACAGTGCGGACCTGTTCACGCAAGAGATGCAGGCGGTGAAGCTCTGGGCCGGCTTCTTCCCGTTCCTGGGCCTGATGACGGGCCTGGGGTCGGTCCTGATCTTCAGCGTCGGGGGATACAGGGTCATCACCGGTGAGACAACGCTGGGAACTCTGATGGCATTCACGGCCTACCTGTGGCGGTTCTACACGCCAATACAGCAGTTCGGGCGCATAAATCACCGCCTCCAGCAGTGCCTGACGTCTGCGGAGCGCGTTTTCGAGATACTGGACGCGGACCCCGAACCGCTCGAAACGCCGGGAGGCACGGTGCTCAAGCCAGTGCAGGGAAAGGTAGAGTTCCGCGACGTTCGGTTCTCTTACCTGCCGGGCAAGTATGCCCTGGACGGCATCTCGTTCACCGTGGAGCCTGGAGAGATGATCGGGCTGGTGGGCCCCAGCGGCGCAGGGAAGAGCACCACGGCCCATCTTATCGCGCGGTTCTACGACGTTGACGAAGGGCAGATACTCATTGACGGCCACGACATCCGGGATCTGGCATTGCGGCCCTACCGAGAGCAGATAGGCGTCGTGCTGCAGGAGCCTTACCTGTTCCACGGCAGCATCTGGGCCAACATCGCGTACGCCAACCCGAAAGCATCCGCCGACGAGATAATCGCCGCGGCACGAGCTGCGAACGCACATGATTTCATCATCGCCATGCCCGATGGATATGACACCATCATCGGGGAACGCGGTCAGACCTTATCGGGGGGCGAACGGCAGCGCATTTCCATCGCCCGTGCGATCCTCCGCGACCCCAGGATACTGATCCTTGACGAGGCCACCGCCTCTGTGGACACCGAGACCGAAGTGCTGATCCAGAACGCGATCGAGCGCCTGGTGAAGGATCGAACGACCTTCGCCATTGCCCACCGCTTGTCCACCTTGCGCAAAGCGGATCGGCTGGTCATTCTGGAACGCGGAAAATTGTTGGAGATAGGCACACATGAAGAGCTCCTGGAGTCCGGAGGACTCTACAGCCGCCTCTGCAGACTTCAGTCAGAGCTTTCGAAGATCCGGGCCTGGTGAGAACCGATGTCGGACGAGACGATAGAAGGCGAAGGCCGCAACGGCGAAGCCACTCAGGAGGGGCAAACCCCGGCGGAAGAAGTGGCACAGTCGCTCCTCCAGCCGGAGCAGGTCCGGATCTGGGAGGACCCCTTTCAGAATCTCTGCATCAGCGTGGACGGAAACGAGCACATGCAGGTGCGCCCGCGCCATGCGTTCCCCCTGACCAGCAGGGCGGACTACGTGAGCTTCCTGGACGAGAAAGATCATGAGGTGGCGCTGCTTGTGCACCCACACAAGCTGGACAAAGCGAGCCGGCAGGCCCTCAAGAATGCACTTGAACGGATGTACTACGTGGCGAAGATCACGCGCGTCGACACCATAACGGAAAAGATGGGCGTGAGCCAGTGGGAGGTGGAGACCGACCGCGGCTATGCGTCGTTCGAGGTGGTTGACCGCAACACCATTCGCAAGCTGCCACGCGGACGTCTGATGATTCAAGATGTCGACGGAAGCCGCTTCGAGGTCGTAGACTCCACAAAACTCGACGAGCGCAGCCAGGCACTGCTCTTCAGAGAAACCTGAAGAAGCTGGAAATCCGATCCTCTGGAGCCCATAATAAGAGATAGGCGGCGAGTGGCGGCGAACCCACCTGCCCGCCTTTAATTTTTTGCTTCGTCTTCTCGGCCTGCAAATCAGCAAGAGGTGGTCGCATGGGTGAAGACACACTGGGAATGACCTACGAGTTGCGGCGGCAGTCCCGAGGGGTCAAGCCCCCCGAGGAGCCTCGAGTTTGGCGGAAAAGGCTGGTGCGGGGCGGCATTGCCCTGGGGTGCGTCGCAGCTCTCGTCGGTGCCTACTTTATCTGGCGTGCCGTGGCTTACGTGCGCACGAGCAAGGCCCAGGTCTGGGCCAAACTCATAGACGTCTCCCCCGAAGTTGATGCCCGACTGCAGGAGCTGCTGGTCAAGACGGGCGACACGGTGGTCGAGGGCGCAGTGCTCGCTCGGCTGGACGACTCCCAACTGCGCGCAGCGCTGGAAGCAGCAGAAGCGACCGTGGCTATCAGGCAGAGCCAGCACGCTCAAGCGCAGGCCAATCTGCGCCTCACCATGACGCAGGTCACCACGTCCGTGGAACTGGCGCAGGCACAGGTCGAGGTGGCCGCAGCCCGCATCACCAGCGCCGAAGCCGCCCTCAGTCTGCGGAAAGCTCAGGTGTCCGAGGAGATCAGAGGAGCCGAGGCAGAGGCAAAAGAAGCACAGGCGTGGTTGGACCGCGTGAAGAAGGGAGCACGCCCGGAGGAGATCCAAGTTGTAGAGGCGAGACTGGCTACCGCAGAGGCTCGGGCCGAACTCTACACCACGGAGGTCGTGGAATCAGAGAAACTCGTCGCAAAGGGGATTGAGTCGAGGCACATACTCGACGTCAAGAAGACCCAACTTATCGCGCAGCAAAACGCTGTGCGCCAGGTCGAACTCCAACTGGCCATGCTCCGAGAGGGAGCAACCGTTGAGGAGGTCCAGGCCCAGACCCAGAGTGTGGCTGCTCGGGAAGCCGCGCTGGCCCTCGCCAAGATCGGAAGCAAGAGCCTGGACGGTTTGCAGGCTGGCCTGCGAATCCGCATGGCAGAACTCGACGAAGCAAATGCCGAGATGAAACGCGCGCAGGGCAGCGAGAATGAGATCGAGGTGGCCCGGGCACAGATCAAGGAAGCAGAGAAGGCGCTCGAAGCAGCCGCGGCCCGGGTAACGATTGGCCGCGATCAGCTTGAGGACACCACGATAAGAAGCCCCGTCACGGGCACTGTTCATCGCACATTCGACGACGTGGGCGAGTTCTGCCGCAGGGGAGTCACCACGATAATAATCGCCGACGACGGCCGGGGCCGCTGGATTGATGGCCTGATCCGCGAAGAGGACCGCAAGCACGTCCAGGTCGGCCAGAAAGCCAAGGTCAAGGTAGGACTTCACACCAGGGGGTACGTCAAGGCAAAGGTCGTGGCCGTTGGTGACGCAACTCTTTATGCAACCAGTGCCGTGTCGGACTCCGCCGACCAGTACGACAAGTTCGGCGTCCCAGGTGAGTTCTGGGTCAAACTCGAACTGCTGGAGGGGTTCGGAGACAAACCGCCGGAGCCGGGCACTTCCGCACGAGCCATCATCCGCGTTTGGTGATCGCGCCGGCCGTTCGGACTACACGGGGGCTCCACCTCAGTATCAACAGGCCAGGGGACGGCGTCTGCCTCGCATGTGGGGTTGACTGGCGGACGCCCTTCGGCTATCAATCCATGCCTGTGGGGCGGCGCAGGCCGTTCCGGGCGTCGCCGAACCTGCCGACTGACCACTGCAAGGAGACTTGTGCCCATGGCAAGCACACCGTTTTCCGTTCCGGTCACTCCCAACTGGGAAGGCCTGATGCGCTGCATCCGGCGAGAAGGGACGACGGAGCGGGTGCACCATGCAGAGCTTTTCATTGACGGGGAGGTCCAGCAGGAGATCTGCCGCAGGTACGGTGTCCTTGATGGCCTGGACGCGAACGAGGAAGACTTCCCCCTGAAAGGTCAGGTCGCCCTCCAGCGTTTCCTTGGTTACGACTACGTTCGCTGCGGCCTGGACGGCATGGCGATGCCCCTCAAACACATCACCACCGAGGATCTGGCGGAGCTTGCCCGATCGGGCGGGCGCAGCTACATGGAGGAGCACGCCGGCCCCATCACCAACTGGGACGAGTTCGAGGCCTACCCCTGGCCCGATCCGGAAGCGGCGTCCACGCGTTCGCTCGAGTGGTACTCGGAGAACCTGCCGGAAGACATGTGCATCATCGGCAGCGGCAGCTTCGCCCACTTCGCGGAATACCTGACCTGGCTGATGGGCTACGAGACCTTGTGCTACTCGCTTTACGACCAGCGTGACCTGGTCAAGGCCATCAGTGACAAGCTCGTGGAGATGTATCGGGTCGTCGTGCGGCGCATGCTGGAGTTCGACCGGGTCAAGATCATCATGGGCAGCGACGACATGGGCTTCCGCAACGGCACCCTCATCAGCCCGGCCGACATGCGTGAGTTGGTGCTGCCGGGCCACAAGCTCATGGCCCGGATGTCTCACGAGGCGGGACGGCCCTACGTGCTGCACTCGTGCGGCGACCTCGAAGCCATCATGGAAGACCTGATCGAGGACGTGGGCATTGACGCCAGGCACTCATTCGAAGACATCATCGAGCCGATCGAGGACTCCTATGACAGGTACGGCGACCGGATCGCCATTCTCGGCGGGATGGACGTAGATTTCCTGTGCCGCGCCGGCGAGGAGCGGGTGCGGGCGCGTGTGCGCCGTATCCTGGAGAAATGCATGCCTCAGGGCGGCTACTGCCTCGGCTCCGGCAACAGTATCGCGAACTACATCCCGGTGGACAGCTACCTGGCGATGCTGGACGAAGGCCGGAAGTTCGCTACGTAGCACCAGTCGTAGCCCCGCCCAGCGCGGCGGAGTAGGCCTGCGCTGTCGGCGGTGGGTTCTTCCTGTTAGAGGTCCTTAGTTCCTGATCCTGTACATCCCTGTCTGCTTCTTCGTTCGCCAGAGCGGGCAGGGGGGGATGGAGAAGATGTTCCGAGTGAAGCTGGCGGCTGGTCTGGGGCTGGCAGTCTGGATCATGACATGGACCGGGCTGCTCTGCGCCGCAGTGCAGCCCCGCACGGGGTTTCTGACAATCAAGGACGGGGAGTTCCATAAGGACGGCAGACGTTTTTTCATTCGCGCCAACAACTGTGACCCGGCTGTGGGGCATTGGTTCAAGTTCCGGGGGCCGTGGCTGGAGAGCGGAATAAGGCGCTGCAAGGAGTACGGATTCAACGCCATCCGCACGTGGGTCCCGGGGACGGGGGACGTGGAGTACGCGGCCACCTACGACCGGTGGCTGGCGGACCGCGACGCTTTCTACCGGGAGTTCGACAGGGTGTTCGTGAACAGGTGCAAGGCGGAGGGCATATACCTGATCTTTACCCTGACGCAGCTTCCGCGCAGCGCGGCGCCGGGCAGCAAGTTCGACGTGGACGGCGAGGCGTACGGCGCCTGGAAAACCTTCGTCCAGGACTTCTGCCGTCATTACAAAGACGAGCCCTGGATACTGTTCTGGGAAGTCGCCAACGAATACCGGGGAGAGCCCGACAACCTGCCGGCGACCAGGCGCTTCTACGAACAGGCGGCCCGCGACCTGAGGGCAGTTGACCCCAATCACCTCATCAGCAGCGGCGTCAACGGTCTCCACTGGCCGGACGTCCGCAACAGCTATAACGTCTGGTTGAACATCAACAGTGCGCGCGGGATAGACATCGCCAGCAGCCACGCCTACACGAATGACCCATGGACCTACAACTGGCACACGGAGCGGGATTACGTCCGCATGGTGCGGGAGCAAGCGGCCGCTGCGCGCAAAGTGGGAAAGCCCCTCTTCCTGGGGGAGTTCGGAGCGGAGCCCAGGCTGAAGGCCGGTGAGGAGAACCCCGAGATCATCTGGTATATGAAGGCCGTAATCCGCGAGGGCATACGGGCCTACGGCTTCCACTGGTTCTACCCGACCCCTCAATCCGGCACCTTCCGCCTCATTCCCGAGCGCAGCCCCCGGACCGCCCAGTGGATGAAGGAACTCAACGCGCTCGTGGCCGAAGGGCGGGAAGTTCCGGCAGATTTCGGTCCGAAGACAACGGACTATGCCTTCCCCATATGCACCGGCCTGAAGCCCTTTGCCGGTCCGCCGCCAAGGGCGCTCGGCTCAGCAAAGGTGGACGCGGACAGCGGCGTTTTCGGCCAGGCGGCGCCGTCCCTGCGGGTGACGTGGGAGGGGGCCGGAGCCGGACTCGAGCTGGGACCTCACCATCCCAACGACCTTTCGGAGTATTGCGAAGCCGGGGGCAGTCTCAGGTTCGCCCTACGCAGCGAGGGTGTGATGCCACGTGGTCTGCGGGTGTTTGTGAGAGACGAGGCAGGCAGCACGGCCAGCGCAGACATATCACGCACGTGGGGCGGCGCCGAACTTGCGCATGAATGGCGGAAGGTGAGTGTCCCGCTGAGCGAGTTCCAGATAGATTGGAGCAGGTGGTTGTCCTGCGGATTGGAGTTGCCCCCGCACACCGCCGGCCGCATCAACATTGACGACATCGAGATCAGATGCGTACCTTAGACACACAGGCTCGGCCGTCCCTACGGGACGGAAAGCGCTTGGCCACCCGTTTCCCAGGGATAGAATCCCTGGGCTATTGTCGGCCGTCCCTCCGGGACGGGAGGCGCTTGGCCACCCGTTTCCCAGGGATTGAACCCCTGGGCTATTATCGGCCGTCCCTCTGGGACGGGAGGCGCTTGGCCACCCGCTTGCGAGGGATTGAATCCCTGGGCTATTACCAGTGGTCCCTCCGGGACCTAACTTTGTGTCACTGCGTGTCCAGGGATAATCTCGCGGGCAATCATTGATCGTCGCTACGGGACGGAAGCGTCTCTGTGTCTCTCCTTGCCCAAGGGCAAATCCCCGGCTATTATCGGTGGTCGCTCCTGCAAATAGGCAGATAACCAAAGCCCCAGAGGGGCTCTCGAGGGTCTAGAGCCACACGTTTGCGCCAGTCCCGCAGGGACGACCGGGAACGAGGCAATGACATGGCGTTCGCCAAGCCCCGGAGGGGCTCACGAGAATAGCCCAGCGATTCATCGCTGGGGTTCGGGGTCCGGAGCCACACGCCTGTGCCAGTCCCGTAGGGACGGCCGAGAGATAGGAGAAACAGATATGGCACATTCGTACATCAGTTGCCTCGTACATTACGTCTTCAGCACCAAGGACCGCCGCAAAATCATCACGGCGGACCTGGCCGAACGGCTTTACCCGTACATGGGTGGCATCGCGCGGCAGCATGACCTGACGGCGCTTGCCATCGGCGGCATGTCTGACCACGTTCACGTTTTCTTGTCTCTGCCTTCGACGACTTCGATGGCCAAGGCCATTCAGCAGATCAAAGGCGCTTCCTCAAAGTGGGTTCACGACACGTTCCCGTCGCGCCGGGATTTTCAGTGGCAAGAAGGATACGGGGCCTTCTCGACCGGCATCTCACAGGCCGCCGACACCGCTCAATACATACAGAAGCAGAAGGAGCACCACCGAAGGAAGACCTTCCAGGAGGAATTCATTTCATTCCCGGAAAAACACGATATCGAGTACGATCCCCGATATGTCTGGGGTTAACGCCCGGCCGTCCCTACGGGACGGAATGCGCTTGTCTACCCGTTTCCCAGGGATAGAATCCCTGGGCTATTATCGGCCGTCCCTGCGGGACGAAGCACCGCTTGTCCACCTGTTTCCCAGGGATAGAATCCCTGGGCTATTATCAGTGGTCCCTCCGGGACCGAACTAGAGACGCCCGAAAAACAGGCAACGACATCCCGTTCGCAAAGCCCCGGAGGGGCTCACGAAAATAGCCCAGCGATTCATCGCTGGGGTCCGAGATCCAGAGCCGCATCCCAGTGCCAGTCCCGTAGGGACGACCGAAGAACAGGCAATGACATCCCGTTCGTAGAGCCCCGGAGGGGCTCACGAAAATAGCCCAGCGATTCATCGCTGGGGCTCGAGATCCAGAGCCGCACCCCTGTGCCAGTCCCGTAGGGACGCCCGAAGAGCTGCTTCCCACGGCGAATCACCCGGGTTGTTGTCGCTCACCGGCGCGCGTCCGCACGACGAAGGCAATCGCCGCGCCGCAGGCGAAGCCGCCGATGTGGGCCCACCACGCCACCCCCGGCAGCTGGGCCGCAGCAAACACGACCTGCATCAAGACCCAGAAGAGGAAGTAACCGTAGGCCGGCACGCCGAACTTGACGTGATACCAGAAGAAGTAGAACCAGCGTATCACGAACCGGGCGCGGGGGAAGAACACAACGTAGGCGCCCATGAGGCCTGAAACGGCGCCGCTGGCACCGACGCATGGCAGTGCCGAGCTTGGATTGCCAGCTATGTGAGCGAAGTTGGCCACCACCCCGCAGAGCAGATAGAATCCCAGGAACTTCAACCGTCCGAGCCGCTCCTCCAGATTATCCCCCACCACATAGAGGAAGTACATGTTGCCGGCAAGATGCACAATGTTTGCGTGAACAAACATGGAAGTAATGAGCGCATAGAGCCCGCGCCCGGACATGACCTCCGCAGGCACCACGCCGTAGAGGTTCACCGACTGATCGAGGCCATACACCAGCGCAAGGACCAACACGACGGTATTGGCGACCAGCAGCCCAAGGGTAACAAAGGGAAAGATTGTGGTGGCCATACCGACTTCCACGGGCAGACGACTCAGACACTGGAACAGGACGGTGGCGACGCTGTCCTCCTCAGCGTCATAAGAAGGCGCCCGAGTCCTGGGCGGCCTCTTGCGCGCGGCCCGCCTCGTGCGAAGGGGCGCCCCCTTCGCTCGGAAGTACTTCTGCGTCTGCGCCAACTCGCCGCGGTCCAGGAACAGACCGGAGCACTTCGGGCACTGGTCAATGAAGATGCCCGATCCCCTGTCGAGTTCCCGCTCATAGAGGGGAACGGCGCAGGAAGGGCAGCCATGCTGTGTCCGCCTGGCGCCCGCCAGCGCCCGGCCGGTTGCGGTGTCCCGGAACTCCAGTCCCGAGGCCCGCGACAGCTCGCCCGCGTCGAACCACATCCCCGTGCACCGCGGGCATAGATCCACCTCGATCCCCTCGAGCTGGATCAGCCCCATTGGCTTGCCGCACTTGGGACAGTGGCGCCCCCTGGTCAGCGCCCTCTTCCTCATCATCTTCCCCCCCGCGCCCCCTGAATTATGAATGATGAATTATGAATGCAGAATGAACCACTACGACAGCGGCTTCGCCCGCTAAGCAATAATACGCCGCGCCACGTCTGTTAATTCATCATTCATCATTCATCATTCTTAATTGCCTCTTCGTCTTTGATGCCGCGGGCCTTGCGGATGGCGTCAAGACGGGCCTTCAGGGCTTTCTCGTGGCCCTGCTCGGTCGGGCGATAATAGATGCGCGTGGTCGGGATATAGTCCTGGTCCACCCAGTGGCCTTCGTATGCGTGGGCATACTTATAGCCCTTGCCGCGCCCAAGCCTTTCGGCGCCGGGATAGTTGGCGTCCCTCAGATAATCCGGCACGGGCAGCGTCCGACCCTCCTGCACGTCCTTCTCCGCGGCGGCGATGGCCGCGTATGAAGCGTTGCTCTTGGGCGCGCAGGCGATATAGGTGACGGCCTGGGCCAGCGGTATCTTCCCCTCGGGCATGCCGACGAACTCAACCGCCTGCTGGGCCGCCGTCGCCAGCAGCAGCGCGTTGGGGGCGGCGTTGCCGACGTCCTCGGACGCGCAGATGACGACCCGCCGCGCGATAAAGCGCGGGTCCTCCCCGCCCTCCAGCATCTTTGCCATCCAGTAGAGGGCCGCGTCGGGGTCGCTGCCGCGCATGCTCTTGATGAAGGCGCTGGCCGTGTCGTAGTGCTCGTCCTCGTCGCGGTCGTATACCAGGGCCTTGCGCTGAATGGAGGCTTCGGCGAGCGGCACATCGAAGCGTATCTTGCCGTCCGGGCCCGGTTCGGTGCTGAGGACGCCGATCTCGAGGGCACTGAGCGCCCGCCGGGCGTCGCCGTCGCACATCTCCACCAGATGATCCAGGGCGTCGGCGTCGGCCTCTACGGCATGGCTGCCCAGGCCCCTCTCCTCGTCGCGCAGCGCCCGGAGAAGAAGCTCGCGAAGCTCCTCTCTTTCCAACGGCTTGAACTGGAATATCTGCGAACGCGAGAGCAGCGGAGAGTTTATGGAATGAAACGGGTTGTGGGTCGTGGCGCCGATGAGGACCACCGTGCCCTTCTCGACGTCCGGCAGCAACACGTCCTGCTGAGCCCGGTTGAACCGGTGCAACTCGTCAATGAACAGCACCGTCCGCCGGGCCGAACGCCCCTTGCGCTCGACGGCACGCGCGAGCACTTCACGGATCTCGGCCACGTTGGAAGTGGTGGCATTGATGGGCTCGAAGATGGCCTTGGTCCGGTGGGCGATGACGTAGGCCAGCGCCGTCTTCCCCGTGCCTGGAGGGCCGTAGAAGATGAGAGAGGCCAGTCGGTCCGCCTTTATCATCCGCCAGAGCAGTTGGCCCTCGCCGACGAAATGCTCCTGACCGACGAACTCCTCCAGCGTCCGCGGGCGCATTCGGATCGCCAGCGGCGCATCCGCAGGAGGCTCCAGAGACTGCTCCCCCGCCTGTTCCCCAAAGAGCGACATGTCCGCCTCCACGGCTACCGACCACCCTCAAGGCGCCATCCTGGGGCACAGCGTACAGCCAAACCGGAAGGGCGTCAAGAACGCCCGGGTTCGGCCGGCGCATCCGATGCGTGGCGCTTGTGGCCGGGAATACAACGGCCTTAACAGGATGGACAGGATGTGCAGGATAAACTGGGTTCGGTTCCGGCGTCCCGCCGGGGGTGCCATGGGCCATTCTCCACGCCCCGGGCACTCATGGGCCGCCCACAGGACGGCAGTAAACGCCCTCAAAATCCGCCCCGGCAGGATGACGCGACGCGACCAGGAAGACCCGCATCCGGAAGTCCGACAGGTTGACCGAGTGATGCTGTATCTCCTTGCCATCCAGCGTCACTGCCAGGCGGCGCGCACCGAAGCTGTACCGCAGGCCCAGCACATGCCACTCCCGATCCTCATCGCCCACAGCAGCACGAACGGCGCCACCGGCCGACATCTGCCCGGACTTCCTGACTGCCCAATAGGACCGACCATCGAAATAAAGCTCAAAGATGTTGCCGTTGGCGCTTGCCACGCTGATGCCCGCCCGAGAGGAACCAGGCTGCGCCAGCATCTCCGGGGTAGCCCTGAACCGAGCGCCCAGAGCGAAGCCCCGGTTGCGAACGGGACGGATGGATTCCCGGTAGACGATGGTTTCCCGGCCGGTGCCCTGGCTTCTGAGTTGGAGAACGTCGTCCACCACCTGCTGAGTGCCGCCGGAGCCGGTACGCAGGTTCCACAGATCGCTTTGGAACCCACGGCGGTCAAGTTCGCGTGCGAAAGCGGCCGCCTCCTGGGGGACTTGCACCATCCGTCTGCGCACCTCGCCCACGGCTTGTGTCGCCCTGCGAGCAACGTCCGCGTCGCTGCTCGCCATTGCGCTCTCGTAGTGCTCCAGCGCAAGCTCGTAGTCGCCGCGAGCGCGGTAGGCGTCCGCGAGCTTAAAACGGAGTCCTCCCGCCACAAGGGCAGACGATGTGCCCGAAGCCAGGTCCGGATGAGCGGCCACAGCCCGGAAGAACCCCAAGATGGCGTCCACGTCGGGGGGAGTGTCCAGCAAATCGTAACCCCAGGACTCGAAAAGGTCGCTGATCATGCGGCGAGCCGTGAAGGCCTTCTGCTCGTCATCGCCGAAATCCTGCAGCAGTTTGACGCGTGTCGCGAGGGCCTCTTCGTAGCGGTGCTCTCGCATCAGCGCCTGGGTCCCGCGCACGGCCGTTCCCCATCGCTCCTCAAGAGCCGCCATGAGCTGACGGTGCCGGATGGCCTCGCCGAGCTGCCTGGTTCGACGGGCGGCCGGCAGTTGCTCCCCCATGCGCCGCAGCACGATCTCCGCTTCGGCGTCACGGTCCTGCGCCAGCATCTTCATGGCCCCGGAATACAGCCCCTCCGCCAGCCCTTCGTGCACGCGGTCCGACAGTCGCTGGACTTCCTCCCGTTCCTGCGGAGAAAGCCCTTCGTTGCGCCGCCCCTCCAGCAGGACGAAGGCCTGCCAGTAGCGTCCACCGTCCGCGGCCGCCGCGATCTCTTGCAGCACGTCCCTCGGGGTGTCGGCAGGCGGTTGGGGGGGCCGCGGGCCGGCCTCCGCTTCCGGAGGCGCGGCCGGCCACAAGAGGACCGACAGGGCGACGCCCGCCGCCGCTATGGCAACCGCCAGGCCCCAGGACAAGGGCACCACAGCGCGCAGAAGCTCCGCTATCGCGCCCCTGCTCGGGGCGCCAGGGGGCGGCTCGTAGAACAGGGAGCCCGGGTTCGTCCGCTCGATCAAGGGCGCGCCGCTGACGAGGTGCTGCTCGGCCAGCTCCAGATCTCGCAACAGCGCCTCGGAATCGTACCGCTCCTCCCGATCCTTGGCCAGCATCTTCTCGATGATCTCGCCGAGGAACTCCGGGACGTCGTCGGCCACCTCGCATACGGGCGCGGGGTGCTGGCGGATGTTCGCCTGCAGATACTCCTTGCTGGTGGCCGCATCGAAAGGCGGGACGCCGCCGGTCAACTGGTAAGCCGCCACCCCCAGGCTGAAAACGTCGGCACGGCCGTCCACGGGCCGCAGCCTGATCTGCTCCGGCGACAGGTACTTCGGCGTGCCCGCTATGCGCGAAGGCGTTCGCTGGGGGACGATGTCCGTCTCGCTGACGTTCTTGGCGATTCCCAGGTCGGTGAGCTTTACGTGGATGGCTCCGTTGGGATCCCGGTCCAGCAGGATGTTGCCCGGCTTGACGTCGCGATGCACGATGCCCTGGTGGTGAATGGCCACCAGAGCGCTGGCCGTCTGGCGCAGGATGTGGACCTTATCCACCAGGCTGAAGTCACTCTCGCCCCGCATGCAACTGAGAAGGTTGTTCTCAACGAACTCCATCGAGTAGTAGTAATCATCCCCAACCTGCCCGGAGCCCAGAAACTTGACAACGTTGGGATGCTGGACGCTCATCAGCATCCGGACCTCGCGGTCGCGCAACTCGTGGCTCATCGGCGGGGTGTCTTCGTCGCCGGACTGGAACACCTTGACCGCAACGACACTGTCGTCCCGGTTGTCACGTGCGCGGAAGACACTGCCCACACGGCCTTTGCCCATGTGTTCGAGAAGGACGTAATTACCGAATTGCCTGGGTTCCATGGGCGGCCAACGTGGTTACCTGGACCTGCGCTTCGGGCGCATGCGGCCTATTTTGAGGTAGTTGGCAATGTTGGCGGACGGATCAATGACGGGAACGATCTTGCCGTCCCGGCTGCTCATCAGCGAGGTGAGGCCGGGCCCGTGCCCTGCCGTCATGCAGCAACTGTGCACGATGATGCCGATGCTCATCGCCCCCTTCCTGTAGATTCGTCCGAAGGTATGATCGGCGTCTTCGACGGCGACAATATCCCCGAGCCTCAGGTCCGCCAGTTTGTACTGCGCAACCACCTCCGAGTCGAAGAGCTGCACGTCGTAATCACCGCTGAAGGTGTGGGCCCGGCCCAATCCGCTCCCCATGATGGCCGCCGGTACCAGACGGGCAACGCGCACCTGGAGCGTGTCGCCGTCCCGTTTGGGAGCCATTTTCGCCAGCAAGCGCGGATCGAGGTTCATCAGCGCAACGTGGGCCGCGTCCACGAGCTTGAGGCCCAGCCCCCGAGCGCGGATCTGGACCTTGTCGCCGATCACAAGCTTCTCCAGCGTCGGGTCGGCAAAGTCCACCAGCACGTGTTCGATGCCGCCGTGCTTGCCGGTCACGGTGCCCTTGTCCCCTTTGGCATCGCCGCTGACCACCCGTGCCACGTTACCGACACAGGCCAGCGTGTTGAGGGCGGTGTTCTGATCTTGCTTTTCGGTCTTGACCGAAACGCCGGGCTCGACATGATCGGCCTCCCAACGTGTGGCGCTGTCGCCGACTTTACAGTTGTAGGTGATCCCCCCGACTCCCGGCAGCAGGGAAGCCTTCCCGTCCGGGCCCACGCGCCAGGCGCCACGGCTGACGGGCGCCGACACCTGGCCGAGGACCGACTGCTCCACAAGCTGGGCCTCGTTCGTCTTCAGTCCGCTCGCTTTCCTCTTCGCCAACGCAGCGCCCTCCTTTTAAGTTGTGCCGTTCAGTTGACAACACGCCCCGAACCACGGCCGAATCTGACAAAGATGGACAGGATGTACAGGATCAAAGACATCAGGATGCTATTGCTTCATCCTGTCTATCCTGTACATCCCTGTTGATTCTTGCCGTTGAACTTGTCACTCGTTGGGACTCAACCGTCTCCGCCCGTTTCCAGTTCGGCCATCCTGAGCTGGGCTTCTGCGGCCAGTTCGGGGACGCCTATACGATCATGCGCCCGGCGATACAGCTTCAGAGCCCCCTCGACGTCACCCTTCGCGGCGAGGCGGCCGGCGCTCTGTTCAACCGCCCTGAACGACGCGTGGGCCAGCCGCACGGTGTACTGCCGCCTCTGCTGGAGCAAGCCCGTCGCCGACGGCGGCGGATGCAGTCTCTGCAACTCCTGCTGGAGTCCGAGGGCGGCAGCATGATCGTTGTCCGCTTCGCGGGCGGCAACAGTCGAGAGAGTTTCCTGCAGGACGGCCCAGAACGTCTCAGTGCGAGTCTGTGCAGCCCGCCCGGCGGCGGCCGTGCCGGCGAAGTCACGCTCCACCTGCTCCAGCTTGCCCAGAGCCCGCGTCTTGTCGCCGGCGCCCAGGGCCGCCAGTGCGTCGTCGTAGGCGCGCTGCGCGCGTTGCTCCGGACGGGCCCCCTGGGCCACGGGACGTTCGGCCCTGCTGCGCGCGTAGGCGAGAAGACCCCCCGTGACGCTGCCGACCGTTGCCACCACTGCCGCCAGGAAGGCGAGATTGACCACTACCGCACGACGGCCCTCCCAACGAAGATGATCCAGCAACCGCCCGATCCGGCCGCTCCAGAACGCCGCCTGTCGGACTCCGGGCTCCTCGACGGCCATCAGCAAGGTATCCTGCACTTCCCCCTCGGCCATCAACTCGAAGCGGAATATGGTCGAGCTGAGGCGAATGAGCTGGCCGCTGCTCAGCGTCCGTTTGCCCTCGATACGCTCTCCATCAACCAGCGTGCCCTTCCGGCTGTTCAGGTCGCTCAGTTCCCAGCGCCCGTTCACACACGCTATCTCGCAGTGGAAACGGCTGACGGTGGGACTGGGAACGGGGACGCTGTTGCGCTCAGAGCGCCCGAGGGTAGTGACGCGGTTCTCGGGCAGCCTGTAGACCCTTCCCGGCTCCGGTCCCTGGATCATGATGAGGACAGGCTGCATGGCGTCCAACGATCCCCTCCGCAACGTCATGAGGACATCGGAAGGCAGAAGACTCCTGCTACTGGCGCGCCGTGGGGCCAGACCACGCCGTCGGCCGTTCCAAGGTAACAGTCGGGGGCAGCCTTGTCCAACGACAGAAGCCAAGGTTCCAGGCGGGGCGCAGCCTTCGCAGCGCGCCCAACCGCGGCTCCGGCATTCAATTGTCAGGACCAGCGGCTCCTGGTACCATGTGTGCGCTGAGTGCCCCCCTGGGGGCCGCGTCGGCACGGGCTGTGTGAACAGGCGCCGGCAGAGCGGCTGAAGGATGCCGTTCGTCTGCCGGGAGCAGGAATGGCCCTCCTGGGACCTTTCCCGGCAGGAGGCACGGAAAATGAACTCTCGCCAGCGTGTGAAAGAAGCGCTGTCGCACAGACAGCCGGATCGCATTCCGCTTGATCTGGGGGGCACGGAATCGTCGGGTTTGACGGCCATCGCCTACAATCGGCTGCTTCGGCACCTGGGCGTGGAGGGAATCGCCCGCGTGGTCGAGCCCTTTCAGCAGGTTGTGCTGGTGGAGGAACCGGTGCTGCGGGCGCTTGAGATCGACACCGTGGCCTTTCACTACGAGCCGCGCCGCTGGAAGCCCTCGATCCTGTCCGACGGCTCGCCCTGCCTGATCCCGGAGAAATGGAATGAGACGGTCCTGCCGGACGGAGCAAAGGAAGTGCGCGGCGAAGACGGACGCGTGACGGCGCGGATGCCTCGCGACGGGTTCTACTTCGAACCGGGCGACCCGCCGCTTGCGCACGTCAGTTCCCCCTCGCAGATCGATCCGGGCGAGGCGTGCATCACGGACTTCGATCTGCCTGCTTTCTTAGACGAGACGTGGGAGGACCGCACGCAGCGCGCCAAGACGCTCCGCGAGACCGGACGGACCGTGGTGGGCAACCTGTGCTGCCACTTCCTGGCCGCCGGCCAGATCCTGCGGGGATACGAGAACTTCATGTGCGACCTCCTGGCGGCAAAGGACATCGCGCACGCGCTCCTGGAGGCGCTCTGCACGGCCTACATCGCTCGGACGGATCGCTACGTGCGGGCGGTGGGCGAGTACCTGGACGTCATCCTGGTCGGCGATGACCTGGGCACCCAGAACGGGCCCATGCTGTCCCTGGAGTTGTATCGTGAGATGATCAAGCCTTACCAGAAACGCTTCTTCGGCCACCTGAGGAGTATTTTCCGCGGCACGCTCCTGATGCACTCCTGCGGGGCCATCGCACAGTTCCTGCCCGATCTGATCGAATGCGGCGTGCAGGCCATCAACCCCGTGCAGATCTCCGCCCGAGGCATGTCGCCGGAGCGACTCAAGAGCGAGTTTGGAAAGGACATCGCCTTCTGGGGGGGCGGCTGCGATACGCAGCGCACGTTGAACCGGGGCACAACCGATGAGGTGCGCCGCCACGTTCAGCGCAACGCGCAGATCCTTGGCAAGGGCGGCGGGTTCGTCTTCGCCCAGATCCACAACATCCAGCCGGACGTCCCGCCGGAGAATGTCGTGGCCATGGTCCAGGCGCTCCGTGCAATGGAGTGAGAGGGGAAGAAGAGCAGGAGGGCGCACCTGCGCGGGGGACCGGCTGTTGCGGTGCGTCTCGGCCTACCACCGCCGTCAACTGTAGGGGATTCCCTTGCCCGACAGCCGCAGCGTGTCGAAAGTCCAGGTTTCCCCGGACTTCCTGAAGATGATCCGTATGCGCAGAACGTCGGGCTCCAGAATGCCGCCTTCCGGCCAGGTATAGCGAACCTGGTAGACGGCCATGATTCCCTTGGGGGGCACGTAGGCCAGTGCGTAGACTTCTTCCGCCTGCGGCCAGTTGGCGAAGTCGAAATCTTTCAACATTTGCATGTCGGTATAGATGTCCTGCGGCCCAGGGCCCAGCCCCAGCAGACGACGCCACCAGCTCTGCTTTGGGGGCCGCTTGCGGGCGGAGTTTTCATCCGGCAGCGCGTAGTATATCTCGGTGATGCGGCCCTCCTTCTTCAGATTGTCGAGGATGAATTGCATTTTGGGCCACAACTGCTTCTGGACCTCTTCCGGCGCGTCAAGGACATCTCCGCTGCGCGGTTCGGTTAGTTCGAGGTCGCAGATGGACCACTGCCCGTCCACACGAGCCAGCCTGAACCGGTCCTTGAAGCGCTGACCCCCGCTGTTCGTGCAAGGCACATTGACCCAGAAGACGCCGCTGTCCCACTTCCTCCAGCCCACGCCGGGCAGAACGGCCTCGACATCGACCTTGTAGCCGGTATAGCGCCGCAGCCAGATCACCTCCTCGGTGGAGTTCAATATCTCCCAGGCCTTGCCCGGCGAAAGCGTAGGGGTCAGAAGCCGTTCGACACGGTCAGGCGAATCCAGCCGCACGGCCTCACCGAAATCACTGAGCAACCGCCTCGCCTCTTCCCTGCCCTGTTCCGCAACCTGCAGATTCTGCACAGTCGGGCTTGCACAGCCAACTGTCAGACCAATAAGAAGAACGGGTAAGAAGAACTTGCGCCTGCCGCTCATTGCTCATCGCCTTTCAACGGAGGTCCCGGTGCCGTCCGGCCGGCTCCAAAGCCCCATTATGGTAGCCGCCCGACATGCTCACTGCAATCGTCAAAGGGGCCACCGCACCGCATCAGACCTCTGCGGCACGGTGCTTTACGCCCCGGGGCGTGAACGTCAGACGCAGCACGGTCGCCACTCCACCCCATACCTCGCGCCAGGAGATCTTGGAGCGCCCCCGCTCCCGGTCAGCGAACATGATAGGGACCTCCGAGATGCAGAACCCACGCCCGCAGCAATGCCACAGCATCTCCTCCTGAAAGGAATATCCCGTGGCGCGGATGTTGTCGAAAGCGATCTGCTCCAGGACGCTGCGCCTGAAGCAGCGGAAGGCACCCGTACAGTCCGCCGGCTCCAACCGCAGTGCCCGACGCGCCACCAGGTTGGAGAGGCCGCTGAGCAGGACACGGCGCAGGGGCCAGTGCTCGTGCCCGCCCCCGGGGACGTATCGAGACCCGATCACCACGTCGTTGCACAAGCTGGACTCCAGGAGCGCCGGGATCCGGTCGGGCGGGTGGGAGAAATCGGCGTCCATCGTGACAATCCGCTCGTAATCGCCGGCCAGGGCCCAGCGGAAGCCGGCGATGTGGGCCGTACCCAGGCCCAGTTTGCCTTCGCGGCGCAGCAGGTGGATGCGCGGCTCGCGTGCGGACAACTCTTGGACAAGTTCGCCCGTTCCGTCCGGCGAGTTATCATCCACCACCAGCACTTCCAGGGTGCTGCCCTGCCCCAGGATGGCGTCGCACAGGGGCTCGATGTTCTCCCGCTCGTTATAGGTGGGCACGACCACCAGGGCCTTGAGCGTGTCGGCGCCTGAGTGGGCGCAATCTGCCTCTGCCACTCTCCGTTCCCTCCCCCTGGGGTAGCCGAACGACCAACACCAGCCCACGGCGTCCGGAACTGCCCGCGGAGCGCTCATGCGTCACTAAGGCTTCAGGACTTTCCCCGTCAGCTCCCTGACGGTCACCTTGCCGTCCGAGACGTGCAACTGCTTGTCCGCATATGGCAGTTCTGCCGGGTAGTGGGTGATGGTAAGCACCGTGCGGTCCTTCATGAGGGTGCCCAGGCCCTCGATAGCCCTTTGCCGGGCGTCCGCATCGAGCGAGACCAAAGGCTCGTCGAGAATCAGTATTCGAGGATTCTTAAGGATGACGCGCGCGATCATCAGGCGCCTCTTCTCCCCCTGCGAGAGCTGAGTCCCCCCTTCCCCGATCACGCTCATGTAACCGTTGGGCATCTTCTCGATGAACTCGTCGGCGTATGCACGCCGGGAGGCCTCCATGACGGCTTCGTCACTGGCTCCAGGGGCGGCATAGCGGATGTTGGCCATGACGGTATCGTTGAAGAGGAAGCAGTCCTGGAAGACGAAACCGACCTGTTGCCTGAGCGAGGGCAGCGTGAAGTTCCGCACGTCCACTCCGTCAATTGTTATCGAACCTTCGCCAGGGTCGTAGAAGCGTGCGATCAGGTTGACGCAAGTGCTCTTGCCCGAACCGCTGGGGCCCGTAATCAGCACGTGCTCACGCGGCCCGACGCAGAAAGAGACGTCATGCAGGACCTCGGCGTTGCCGTAGCTGAACGTGACGTTGCGGAACTCGATCTGCCCGGGCGATATCTCGTGAGGAAGGGCCTGACTGTTTTCCACCACGTCGGGCTCGATGTGCATGATCTCGAAGATCCTCTCCACGGACGTGCTGGTCCGGGAGAACTTGCCCGCCTGCGCCACCAGTCCCAGCAGGCACGGGTAGAGGTATTTCGTGTAAAGGAAGAACGCCACGAACTCGCCCGGCTTAAGGCGTTTGTTCACAACCAGGTAGCCGCCGACGCCGAACAGCACTATGAGGCTGATCCCCACCAGCAGGTCCGCCGCCACCTTCTGCAGGACGTAGTACCAACTCTGCTTTATCTGGGCGTGCATCCCCTTCCGCATAGCTTCGCTGAGCCTGGCCTGCTCCAGCAGTTGGGTGGCGGAGGCCTGGACGGTGGCGGCGCCGTCGAACTGCTCTATCAGGTCGCCGCTGATATCGGCTGTCTGCTCCTTCGCCCGCCTGGCGTACTCCGTTATCGGCTTCTTGAAAAGGCAATAGACCAGAACGTGAAAGGGAAGGACGGCCAGCGTGACCAGGGTCAGCACCACGTGCATAGAGAACATGAGCCCCGCGGCAACCAGAAGCATCAGCACGTTCAGCATGACGTTGGCCAGTTCGTCCTGTATGAACTGCTTGACGGACTGCACGTCCTGCATGACGCGCGCGGAGATCTTGCCAGGCTTGTTCTGCTGGAAGAAGTCCACCGAGAGAGCATGCAAGTGGGCAATGAGGCGCTGCCGCATCTCAAACGCTACCCTCTCTCCCACCACCATGACTCTGGTCTTCGCCAGATAGAACAGGAGATTCCGCATGCCGTACACCAGGAAGACAATGACCAACACATAAGGCAGGATGGACAGACCGGCGACCTCCTCATCGGCGCTAGTTACCTCCTGAGCGAAGAAGACGTTGTCAACGACGAAGCCCAGCAGCCGGGGTATCGCCAGATTGAAACAGGCCAGTATGGCAAGGCACACCAGCACCCCGAACAGCACATGCTTGTGCGGCCTCACCAACCTGACCATCTCTCGCAGAGGCTTGACTTCCTTGTTTTCCATCGGCTTTCCAGCCCAGCCCAACTCAGCGACCGGCTTGTGGATCAATTAAGTGGGCGAGCGCAAAGGATCATGCCGACCGGTCCCGTCGGAAGCAAACAGGATCCTCCGGGTGCGCGTCAAATCTGTGAGATGCGTGCCGCATGGCTAAGCACCACTTTGCCGTTCCGCAGCACCACCACCCCGTCCTGGTAGTACCAGACTTCCGCCGGGCCGTCCGCTCGCTCTTGCTCAACCAGGAGCGGCTTTCCCAGCAGGGATTCCGCTTCCGACGCGGACATTCCGATCTCCACTCTGGCAAAGCGAGAGTCAGGGACGGCGAGCCGCTCAGTTCCTCCGATGGTCGGGGTGTCGCTGGGCGGAGTCGCCCTGGCAAGCCCGAGGGCAGAGCAGCCCAGGGAAGCAACGACCAGAACGCTCACCAGGACTACGCGACCCCCTCGCATCAGAATCCCTCCATTGCCAGGGTCTCCTCGATGATACGATAGGCCTGCTCCAGCTTGGCCGCCAGGGCCTCGTAGTAGTAGTCGCTCTTGAAGAAGAACTCGGCCACGCGTTGACCTATCAGGAACTTTCGCTGGCTACGCTCCTTGAAGTCTGGGATGACCATCCTGCGGCCCACTCGGAAATTCCTCAGCAGGAGCAGGTCTTCGAAGTTGTTGACCTTGGCGATCTCGTGCAGGACCAGGGCCCTCTTGAGCCGGGTCAGGTCCTTTTCACCTTCGACATCTTCAGCATCCAGCACGAAGGCGAACTCGTGGTAGGCGTAATCGTCGTGCAGCCGGTTGATGTCCAGAAGCGCCTCCTCCACCTCGTCACGGTCCTGCACCATCCGGACCTCCACTTCGGCGACGGGTGATGCCAGCGCTTCCTCAAGCCGGCCCTCTGTAGGCACCTTGTAACGGAAGAACAGCACTTCTTTGGGGTATTCACGCTCGAAATAGGACTCGAGCGTCCCGTCCGGGCTGTACTGCAGCAGCTTCTTTTCCAGGGACGTAACGCGGAAGCCGGCCGGCTTGTCAGGGTCTTTCTCGAAGAGGATTATGTTCTTCGCGTGCAGCCCCTCGTGCAGCCCCAGCTTCTTCACCACCTCGTAGACCATCCTGATGGCCACCGAGTCCTCGCCCGGAATGATGCCGTCCGCCATTTCCTTGAACGGCGAGCGCTCGGCGTACTCGGGATGCTTGGCCACGAACTTCTGCACCCGCTCGAAGGTCTCCAGAATCGTCTCGCTACGTTCCAGGAAGGTCAGGTCAAAGATGTCCTCGGATTTGAAACGATAGGAGTTGCGGAACAGACGGTTATCCAGGAAGTCGAACCGTGAGCTGTCTTTGGGTAGTACGGGTCGGTGAGTGCCGCCCGGCCGCATCACGCGGGGCGTGATCACAATGATGACCTCGCGTTTTTCCCACTGGCTCCTCCTGTTCTGGAAAAGCCATCCCAGCAGGGGGATACGCGACAATATGGGGACGCGGTCCGTGACATGGCTCTTGCGATTGCGTATGAGGCCGCCGATGATGAAGGGCGTGTTGTCGCGCACGCGAGCCACCGTCTCGACGACACGCCGGTCAATGAAAGGCGCGATCTTCGTGCCCGCCATGGGCCCGCTCGGCATCACGATCCACTCGACATCCGGCATCTCGCTGACTTCTGCAATGATCTGCATCGCTATCGTGGTATCGTCCTCGCTCACGCGGGGCTTGATGTTCAGCACGATGCCCACATCCTCGAACTTGACGGTTACTTTCGCGAAGTTCTGCGTGATAGCCCCGCTCAGTATCGGCGTCTGCCGCACCACCCGTATCATGGCGTTCTGGTTGTTCAGCACCAGCACGGACGGGCGCGAGAGGATCTCCGCGCTTCCCTCCTCCAGGGAGAACTTGAGGGTGGCCGTCAGCTTCGCCATGAACTCCCCGGGATCCTCAGTGGAATAGAAGAACTTCAAGACCGATGGTAGGCCTTCTTCTTCCGTCTCGAACGTGGCAAACTGTCGCTGAGTCGTTCTGTACCCCCACTCCACCCCCATCTCCCTTAAGGTATCCTCGGTCAGCTCGATCACCATGGCCTCGATGAGCACCAGCCGTTCCGGAACGTCTATGGTCTCTGCCAGCAGGTCCCTGAGCCTGGCCACCTCCTCGCTCTGGCTGCTGTGGTAGAGAATCATCAGGCGGTCCTGGGGGGCCGACAAGGTCTGGCCCTCCAATTTCGTCTTCGAGGCATCCGATCCGACAATGCTCTCTGGCGCCTTGGTGGGGATCTCGAATATCACCGGCAGTTGGTCAATCTTAACTCGCGGGCCGGGCGCCTTGGTGTTATAGCCCAGCTGGCCGAGCAGTTGCATGCAGCTCGCCATGTCAATGCAGCCAAGCTGGTAGATCTCGTGCGACAGATCGCGGACGGAGAGGTCGCGCGGAGCTTTCTTTGCGTCATTGGCCGCCTGCTCGGCCGCGACGGCCACGGCCTGGACGTCGGGGTTGGGCCGGGTTGTCTCCCCCTGGACGACGGCGCCCCACAAGTAGATGCGCGGGGCTTGGGTGGCGTAGCTCTTCAGCCCGACGATGAGCACGCGCTCGCCGCCGCGCTCGGCGCCCTCTTCCTTGCGCACCAGATATGCATGTGTGGTCAAACCGGCCGTCTTCTCGGGCGCCGTCCTGTCCGCCTTCTCGTAGTTGAGCCTGACCAGGCAGTGGTGAACGGCCATATCGTAGACGTCCCGACAGGCCGGTTCGGACAGTTCAGCCAGCACGACGTCACGCCCATAGCCGGTCGGCTCCGGCGCGCGCTGTGGCTCTGCGGCGGCCGGGGGTGAGGTCTCCTCCTGTCCGCTGGCTACCGTTGCCCCCAGCAGTAACAACAGACCAAGCAACCATACCGTTGTGCCGGTTCGAGCCACCCTCATCTCCCCCTGTGCCTCCTTCGCTGTCGCACCGTATGGATGCGCGGCGAGACGGGCGTGCCCGGCCACCAGTAGAACTGGCCGCCGCAAGCCTCTCACAGGAGTCCCGCCCGTCTGTGCATCGTTGGCGAACGCCGCCTCTACTTGAGCTCTTTCTTGGAACTCACAATCTTACTTATCAGGCCGTATTCCACGGCCTCCGGAGCATTCATCCAGTAGTTGCGGCGGGTATCTTCTTCCACACGTTCGACAGGCTGGCCGGTTTCCTCGGCGATCAGGGCGTTTATCTTCTCGCGTATTTTTAGAATCTGATGGGCCTCGATCTCTACGTCTGTCGTAGAGCCTCGCACGCCCGTCGAAGGCTGGTGTATGAGAAACCGCGCGTTGGGCAAGGTCAGCCGCTCCTTCTTCGGGGCCGCCAGCAGCACTACGACGGCGGCGCTGGCGGTCAGACCGGTGCAGATGCAGCGAATGGGGGCCGAAATGAACCGGGCCATGTCGTAGATGGAGAACCCGGCATCCACGCCGCCCCCCGGCGAATTGATGTACATGTCTATAAACGCTTTGGGATCCTCAGCGTCCAGCACCAGCAGCTTGGCCACGACCTCCTCAGACAGCTCGGGGCTGATGGCTTCGTTGAGCAAGATGGTGCGCGACTCCAGGAGCCGGTCGGCCAACCGCTTGTGAGAAAACTCCTCTTCCGCCGGCCCTTGCTCCTCTGCGACGGTCATTACGATCGTCATCTGGTCGCCAATCACCTCGACTGAAGTAGTGAACTCTCACGAGACGCACCGGTACATTCTAGCCCAACGCCCCCTGCCTTTTCAAAGGAGCCTTACATCATGGCCCGCAATATGGCCGGACGGAAGAATGGCCGACTCCGCAGTCCAGGGGCGCCTTGACGTGCCGGCGCGCTGCCGGTACAAGGAACGCCCGTATGGCGCTACGTCAAGAGATTGTCCTGACGCTTCGGCAACGCGCCCGTCCACGTATCACGGTGGTAAGGCCGGGCGGGCTGGGCGACACATTGCTGGTGATGCCCACGCTCCAGCTTCTGCTGGACGAGCTGCCGGGGGCCCTGGTCACGCTGGTCGGGTCCGTCTGGGCGGAACGGCTGCAGCCGCTGATAGGGCTCCCCGTTCGGCTGCTACGGTTCGACTCTGCCCTCTTGACGCCCCTTTTCAGCCCGTCCGCCGCGACAGATCCCACAGGGGCATTCGCCGACGCGCATGCAGTGGTCGTCTACGCGGCGGAGACAGGGGAGATCCTGACGTCCAACGCGCGCCGCTTTTGCGCAGGAGCCGTCATCGCCTGGCCGTCAGAGCCGTCCGGCGCCGAGCACGCGTCGCTGCACTTCGCGAAGGCCGTGACCCGTCCACCGCTGAAGCCGGAGGAACTCCCCTTCCCCTCGCTCCGTGTGCCCCCGGACTCCGACGAGTGGTCGGGCCGGTGGCTGGCGCAGCGCTTCCCAGAGCGGCAGGCTGTGTTGGCCCTCCATCCGGGAAGCGGGGGCCGACACAAGTGCTGGCCGGCGGAGTGCTTCGCCCGCCTCGCCGAGTTAACGGGCAGGCCGATCCTGCTGCTGGAAGGGCCGGCCGACTCGGAAGCCTGTGCGCAGGTGGCGCGCCTGCTGCCCCCGGAGGCACCGGTGGCAAGAGCCGCCGGCCACAGTGTGCCCGAGGTCGCCGCACTTGTGGCGCGCTGCCGATCATACGTCGGGAACGACAGTGGCCTTTCGCACCTGGCGGCGGCGCTGGGCGTGCCGGCCGTGTTGGTCTTCGGCCCCACGGATCCGAAGGTGTGGGCGCCCCTCGGGCCGAACGTGCAGGTTGTGCAGGTGGACAAGCGCGGCGACCATTCGTGGCCTTCCCCGGAGCGGGTCGCCAGGGCGGTTCAAGCTTCGTCTGGTTGAACCGTCCGGTTGCAGGCCGCGTCCAGCGCCTGTACCATACTCGCACGTTATCATTGCCGGTCCGCCGGAGGAGACGGGATGGGCACTGGGTGGTTGAAGAAGCGGCTCGAACTGGAAAAGTTGATGGGGGTGGATGCACTGTTCAGGAAGCCGGGGGTCTCGGCCGAGCTGCGCAAGCTGGAAGACGAGGTCAGGAACTGCACGCGCTGCCGGCTGCACGAGGGCCGCACTCAGGGGGTTGTTGCGTGTGGGAGCCCTCAGGCCGCCCTGATGTTCATCGGCGAGGCGCCCGGACGGGATGAGGATGCCCAGGGCATCCCGTTCGTCGGCCGGGCGGGGAAGCTCCTCGACCAGATGATCCTTGCCATGGGCCTTCAGCGGGAGGAAGTCTATATCACCAACATCATCAAGAGCCGCCCGCCGAACAATCGGGAGCCCCGGACCGATGAGGTGGAAGCCTGCTTCCCGTACCTGGAGCGACAGATAGAGCTGATACAGCCGCAGATCATCTGCACGCTCGGCCGCCCCGCCACCAACGCCCTGCTCGGCATCAACCGTTCGATGGGCGAGTCGCGCGGCAAGTGGCACTTCACCAGGGGCATTGCCGTCCTGCCGACCTACCATCCCGCGTACCTGCTTCGCTCGCCGGGCCAGAAGAGCAAAGCCTGGCAGGACCTCAGGAAACTCATCGTTGCGCTTGCTGAAGGCCCACCGCAGGCACCGGGGCTCTTCTGAGGCCCTAGTGGTCGAACAACGTTGCAATGAGGGACGCACTTAGTCCTGCTGGTGCTCCTACTCGTCCCCTGCCGACGACGAGGACGACGACGAGGACGGGCGG
>SDBU01000932.1_pt1 | contig 42728 bp, 63 predicted proteins | sample 2277071 | NCBI WGS metagenome assembly SDBU01 (sample SAMN10397929, study PRJNA504765) | marine sediment metagenome | isolation source: marine sediment core GS08_GC12, 126 cmbsf | place: Arctic Ocean: Gakkel Ridge, Loki's castle | collected 2008
GCACGAAGTCACGGGTTTGGAGCGGAAGCGGAATTGATCGGGACTCGGTAATTATGCCACACGGGCCACCACCAACATCGAAAGCCGACAAGAATCGCCGCGGAAGCTGGCGGGGCCGTTATTCCCCTGATGATCTGAACTTACGGCGCATCGCGCCCAAGCCGCCGACCAACCTGGGCCGGGAAGCCCTGGCCGAATGGCGGCGGATCGTCAAGCTGCTCGAGCCTGCCGGCGCCCTGACCGAAGCGGACAGAATGGCCTTGACGATGCTGTGCGAACTGTGGGCTGAGGATCGGGCGCTGGGCAAGCACCTGGCGGCACTGCCATCGGTCGGAACTGACGACTGGAAGCGGGTCCACAGTTGCCGGCAGGACACGCGAAAGAAGCTGATGGACCTGTTCGCCCGGTTCGGGTTGACGCCGGCAGACCGACCACGGGTGAAGGTGCCGCCGGCGGAACGGACGGCGGCGGATCAGGACGGCGCCAAGCCGAAGGGCAAGAGCAAGGGCCGGTTCATCGCCGGCCGGATAGGGCATGCTGATGCCGGTTGAGACACTTAAACCAAAGGCCAAGGCGACGAAGCGACGACCCATCCCGGCCAAGTGGCGGAAGCTGTTCGCGCTGATCCCTGGCTACGATCCGATCAAGACCGCGGCGCCCGGCGATTGGTTCGACGCTAAGACGGCCCAGAAATATTGCGACTTCTTTCCTGAATGTCTCACGCATGTTGAGGGCCGGTTGGCCGGCCGGCCGTTCATCTTGGAGCGATGGCAACAGGCCTTCGTCGGCTGTCTCTTTGGTTGGATGAACTCTGCGGGCTTCCGCCGGTATCGTGAAGCACTCTTGTATATCGGGCGAAAGAACGGCAAGACGACGTTGACGGCCGGGATCGTTCTCTTGCTGCTGTTCGTCGACGGTGAGCCGGGAGCAAATATCTATTCCGCTGCGGCAGAAAAAGATCAGGCCTCGATAATCTATCGGCATGCCAAGACGATGGTTGAAGCGGAGCCAGTCCTGCTGGCCGAGGCGAAGATTTACAGATCGCTTAAGGCGATCGAGTTCCCGAGGCTGAATAGCGTCTATCGCCCGATCAGCGCCGAGGCTTTCACCAAGCATGGCTATAACCCTCACGGGATCATCATCGACGAGTTGCATGCACAAAAGAAGCGCGATCTTGTCGATGCGTTCACTACAGCGCTGGGGGCGCGTGATCAGCCGCTACTTGTCTATCTGACGACGGCCGATATTGAGGGTGAGTCGATCTGCAACGAAAAGCACGGCTACGCCTGCCGAGTCCGTGACGGCACCTTTGAGGATTCGTCGTTCCTGCCGATGATCTTTGAGGCGTTGCCCGAGGATGACTGGAAGTCGCCGGCGACGTGGCGCAAAGCGAATCCGAATCTCGGCGTGAGCATTTCGGAAACATTCGTTGCGCGTGAATGTCGGCGCGCCCAGGAATCGCCGATCTATGAGGGCACATTCAAGCGGCTACACCTGAACATGATAACGCCGTCGATCAGCGCCTACATTCCCAAAGACGTTTGGGACGCATGTTGCCATCCGCTCAATGACTTGTCGTTGTTGAAAGGCCGCAAGTGCTACGGAGGCTTGGACCTGTCAAGCATCAAAGATACAACGGCCCTTGTGTGGGCCTTTCCGCCGATCGACAAGGATCCGTTCTTCCGGCTGTTGCCGCGCATCTGGATACCCGGCCGATCTGCCGAAGAGCGGGAGCGATCCGACCGCGTTCCATACGGCCAGTGGAAGCGCGACGGGCATGTCATCTTCACGCCAGGCAATCGCGTGCAATACAGCGCCATCGAGCAGCAGATCAAGGATGACGCCAAGGCGTTCAGCGTTGTTGACATCGCCGCCGATCCGTGGAGCCTCGAGTATCTTCGGCAAAGGGTGACAGAGTATGGCGGGCCGGAGATCGTTGTCTTTCGCCAAGGCTGGCGGTCAATGTCGGCACCTTGCAAAGAGTTCGATCGGATGGCTGCCGAAGGTGAGCTCGCCCACGATGGCAATCCATGCCTGAGGTGGCAGATCGGCAATGTCCTGATTGAACAGGACAAGTCCGAGAACTGGCGACCGATCAAGGAAGAGAACACGCCCAAGCGCATCGACGCTGCGGTCTCTGCGATCATGGCGATCGGGCGGTCGATGATCGACGACGAAAACGCGGGGACCAGCATCTATGACACCGACAAGCGCACGGGGCTTGTGACGATTTGACGTGAGGCGCATACCGATGTTCGAAGCGATAACGACCAACAGCGAAGGGCAGGCACTGATCCGCGCCGACGGCGAGGGCGAAATCGCCAAGCGTGAGAATGCGTGGAACGTATTCTTTCCCGACCACGTACCGTCCAACAGTCCAGTAATCAACGAGCAAACGGCGCTGACCTACTCGGCGGTCTGGGGCTGCATCGCTGTGATCGTTGAGGCGATCGGCGTCATGGGCTGGCACCTATTCAAGCGGCAGGATGACGGTGGTCGCATGCGCGAACCAACGCATAACGTGGATCGCCTTATCAGCACGCGGCCGAATCCTGACATGAGCAGTCAGACATTCCGCGAAACCCAACACGCGAACACGCTGCTGTTCGGCAATAGCTATGCCGAGATCGAGCGCGACAACATGAGCCGGCCAGTGGCGTTGTGGCCGCTGAATCCGGGCATGGTCAAGCCGATGCGTAACGTCGATGGCGATATCGTCTACGAAGTGAAACAACCGGCCGGCGAACCGCGCATCGTCCTTGCGCTTGATATGTTCCACTTGCACGGTCTCGGCTTTGATGGCATCCAGGGCTACAGTGTGATCCGCATGGCGCGGCAGTCGATCCGCATGGGCAAGGCGGCTGAGACGTTCGGCGCGTCGTGGTTTGAGAACGGGACAAGGCCGGGCGGCGTGCTGCAACATCCGGGCCATCTCAGCATAGAGGCGCAGGATCGTTTGCGGGCAACGTGGAACAAGCAGTATCAAGGCGCCAGTAAGGCTGGTGGCGTTGCCGTCATCGAAGAGGGTATGACGTGGCAGCCCATGTCCATCCCGCCCGACGATGCTCAGTTCCTCGAGTCGCGCATCTTTCAGGTGGACGAACTCTGCCGTTGGTTTCGTGTGCCGAAGTTTCTCTTGCAGAACCTTGAGGACGCGACGCTGCGCAATGTCGAAGAAATGTATCTCCAGTTCGGCCGTGGTACCTTGCTGCCATGGGCGCGCAAGTGGGAAGCTGAAGCCGACTACAAGCTGCTATCGGCAGCGGAGCGGCCGCGCCTCTTCACCAAAATCAACTTGGACACACTGCAACGCGCATCGCTTGTTGTGCGCAACAAGTCACAGGCGACGGGCCGGCAGTGGGGTTGGCTGTCTGCCGACGACGTGCGGCGCATGGAGAACATGAACCCGCTGCCGAACAATGCTGGGCAGATATACCTTGTCCCTGTTAATATGGTGAATGCCGATACATTGCTCAACGGCGACAGCACCGACGACACGGCGGGCAGGCCACCGACACGGGCACAAGCGAAGCTGATGCTCGATGCTCAAGGCCCGGTGTTCACCGAAGCGGCGCGACGCCTGATCGGTAAGGAATCAAAGGCGGCCCGGCGCGCGGCGGCGAAACACGAGGATGACCCGCAAGCGTTCGAAGCGTGGGCCGACAAGTTTTACACCGTGCACGCCAAGGACTGGCGCGATGCAATGGCTGTGCCGGTGGGCGCCTTGGTTATGCTTGTGGCTGGCGAGACGGTCAGCGACACGACGGTAGAGGCGATGGAAACAATCGTGACAGTGTGCGCTGGCCATCAGATAGAGCGGTCGCGGACGGAGCTTGCGGTGGCGTTCGCCACCAACGAAGTCGCCGCGCTGTGCGACCAGTGGGAAGAGGATCGGCCGAAAGATGTTACTATGGCTCTCGGCCAGCAGGCAATACAGGTCGCCGTGCTGGCGAGCCTGGATAAAGGGACGGACGATGATATTCCCCCTTAATATGCTGTGGGCGATGGAAGCAACGGCGTTGCGGTCCATGTTGCAAGGGCTCGGCATAGTGGCCGCCGAGGTTCAAGCGACCATCTTTCAGGCCACTCCAACATCCGCGCATATCGTTGACGGCGTTGCAGTTGTCAACCTGACTGGGCCGCTGATGAAAGCCGATGATTGGCTGACAGGCTGGCTTGGCGGCACGTCTACACACGCTGCCGCCCGAGCGACCACTTCTGCCGCGTCGGACAAGTCTGTGCGGGCGATCGTGTTTAACGTCGATTCCCCTGGGGGCACAGTCGACGGCTTAGCTGAGCTTGGCGACACGATCGCGGCGGCGACAAAGGTTAAGCGCACCGTGGCTCAAGTCAACGGCATGGCGGCTTCCGCAGCGTACTACGCAGCCTCTCAGGCAGGGACGATCAACGCCGGCCGGATGGATATGGTGGGCAGCATCGGAACCATCCTGCCTCTGTACGACTTCTCAAAGGCATTCGAAGCCGAGGGCGTGGAGGCGGTGCCGATCGAGTCGGGCCCGTTCAAATCGGCCGGCATGATGGGCACGGAGATAACCAAAGAGCAGCGGGCGCACTTCCAAAGTCTTGTGGATTCGCACTTTGCGGACTTCACCAAGGCGGTGAGCACTGGCCGCAGCATGTCTGCTGGGGATGTTCGCAAGCTCGCCGATGGCCGCATGTTCATGGCCCGCGACGCCAAGGGCAACGGCCTGATTGACCGGATCCAGGCGATGGATCAGACGCTCGCCAGCCTCGCCCCCAAGGGCGCCAGCCGCCGTACACGGGCGCGGTTTGAGCTTGCCCGCCGAACAAATTAACGGATCAGGCTGGATTTAACATGCTCAGCCTGCCGATAGGGTCAACGCACACGGGCCAGACGCCAGAACGTCGCGCCGAGTTCGCGGCCGCCTGACAGCCTGGCACGGCTCCACCGATCACGCTTGCCGAGTCGAGCGCGGAAAGCCGACGACGGATTGACATCCGCCGGCAACCGCGCTTGTTGTGTGCGCGGGGCTGGCACAGAAAAGGGATCGACCAATGACGATCACTGAACTGCGGACCTTGATCGCGTCGCTCATGGCAAAAGCCCAGGTCCTGACCGACAAGGCGACCGCCGAAGAGCGCGAGCTAACTGACGAAGAGGTCGCAGAGGTCGATGCCATTCTCACTGAGCACGACGAAACCAAAGTCAAGCTCGAAGCTGCGGAGCGACGGGCGCGCACGATTGACCGCGTCGCCGCCTTGGCGACACCGGCGCCCTCGGGTCGACAGGTTCCGCCTGCCGCGCCCGCCAATGTGGACCCGGCGCGCATCATCGTGAGCGATCCCCGTGAGGCCGATGCTTGCCACGGCTACAGCGACGTGCGTATCTTCCTCAACGACGTCCTGATTCAGGGCACCGGCGCCCCTGAGCCGCAAGCGTTGCAGGGCTTGCGCATCAACGCCGCGGCCGGCAGCGACGAAGCGGGGTTGTACGCCGATCCCTACGGCGGCTATCTTGTCCCGGAAGGGTTCCTGCCGCAATTGCGCATGATTGCGCCCGAGGCCGACCCGATGGGTTCGGCTGTCACAAGCATTCCCATGTCAACGGGCAAGGTCAGTTTTCCGGCTCGTGTTGACAAAGCCCACAGCACCAGCGTCAGCGGTGGGCTGACCGTGAGCCGTCGCGCAGAAGCCGATACCTCGGCGAGTAGCCGGATTCAGTTCGAGAGGGTCAGTATCGAAGCGCTCAGCCTCTTCGGCATCAGCTACGCGACCGAAGAGTTGCTCGCCGATTCGCCGATCAGTTTCGTCGCCCTGCTCGAGCAAGGCTTCCGCGATGAGTTTCAGGCGGCGATCATCAACGAGCGCATCAATGGCACCGGCGTCGGCCAGATGCTCGGCGTCTTGAACTCCGGCGCCTTGCTGTCGATCACCAAGGAAACGAACCAGGTCGCCGATACGATCACGTATCAAAACCTGATCAAGATGTACGCACGTCTGTGGGGCAAGGGCCGCGGCATCTGGTTGGTCAATCACAACACGCTGCCGCAACTGATGCAGATCACGCTGGATGTGGGGACGGCTGGTGTGGCCATGTGGAACACCAGCATCGTGCCGGGCGTGCCGAGCACGCTGATCGGTTTGCCGGTGATTCCGACGGAATACACAAAGACGGTCGGCGACAAGGGCGATATCATCCTCGGCGATTGGTCGCAGTTCATCGAGGGCACTCGGGCTGGCATCACCGGCGCCGAGTCGATCCACGTTCGGTTCACAGTGAACGAGCGGGCCTTCCGTTTCGCCATGCGGATCGGCGGAACGCCGTGGTGGAGTTCCAAACTGACCCCGAAGAATGGGGACACGATGTCGCCGTTCGTCGTGCTGGATGCACGGGCCTAGGCCGTCGGCGGCGCATAGCAGTCGGCATAGCTGACAGGACACACGCAAGCAAATCGGAGATACCAGAAATGGCAAGTCCACAGAGCCACGAAAAGTTCACGGCCAACAACAAGGTGACGATGTACGATCACGACCCGGACACGACCAACAGTACGGCGGTCGAATGGGTTGACATGCGAGGCTACGGCGAGCTGACCGTGATGGCGATGGCGTCTGCTCTGACTGGGGTCGGCGTCGATGCGTTCACTATCGCGGCCGATGCGAACAGCGACGGCAGCGGTACCAACGTGACAATCGTATCGCATGCGATCGGCAGTGCGCCTGACGCCGTCGGTGACTATCTGACCCTGAGCATCACGGCCGAGCAGGTCGTGCAGGAAGGCGCGGACGCAAGTCAAACCGACTTGCGATACGTGTCGGCGATTCTCGACATGGCGAACACCGCGGATGAAAACGTCGTCACGTACATCCTGAGCAAACCGCGATTCGCGGCAAGCGGACTCACGGCTGACAGCGTTGCCTGATAACCCTGGACCCCCGGCAGTCATAGTCGGGCAACCCTGGAAAGGACAGCACCATGACACGTACAGCACTCTTTGCCAAGAAGACGCCTGGCGGCATTCTCGCCATTGAGGATATGTCGCACAGCACGGGCAACCGCTTTTTCGTCGACAGCGGATCATCGACGGGGGCGGACTCCGTTGGCTCTGGCGACAGCCCCGACAAGCCCTTCCTCACGATCGACTACGCCATCGGTCAATGCGCCTCGGCGAACGGCGACATCATCTATGTCATGCCGGGCCATGCCGAAAACGTCACGACCGCGACAGGGATCAACTGCGACGTGATCGGCGTCACGATCCAGGGCATCGGCGAGGGCGACCTGATCCCGACAGTGTCATTCACGGCGGCTGCCGGAAGCGTGACCGTCAGTGTCGCCAGCGTGACGATTCGCAATATCAAGTTCGTTGCGAACTTCGAGACCGGCGTAACGACCGGCTTCACGATTGCAGCGGGCGCAGATGGCTTGACTCTCGATGGCGTTCGGATGTTCGACACTTCGGCGACATTCGAGTTCCTGATCCATGCCAGCATTGCGACAACTGTCGATCGGCTGTTGATTAAGAACTGCCGCTTCATCGGCGCGGCCGGGACGATGTCCGGGTCGCTGGTGTTCGCTGGTACGTCGCTCGACGCCGAAATCTGTCAGAACTACTGGCACGTGGATTCGAGCGATTCGGTGATTCACCATGACGCCGACGTTGCCAGCAACGTGTATCTGCACCACAACGCGATCATCAACATCGACGTGGACACGGCGGAGTATTGCGCCGAGTTCAAGACGGCATCGACGGGTTGCGCGCATGACAACCGCTTCGGCTACAACAAGGTCGATGCGGAAGTGGGCAAGGGCGACGCGATGTTCTGGTTTGAGAACTACGCATCGAACACGATCGCCGAATCAGGCCGGCTCGACCCGACTACTGCGCACGCGATTCCGTAACACACGCACAAGGACATCTGAGACATGGCAGACATCACGCAACTACAAGGCAACGTCGGTCAGGCAACGGCGAACGATGGCGACAATATCGCCGCAACCATGACGCGACAACGTGCGCTGCGGACTGGCAATTCACAGGCAGACTTTCAAGATGCCGTCGAACGCGGAAACACATACGGCGTCTGCAATCAAACGGGCGTCGCTTCACAGGCAGGCCTGTCCCTGGCCACGCCAGTCCTGACGCTGGCGAATCCGGCAGGCTCAGGCGTCAACGGCGTCATCTGGTACGTCGGTTGCACTTTCAACGTGGTGTTTGCCGCGATAGCAGCGGTGTTTGTCGCTGTTGGAACTGACACGGCGGCGGCTGCTGTCACCGGGACGCTGACGACAGCGCATCGGAACCTGAAACTTGGCGGCGGCTTGGGGAACAAGGTCATTCCGTTTCTTGCCGCGACGTTACCAGCCGCGCCGGTTGCGGTTGGCTTACTCGGATCAGGCCTGACCGGCGCGGTCAACTTGCTGCCTTCGATACCGATGACCGAACGGTGGTACAACGGCGGGTTGATTCTACAACCGGGAACGAACCTGACGCTACAGACAGAGGCGGCGTCGGGCGCGGTCGGCATGCTTTGTGAATACATTTGGGAAGAGGTCGCGGTCTAAGACTTGGCCGATCGCGGGTGTTCTCTAAGGGCCCCGGCCGGTGCTTCGGCGCGGCCGGGGCTCTTCGATAATAGGGACAGTCACACACTTAGAGAGACAACATGACTGACGCAACAGCACAACCGATCAGGCTCAACATCGGGGCAGGCGCAACTCGCATCGACGGTTTCGTACCGATAGATCGCGCCTTCGGTTCCGAGGCATTCCCCCTCAGCCAATACGATGACAACAGTGTGGAAGAAATCCGCGCATCACACGTTCTGGAACATTTCGGATTCGCCGAGGTGCAGCTCGTAGTCAACGAATGGGCACGCGTGTTGAGGCATGGAGGGATCATGCGCCTTGCCGTGCCTGACTTCGACAAGCTGAAAGTGTCCGACGATGTGAGGGTACCACTCTACATCATGGGCGGGCAGACAAACAAGGACGACTTCCATCGGTCGCTGTTCACGCTGGATGTCCTCGGCGGATTCATGGAACGTGCCGGCCTCGGCGAGATTGGCCGGTGGATGGATAATGGGACAGACACCGCGTCGCATCCTATCTCACTCAACCTGATGGGGCGCAAGATATGCGAGCCTGTGGAGATCCCGAAGCGGGAGCCGAAGCCCGGCGAGACGACTATGCGGATGTGCGCGGTCATGTCAGTTCCGGCCCTCGGCCATAACGAGAACTTCTCATGCGTTTATCAGGCGCTCGGCCCGATCGGCATTCCTGTGCATCAGTTCACCGGCGCATTCTGGGGCCAATGCATGACGCGCGGCCTTGAGGATTGCCAGCGAAAGGGGATCGACTGGTGCTTGACCATCGACTACGACTCGATGTTCACCGCCAGCAATGTGCGGGAGTTGATCGGCATAGCGGCGAGCCGACCGGACATCGACGCCGTGGCGGCGCTACAGGCCCGACGTGGCAAGCCGGTGGCGATCGGTGACGTCGGCGGGATTGACAAAACGATGCGCACCGACGGAAGCCCGATCAAAGTCCTCAGCGCTCATTTCGGTCTGACATTGATTCGCATCGCCGCGCTGGCGGACCTTGAAAAGCCTTGGATACATGGCATCCCTGATCCTGACGGCGGCTGGAATGAGGGTCGCACCGACGATGATATTGCGTTCTGGCGCCGGTGGGAAGCGGCCGGCAAGACGTGCTATATCGCGCCGTCATGCCCGATCGGTCACCTCGAGCAAATGGTGGGTTGTTTCAACGAGCGGCTTGAGGTGCAGCACCTGTACGCCAAGGAATGGCGCCGGCAGGCTTACCCACACCGCTATCCGAAGCCTCCAGTCTACAACAGCGCCTTGGCCTGTGACAGCATTCCCGACATTCCCCACCCAGGCGCGGCCGATCCTGGCGGCGACGCACTGACGCCGCCCCCGCCGATATGGGTGGACAGTGGGGCAGGCAACAGGAGCGTGGCGTGATCGGCGAACTGCTCAACACGACGTTGCCGACGGCCGAGCCGATGAACGTCGCCGAAGCGCGTAATCAACTGCGCATCGACGAAACCGCCGAGGATGTGCTGATCGAGTCGTATGTCGCCGCGGCCCGCGCTTTTGCTGAAGCCTTCACAGGCCATCGATGCGTAGCCTCAACGTGGTCGCTGACGATGGCCAACTTCCCCGGCGCCGAAATCATCCTGCCTGGCTACCCACTGATCGCGGTCGACTCGATCACCTATGTTGACAATGATGGTGATACGCAAACCGTCGCCACCAGCGTCTACACCGTCGACGTGAAACGGCGCCCGGGTCGTGTGTTCCTGTCGTACAATCAGAGTTGGCCGACCGCGCGTGGCCACGGTCAAGACGTTATCGTCAACTACAAGGCGGGGCACCTGACACCATTTACCGCCGTGGTGAGCACTGATGTTATCACGTTCAGCGGCAGGGCATTCGCCAACGCTGATATCGTCCGAGTGTCGAACGGGATCGGCGATCTGCCTGGCGGGTTGTCGACGTTGACGGACTATCACGTGCGCGACCAATCCGGCTCAACCTGCAAGCTGGCTGCCACCGCCGGCGGCGCGGCCATAACAATAACCGACACGGGCACGGGTACGCATTTCTTCGGGACGCTGCCCGACACGTTCTATCAGGCGATGCGCTTTCTTGTGGCTCACTGGCACCTGAACCGCGAACCGATTGCGCTGGGCACAATTGCCATCAAGATACCGTTGACTGCAGAGGCCCTCTTGTGGCCGGACCGTTTAATCTCTTCGATTTGAGGTGACGCATGGCGATACGCGCGGGACGATTGCGGCATAGGATCGAGGTCCAAAGCCCGACGGATTCACAGGGCCGCATGGGATCTGTCACGCAAACATGGGCGACGGATGCGACGGTATGGGCGGGCATTGAGCCGATCAGCGGGCGGGAGCGATTGGCGTCCGACGTGATACAAGCGGACGTGACGCATCGGATCATCATGCGGCATCGCGCACTGACGACAGAGAATCGGCTGTTGTTCGGCGCGCGCGTGTTCAATATCGACGCCGTGCTTGATCGGGATGAGCGGGCTACAGAGCTTGAGGTCATGGTGAAAGAAGAGGTTTAGCGTGTCGGCATTCAGCGTCTCTTCGGTCGCAACACGTGGCAAGTCCGCTGTCGTGCGCATTACGGGGACGGACGAAACGAACAAGGCGATTGCCGCGATGGCAACGAAGATCGAGCGGAAGCTTATCGGCAACGCGTTGCGCGCTGGCGCACGTGTCGTGCAAAAAGACGCCAGGAAGCGTGCGGATGCGATTGCCCTCAAGGGCCTCTTGTCCGATTCTCTGAAAGTCTACTCGCCCAAACGGAAGCGCCCGGGTGAGTTGATACAAGTGATCGGGCCTGATCCGAAGTTCAGGGGCCCGCGTGGGGAGCGGCCGATCAAATACGCGCACTTAATCGAGTTCGGGACGGCCCCGCATCTGATCCGACCACGTAGGCCGGGAAGCAAAGCGGCACTCGACCTGCCAGGCATCGGCACGTTTGCTGTCGTCAGCCACCCCGGCACCAGGGCGCGGCCCTTCCTTCGCCCGGCGTTCGATGCGAATGTGGCGTTAATTGAGAAGCGGATTGCGGAATCGCTGAAGCGTGGGATCGACCGGGAGATGGCGAAGTCTAAACCGAAGGCGGCCTGACGTGGCAGAGCTGGAAGACGCAATATGGTTTCTCATAACGAACGATTCGACCGTTGCGGCATTGGTCGTGTCGCGCGTCTATCCCGTGCTTGCCCCGCAAGGCGCAGCGATTCCATACGTCACATTCCAGCGGATCAGCGGGCCGCGAGTCTATCACATGGGCGGTGCAACCGGGCTGGCCAGAGTGCGCATGCAGGTCGATTGCTTCGCCGCAGATTATGTGGCCGTGAAGGCGTTGGCGACGGCCGTGCGGGGCGCCCTTGAGGCCCAGCGCGGCAGCCTTGGCGGGGCGGGCCTGAAAATCAACTTTAGAATGATGCACCTGGAAGACGATCAAGATAGTGGCCCGGACATCACGCCGGGCGCAGCGACTGGAATCCGCAGGGTTACGCAAGACTGGGACATCTGGCATACGGAGTAATGAATCATGGCGGCAAGCGAACCTGACATTGGAACGGGTACAACTCTTACGTTTTCGTCGGGCTTTTTCGCCGAGATCACAAACCTCGGGTGGAGCGGGATCGAGCGTGGCGCGATCGACTTCACACACTTTGGCACGACGAACGCGCGCGAGTTCAAGCCGACGGATCTCTACGATCCCGGCGAGTTGGCGATCGAGGTCCACTTTGACTCGGCTACCCTGCCACCTCATTCGTCGACCGCCGAAACGGTGACAGTCACGTTCCCCGGCGGGGGCACCACAAATACGTGGGCGGCGGAGGGTTTCTTGACCAGCTTCGGGCAGGGCACACCGTTGGAGGACAAGATCGTCGCCAACGCAACAATCAAGTTCACCGGCGCCATCTCTGTTGGGTAGGCGGTTGGCGGTGGCGAACATAGACCTTGGAGAATCTAGCGATGATAAAGGCACTGACGAAAGAAGAGATCCTGGCGGCCGACGATATGACTATCAAGTCGGTGGAAGTCCCTGAGTGGGGCGGCACAGTCTACATCCGCACCATGTCAAGCGAAGAGCGCGACAGGTTCGAGGCCGACTGGGTGAACTCAAAGGGCGGACGTGAGATCGGCATGGCCAACTTCCGCGCACGTTCGCTCGTGCTGACGATCTGCGATGCTGAGGGCGTGCGTCTCTTCGATGACAGCGATGTCGCGCTGCTGGCCGCCAAGTCCATTCAGGCGATTGAGCCGATCTTCGTCGCGTCGCAGAAACTGAATCGGATCAGCGATGACGATATCCAGGAACTGGCGGGAAACTGAGGCAGCGTCCGATCGCATTGTTCTGGCACAGACTCGCATTAGCGCTGAGCATGTCAAAGCGCCGGGCGCAGCAAGAGATAGGGCCGACGGAGTTCCGCGACTGGATGGCTTATGCGACCATCGAGCCATTCGGCGAAGTGCGCGCGGACTGGCGGATTGCGAAACTGACGGTGGAAGTTGCGAACCTCTTTCGCAGGCGCGGACAGCCAGGGGCCAAGCTCGCCGACTTCATGTGGAAAGACAAGCCGCCACGCCAGACAGCACAGCAGCAGCGGGCGATCTTCTTTCAATTCGCTCAGGCGCACAACGCGGCGCTGGCTAAAAAGGGCAAGCTCTAATGGCAGTTGTCGGACGAATGACGGTTGCCATCGGGGCGGATGTCAGGCCGCTCAACAAGGGCCTCGACAGGTCCGCGCGCAAGCTCAATCACTGGGAACAGCAGGCGAAGAAATCCGCGAATCGCGGCGCTGGTAAATTTCAGCGTGAAGTGGTCAAGACAGCGACAGCCACGCGGCGCCTCGGTAAGGATCTCACACGCACGACCAGGGTCGCCGACAGATTCGGCAAATCGATCCTCAGGAGCGCACGGGGGCTAAAGATATTCGGCGCCCTGAGCGTGGGGGCGGCAGTCGCTGGGGTCACACTTCTAACGAAACGGTCATTCGAGCAGATCGACACGCTGCAGAAGACGGCCGAAAAGCTCGGCCTCACGACGGAAGAGCTTGGCAAGCTGCGATTCGCTGCCGAGAAGACCGGCGTTGCGGCCAACACGCTCGACATGGCCATCCAGCGAATGACGCGGCGTATCTCGGAAGCTGCCGGCGGGACTGGCGAAGCCAAGGACGCGATCAAGGAACTGGGCCTCAGTGCTGTGCGCCTGCAACAGATCGGCCCCGCGCGTGCATTCTCCGAAATAGCGGACGCGATGCTACGGGTCGAGAAACAAGGCGACCGTGTACGGCTGGCCTTTAAGCTCTTCGACAGTGAAGGAGTCGCGCTGGTCAATACGCTGATGGCCGGCAGCGCGGGGCTGGCCGCATTTGGTCAGCGGGCAAAGGAAGTCGGGGCATTGGTGTCCGCCGTGGATGCTGCGAAGATCGTTGCGGCAAATGATGCGATTACTGATTTTAAGACATCGCTGCAAGGCTTGGGCAATATCATCGCTGTCGAGTTGGCGGATCCGATCAGGGACGCGACAGATGCGCTGACAGCAAGCGCAGAACGGAATCGCATCTTTGTCCGTAATCTGATCGAGGCATGGCAGGAATATGGCAAAGTTGCCGCAAAGGTCCTGGGCATCTTCGGCGATCTTGAGGGACCGGGCGGCGATACCAATTTGGGGCGGGAGATAGAACGAGCTGAGAAACGCCGAGAGAAATTGGCGTTTCAGGTTCCGCGCACAGTGAGCCCATCAGTCAAACGGGAACGGGCCATTGAACTGCGCAACATCGAGATTACAATCCGCAACATGAAGCGGATGCTCGCCTTGCAAAAAGAGTTCGTCCGTACAGGCGGCGAGTCCGGGACGCCCGTCGGTCAAGACTTTCCCGCGCTACTGCCCAGCATCCGCCGGCCAGGCGCAGGGCCACCGCAACCTGATACGTCCGCGCTCGACGCCGCAAAGGCCCGCCTAGACGCGATCGGCAAGTTTGCAAAGGGTGTGATTCAGGCCATCCGCACGCCGACCGAGATCTATAACGAGACGACGCAACGGCTGTCGGAAGCACTTGAGGTAGGGGCGTTGACGTGGGAGCAATATGGTCGTGGTGTGCAGCAGGCACGCGATCAGCTTGAACGTGTCGCGCGTGCAACGATGAACGCGAAACGGGCAACCGATGGCATGGCTGATTCTCTCGATGGCGTTGCTCGGGCGACGCGCGATCTGAAAGCGGCGCGGGACGTGGGCCAGGGCCGGCAGCGTGGGCGATTCGAGGTCATCCCCACGGCCGGTCTAGCAGACCCGTTCGCAATGTTCAACCAACCGCTCAACCTGAATCCGGCCGGACTCCAGTCGCCACAAGATCGGGCAGCGGCGCGGCGGGATCGCTTGCTTCGGGTTGAGGCCTCGCAAGGCGGGCTTGAAAGCATCGAGCAATTCAACGCGGAAGTGATCGTCAATGTGCTCAGGAACATCGAGGCGTTGCTGTCGCGGGGAGTTCCGGCTCTGGTAGGATAGACTTATGGCTGCCTCAGTGCTTGACATTATCGACGGCTCGGACCTGATCATTGCCGAAACGATAATGACGAAGATCCGTATTGCGTTGGTCACGGGCGTGACTGGAACCAACGCCGAGCGGGAGTTCGATGCGCTGAGTGTCGCCGGCGTGCCGTCGCTGGGCGACTCGCTGGGTTCAGGCGGCACGCTTGGCAACTGTATCGTGATCCGCAAGTCGGTGCGTCCGAGAGCGGGGCAGCCAAACACACTTGAGGTTCGGTGTTTCTACTCCACCGAAACAACAGCGCTCTCAGACATCAGCGACTCCGACACGCCGACGTTCGAGTCGTCAGGCGTCGTGACGCAAGAGCAAACGAATGCCGATATCGACGGCAACCTGATCAGTGTCTCTTATACCGCCGGCGGTGTGACCCGAACTCGGGGTGCATTCATCAATGTCTTCCGGCCTTCGCTTACCGAGACAATGCGTCGCATCGAAACCGGCATTGAGCCCCATGACTTGCAGAATGAGTTTATGAACAAGACAAACAGCGTCGCCTGGCTCGGCGGCGAAATCGGCGAGTGGCTTTGCACGATGGTGCACGCACGCGCCCTTGATGCCGGAGATAGGTGGGAGGTCACGTATACATTCATCAAGCGCGTTGGTGGCTGGGATCCGGTGGCAGTGTTCATCGACGAAGAGACTGGCCAGCCGCCGGCAGACTTGGTAGACGGCACTGGCGTTGTTACTGTCACGTCATACGATCAGGTTAACTTTTTTATCCTGGACCTGATATGAGCATCCAATTCAACCGAATCGAACGGATGGCATCACCCGCGCCCCTGCGCGTCGGCTTGGTCAATCAGCTTATTGATGCAGCGAATAGGATCAGGTCGGTTGCGGGCGATGGCCGTTTCATCGCCGCAGACATCATGGGCGAATCGCTCAACATCAGGTGGGTTGGCCCGCCAATCGTTTACCCGGCTCTGCCGTGGGACGCGCGTATCTCAGCGACGGCAACGCAAGAGGGCGCCAACTTCCGCTGGACGTATCCGGTCGTTGAGATATTCAAGGACACCGCTGGGTATGGCGGCTGGTCCGATGTGACCGGCGGGCGCACGGGCACGGCGTACGCTATGGCCGAAGATGGCAATACGTCCAGCGGTCTGCAAATGAGCGGTGTCGACGATGACAACCTTGTGGGCACCTATGCGCACCAACCGCTGCCCGTTGGCCGCAAGGTGCGAATCAAGACGCACACGCTCACCGACGGCACGAAAGAGTTCTGGATCATCGGCGCAGACAACGGGATCGATGGAGCGTGTTCATGACGCCTGGGGCACCGCAGCAATGCAAATGCACCGATTGTCTAATCTGTCCGGTAACGACGTGCTCGACCGTTGATGTAACGTGGTCGTTTACCGGCAATCCTGTTGGCAATGACTGCGACAACCCGCTTCTCGTATCCGGTAGCGAAACTCTGCAGGTTGGAGCGGCGTGCAAGTGGGAAGCTGTTATCGGCTCGACGCCGACGCATGGTGATGTTTTGCTGAGGACTAGTATCGGTAGCCCGGCGAACTGGCACTTTTTCTTATACAAAGCATCCAACCCGACTAGCCCTGAGACAATCTATCGCACTCGACTTGCGGGCGGAATGCCCGGCGCTTGCAGTGGCGTTGTTGCCTCGGATGTCCCGTTCACAGGCGGGCCGGCTCTGTGTCCCGGGGTCTTCACGGGCGATGTGACGATCGTCTATAATCCGTAGCATGCAATCGACGTACACGACGAAATCGGGCGGCCGCATTGCCGAGGGCGATACGGTTTGGCTCAACTATCACGTCGAGGCATTCGAGTCCTTCGCCGACGCCAAGATCGTCGATGCGGCCGGGCGTGTTGTTGGTTGTGCAACGGCCGAAATATGCACACCGCCGCAGCGGATCCCTACCGACTTCGACCCCGAGACGGAACAGCAAGGCTGCTGTGATCCGCCGTTGGATCAAAGTCGGCCCTAACTTTCCCCACCGCAGGTTTGACACCGCCACGGCTGACAGGCCAAGTCGATCAGGATCATCACAAGCCACGCGATCAGGAACAGCCCGCCCGTGACGACGGTCAGCAGTAAGCCGAAGCCATCGCCGATGCTCTGGCGCTTCTCATGCAGCGTCTTGCGGTTGCACGTCTGGCAGAGGCGTTGGGATTGTGATGCCATCGCATGGGCCCTTCTAGCCGACAGGTCGGACCTCAAGCTCGAGTGCGTCGAGCCACCGTTCGATTATACGAAGCCCCGGTTGTCTGCGCCGATTGAGGTACTCACTGATTCTGCCTTGCGACGTGCCCAGCACCTCAGCCACCTGCGATTGCGTCATATGCAGCGCTATCATCCGGCCGCGGATTGTGTGCATCAGATCAGCCACGGTCAGTCACTCCGGCGAGCAGTGGGAAGCGAAACGAAACCTCAAGCGTCCGGCACGGCGCATGCTTGCTGGGGCGCCTCGGCCCGTCGACTACCATGCGCGGCTCGAGCATGTCGGCAATATGATCCGGGAGTTCAGCGACCTCGATTGCCCACGGCTCGAAGCCGTTGACCCAGTCGTACATCACACCCGTCTCGGGGTGGACGCTGCCGGGGAACACCACCTGCCCGCCGTTGCCGCGCGTGTCGATGTGCTCGCCCAGCTTGCCGGCTGAGTTGCCCACGTCGCCGTCGTGGCGAAAGTAGTAGTGGCGTCCACCCGGACGCCCGGTGGCGACCGTCACGGTCGGCGGCAGGCCCAGCGGCTCAATGTCGCCAGCCGGGTCGACGTCGATCACGATGATTCCGCCGCTGGCCTGGCCGGTGCGTAGGCCGATGTTGTTGTGCCGCCCCCACATGAGCGCATCGTATAGGTTCTCCCGCGGGGCTGACTGCCAGCCCCTCCAGATCGGCGCCTTGCCTAACAGCGGCGTGAATGACCAGCCGCGGGCATGACCGTCGGTGATGTTATGCATCAGGTCAGGCATCGGCCCCACCCCCAGTCGCGCTGGCGTTGGCGGACGCCTCCCGCTGCTGATACCACCAGCGCATGTGTTTCGCCCATTCGTTCGCGCGTACAATGGCGCGTCGATCGTCGCGGTCCTCGGGTGCTGTATCGCCGGCGGCCGTCCACAGCAACGCGCTGCGGTCGGACATGGCTAGGATGCCGCGTATCACTTTTTGCGTTAAGCGAGGGCGTCTCATGGCGTGTGTTCCTGGGGGTTAATCGCCGACGAATACGGTACGCTCAAACGTGCAATCCTCGCCGTCGAACCGCACGGCCCAACGATTCAGGCCGTCGTCATCGTCGCGGCGAATCATCTGAACCAGCGTGGCTGGGCCTTCCGGCTTCTGGCGCGTGATCGGATCCTGATAGATCATGGTCCGGTCGCCATGCGCGGCCGACTGGTTGGGGGTGAGATGCTTGGTCATGTCGGTTCCTTTCGTTGTGATTCTCATTCCTGCGCCTTTCACTATGGTCATTATACCATATCGGCGATACACGTCAAGACAAATCAAAAGAAAAAACCGATTATTTCACGATTCCTCTTGCAATCGTCCGATACGTGGATATGGTCAGAGGCGATAGGAGCAACAGATGGCAAAGGAACAGACGTCAACGAGTGCAACAGTTCAAGCGGTGGCGGCAATGCGGGCAATGTCGAATCGGTATGGCCTGCTGGCCTATCGGGTCCCCGATGTGCTGCTGGCCGGCTGGGCACAACTGACGGAAGATCAGCGGGCCGCAGCGATCATGGGCAGGGTCTCGATTGAGACAGAGCAGCCGACGGACGGCTGATGGACAGCGTTTCGATGGTCAAGGGCTTCCACACAATCAGTGGCCCCGGACCCGGCCGGCGGAGTGGCGTTGCGGCGAGGCACGGAGGCGACACCCGTCAACGCCACCGGCCGGGCCCCTTTCAATCCTTGACCCCGCCGGCAGCCGGAGCGCCACTCCCGGGCTGTCGGCGGCTTTTCACACCAATGCACGGCCCTGGATAGGCCGTATGGAGCCTCGACGATGACAGACGACCCGATAGACGGCGACGACTGCAACGGCGTGAGGGGCGGGCAGGGGCGAACGGGCGCTGATCTAGTCGGCACGGCGATGGTGCTCCTGTTTCTCCTCGGCGTCCTGGTCGGCTGGATACTCGGCGTGATCCCCTGGTGGAGGGCCTGACGAATGATTGCCATGTCCTTATCGATATTGGCCATGGCCATATCAGCGTTCACGCTGGGTTGGCTTTCGGCCATGCGGACCTACAGGCGTCCGGCGTGGCCAACGACCCCGCCAGGCGGCGTGATTGAATGCCGGCACAACCTCAGCCCGAGGGCGAGAGCCCGACTACGGGATGAATGGGAGAAGTATTATCGGGGGCCCGGCAAATGATCGACCTCACCCCACGACAGGCTGACGCTCTCAACTGGATTCGGGTCGCCCTGACCACGGGCCAAATGCCGCTGACGTGCGTGGAACTGGGCGACCTGATGGGGATCAGCAAGGTCGCGGCGTGGGAACACATGAACAATCTCGTGCGCAAGAGCCATCTGGTACGCCACGGCACCGGCAATCGCAACCTACGGCTGCCCGGCTGCTGCCCGCACTGTGGCGGGTCGGACGGGGCTGTGCGGGTGACGGTGACGAAATCCGATTACATCAACAAGGGGACACCATGACTGCCACTGATGAAGCGATGGCCAAAGCAAAGGATCTTGTAGGCGCCGAGGCGCATCGTCTGAAGGAGTGGATTGACGATGACCTGGTGGCGCCGATTCTCATCGCCACGCAACTGGCACGCATCGCTGAGGCATTAGAGAACATCGTGATTGATCCACGAGCAGTTGCCCTATGTGGCGATACTGACACGCGGCCCAACCCCCCAAGCGGAAGCGGGGTCGTCGTGGGGGATGGGGGACACGTTGACAACTTCGAGGCGGCCGATCTTGCAGAGGAGCCGGGCAATGCCAACTGAACGCCAACTCGAGCAACGCCGAAATCACGTAGGCGGCAGCGACGTTGCCGCCATCCTCGGCGTCGACCCGTGGCGGTCGCCCGTTGACGTGTGGTTTGAGAAAACCGGCCAGCTTGAACCGCTGAAACCGACGGCCGCCATGCGTGCTGGCACGATATTCGAGTCCGGTCTACTGGCCTACGCCGAGGATGAACTCGGCCCCATCCGTCGCAACGTGGAACGGCGGGCACCCGGCCTACCGCTGGTGTCACACATTGATGCTGTGGTCATGGCCGAGCAGTGGCCGATCGAGGCGAAATGGAGCACGGCACACGCCACCGAAACATGGGGCGACGCCGGCACAGATCAGGTGCCCGATCGCGTCATCGTCCAGGCTCACGCCCACATTATTTGCATGACGCGCGATGGCAACGGGCCGGAGCTTTGCTACGTCACGCATCACGACGCCTTTAAGGGGTTGGCGCTGTACGTAGTGCCGCGCAGCGCCGTGCTCTGCCAAGCGATCGCCGACGCCGTGGGGCGCTTCTGGGATCTCCACGTGATACCGGGCACCCCCCCTGACGCGCAGCCCAGCTTGGACGTGGTGAAGCGGATCAGGCGGCAGGCGAATAAGACCGTGCCCGTCGATGGCGATCAACTGAAGCTGTGGCGCTTGGCAAAGGAAGTCCTGACCGACGCCGAGGATAAAGAGAAGCGACGGCGGGCCGACGTGATCGCCTCAATGGGCGATGCCGACGCTGGCGACGGGGGCGAGGCTGGCAGCGTGACATTCTTTAAGCAGACGCGGCGGGCGCACAGCGTGGCCGAGTCTACGTTCAGGCAACTGCGATTCAAGAAAGCGAAGTGACGACATGAGCGACTTTGTTGAACAGGCGAGGGGTGATCGCTGGAAGGTCCAAATACATAGGCGGTCTACGGTGCAAAAAGTTCCTGGCCGCGACACTTGGAACTGGGTCGATGCCGAATTGCTGCTTGATGGCGAACTCGTGCTATCGCAAGGCGGCTTAGGATTTGTCGCGCAGGATAGTGGGACAGGCTGCCGTGTTATTGTGCCAGGCGATCATATCCGCAACATCCCACGCGAACCCGAGACCCATATCGTGGCGCTGGCAGTGTATCGCCTTGGCATGGTTGGCGCCGTTGCCGCGCAAGCGCGGATCAATACCAAGGGCGAGGCCAACGACTGGGCCTGTGAAGTCGACAAGCCGCACAGCTCCATCTGTCTGCTCGGCCTCACCATCACCGACGGGAAGCTGACCGAAGTGGACGGGCGGAAGCTGGTTGACGCGGGCGCGATACTCAAGGCCGTGGCCGAGGCTCGCCAGCAACGAACAGAACTCGGCTACGGGACGATTGATGCTTGTCTGAGCCAAATCGAAGCGCTCTGCAACGCGGACACTCACAACGAACGAAAGGACGCGACGTGAGCGATGTAGCGCAGCACACGCCAACACCGTGGCACACGCACGGCAAGTATGTCCACGCCAAGTACGGCGCGGATGGCAAAGGCCAGCACCACGCGGTAGCTTGCGCCATCGAAACGAGTCCGAGCTTTGGCAATGTTGGAACTGCCGTCGGCAACGCTCGCCTGCTCAAACGCGCCGTCAACAGCCACGACGAACTGCTCGCGGTGGTCGAAAACGTGGTTGCCTACCTTCGGTTTCAACAGCATGTACCGTTCACACGAGACGACTTGCTGGCTGAGGCCCAAGCCGCCGTCGCCAACGTAAGAACTTGAAAGGACCAACGCCATGACCACGACAGAGACGGCAGTAACGAGACGGCCGGATTCGAGGATTGACATCACGAAGCCGATCGGCAATGCGATCACGCTTAAGGATATGCTCGGCGGTGCATCGGGCGCCATGGCTGCGCTGCTACCAAAGCATCTGACGCCGGAACGCATGATCCGCATGGCGTTGATCGCGGTGAATCGACAGCCGGAACTGCTCAACTGCACAGGCGAAAGCATCCTCGAATCCATTATGCGAGCCGCTGAGCTTGGGCTTGATTGTTCAGGCACGCTCGGCGAAGCCTACCTGGTGCCATTTAATAACAAGGTCAAGGGCCCCGACGGCAGCGAGACGTGGCGCAAGAGCGCGACGCTGATCCCCGGCTATCGCGGGCTGGCAAAGCTCGCACGCCAGAGCGGCGAAGTCAAGCGGATCGAGGCCGAGGTCGTGTATGACAAGGACAGCTTCATCTATCAGAAGGGCACGGCAGTCAAGGTCGAGTTCCGGCCGGTGCTAAGGCCGGGGAGGGGCGCGCCCATCGGAGCGTATGCGCTGATCGAGTTCAAGGACGGCGGCATTCAGGCGGACTTTATGACGACGGTTGACATCGAGAAGATCCGCAGCATCAGCAAGCAATCGAACGGCATGGCCTGGAGCAACCACTGGCCTGAAATGGCGAAGAAAACGGTATGGCGCCGGCTCGCCAAGTGGGTCGAACTGTCGAGTGAGAAATACAGGCAGGCGCTGGCGATGGCGGATAACGAGTTTGACTTCAATGGGCCGGACGTGTTGGACGTTCGCAGCGAGCCGCAGGCTGACGGGCGCTCGCACACCGACGCGCTGGCTGAGCGGCTGGGGGCTACAGCGGCGCCAGCACCGGCCAGCAAGGGCAAGCGCAAGCGCACGGCCACGGCCACGACCAAGCCCAAGGTCGACACCCCGCCTGATCGCGGGATGGAAGATGAGGCGGCGATCATCGACGGGGCACCGATGCCATGGGAACAATGCGTCGTGATGCTCGCCGACAAGGCCGGTTGCAAAAACGATGCGGCTGAGGCGCGACTGGCTCCTTACGTCCGCCGGCTTTATGGCGGGGCTGAACTCCAGGACCTGGACGAATCGCAGATCAACGACCTGACTGACAAGATCGCCAGTGGGGCGGTCAAGATGAGTGGGGACGGAAAGGATAGGTGATGCTCAGATCAGCCGACGATGAACTGAAACAGCGACTAAAAGATAATGGAATGTTCATCTGGTGCTTCAGGGACATCACATTCACGATCATGTACGACAACTGGGGGTATGCGGAGCAGCCGGAAGTCAGTTACGATTCGCTCGAAGAGGCCAAGGCTGCGGCAAAACTGCTGCTAGACAAGCGCGATGGCAAGGCAGTCTACAGCCCCGCCGAAATCGAACCTTATGAGATCACCCCCAACGGAAAGGGCAACGCAAATGGCCAAGGGAACTGACACTAACACTGTGCTGGATGTACCCGTCGAGTTCGCCGGGATCAGCATCCAAAAGGAACAGGCGACGGTGGCTATAAAGCTGCTCAAGAGTAAGCTCACGCTCAAGTCGGCGGACCACTTCCTCTGTGGGGCACGACTCGAGGTCGGACTGAAGATCGATCCTGACTCGAGCGACGACGTGGCTGGGCAAGAGACGTTCGACGCGATGGGGACGGAGGCATTCGAGTCCGTCGCCGACGTGAAGTCGTGGCGTGCCAGCCCTGAGCACATCACCTGTTCGCTGGTGTTCACACGCTCCGACGCCGAGGCGCTGTTGCGGTTCGGTCAGGAACGCGGCAGGCTCCAGGCGCGACGTGTGGGCGCGGCGGGTGAAGAGAAGAAAGACGACGACGGCGAGTGAATCCCGACCCGCAAGGGTCTATAGTCGCAGCCCGGCGGGTGAAACGGAATGAGCCGCGGCCCGTCGGGCATTTACCACGAAAGGAACGATCGGCATGGCAAAGAAGAAGATCAAGCTCGGCGACAAGATCAGGGACAAGATCACTGGATTCGAAGGCGTGGCGATTGCGTATGCCGAATGGATGAACGGTTGCAATCGGTGGGCAAGTCAGCCGACCGAACTTAGCGACAAGGGCAAGCCGCGGGAAGCCGAATGGTTCGATGAGCAGCAAGTCGAACTGGCGAAGGCTGAGGCAGCGCCAAAGCGGAAGCCATCCGGCGGGCCGATGCCTGACCCGAGCTATTGACAATCGAACAGCGGCGGCGGCGTGGAGACGCGCAGCGGTACGATGTAGCAACATGGGCAGGCCACCGGGAAACCGACCTGAAATAAAACAGCCCGCAACGCAGCTACCGCCGCCGCTTTGACACGAAAGGACACCCAGTGAAGATTACACAATTGACAGTCGAGAACTTCATGCGCATCACCGCCGCGAACATCAAGCCCGATGGCACGGTCGTGATCCTCACCGGCAAAAACAAGGCGGGCAAGTCGGCCATCTTCAACGCGATTCGATGCGCGTTCAGCGGCAAGGGTAGCCTGCCCGCAAGGGCCCTGCACGATGGGGCGAAATCCGGCCAGGTCATCGTCAAGATGGACGGCGATCCCGAGCGCGACATCCCGCCGCTGACTATCACGCTGAAGATCAAGAGCGACGGCACGACAGGCGTCTGCGTCGAGGCTGCTGGCGGTTATCGCCCAGCGTCGCCTCAGACGCTCCTGAACACGTTCTATTCCGCCGTGACGTTTGACCCCTTGGCGTTCTCCCGCATGGACTCAGCGGCTCAGGTGACGATGCTACGGGAACTGGTGGGTCTGGACTTCACAGACTTGGATCAACGGCGTTCGGCCGCGTATGACAAACGGCGGGATTTGAACCGCGACCTGAAACAGGCGCAGGGCATGCTCGCCAACCTGGCCGACTACGTTGCGGACGTGCCGGACCCCGTCAGCGTGGCGGGGCTGGTGGGGGAGCTTGAGGCGGGGGAGGGAGTGAACGCAGAGAACGCGACGGTCAGGGGGGAGGCGGGCAAAGCGGCCGAATGCGCCCAGAGCTGCGCAAAAGACGTTGATTCCCTGACGGACCAATTGAAGGTGGCACGCGAGAGACTTTTCGACGCGGAACACGCGGCGGTGCAGCTTGCAGATCGCGAGCGGTCGCTTGAGGAAGTCGACACCCAGTCCATCCGCAATCGTATCACCGCAGCCGACGCATCAAACAACGCCATCCGTCGCTCACGCGAACACAACGAGCAGCGGTCGGACGTGGAGTCTACTATTCTCAAGCTGGCAGGCGATGGCTCTGACCTCACCGAACGCATCGGCGCCATTGACGAAGAAAAGCAAACGGCAATGGCTGCCGTCGACTGGCCGGTCGATGGCCTCGGCTTCGACGATGACGGCGTGACACTCAACGGCCTACCGTTTGCGCAGGCGTCAAGCGGCGAAGATATCGACGTGTCCGTGGCGATGGGCTTCGCCATGAACCCGGCGCTTGGCGTCATTCTCATACGCGACGCATCGTTGCTCGACGCGGATACGAAGGCGCGGATCATCGCGCGTGCCGAAGAGGCCGACGGGCAGGTATGGATGGAGATCGTTGACGCCGACGAACCGTGCGCGATCGTTATCGAGGATGGGCACGTGCGGGACGTGTCCCCTTAATCTTCTCCTCCTCCCCCGGCCGGCGCGCCCCTGTCGGTCGGGGGCTTTCAGACTCGGACAATGCCTGATGTCTACTACAACGAACTCGACGCCTGGTGCTGCCGACTCTTGCGAGCCCGATGCGCAGACGGCGGACTCCCATCAGGCCACGTTGATGAACGGGACATCCGAGACGTGCAGCCAACCGACGTTGCCGGGTATCGACATTGCCATTGGTTCGCCGGCATCGGTGGATTCCCGCTCGGCCTCAAGTGGGCTGGCTGGCCCGACGACTGGCCAATCTGGACGGGTGGGTTTCCCTGTCAGGACATCAGCACGGCCGGCAAAGGCGCGGGACTCAACGGAGCTCGAAGCGGCCTGTGGTGGCGATGGTTTGACCTTATTCGAGCCTGCCGACCCGACCGGGTTGTCATTGAGAATGTCCCTGCTCTTAGATTGCGAGGCGCTGACGGGCTGCTCTCTGTCATGGAACAAGAGGGCTACACCTGCTGGCCGCTCGTGGTGGGTGCTTGGGCGGTCGGGCCTAGCCACAGGCGGGATAGGGTCTGGATCGTGGCCGACCGTGCACGGCAACCTCGGGAACAATGGGCCGACGGGGACGGAACCGGGGCGGGCGGTCACGCGGACATGGCCGACGCCCAGGGCTGCGGAGACAGGCAACTACCAGTACGACCGGGGCGATCACAGCAAACCACGGCCGACGTTGACGGGGATGGCGAAGAACTGGCCCAGCCCGAAGTCGAGGGACTGGAAAGGGATGGGGCCTGCAGATCACAATCGCAAGTCGCCATGTCTGAACGCAGCAGCCGCTGGCCAGCCCGACCAGGCGAACCGCAGCACGAATGGGAAGCCCCGAGACTTTCCAACACCGACAGCGAACAGGCGAATCGGTCTGCAATCACACGGGCGAAACGTAGTCAAGGGCAACCTCAACCCAGACTGGGTATCGCAACTCATGGGCTATCCCGACGGCTGGCTGGACGTGAACGAAAGCGACGACTGCAGGCCCTCGGCAACGCCGTAGTGCCGCAGGTGGTGGAAGTGGTGGCGCGTGCGATTATGGCAGCGGAAAACTCTTGACCGGCGGGCGTGGATCGGGTAGACTCTGGGTGGTGAAGTATGGTGTGCATGACCTCAACTCACTTTGAACAATCGACCCGCCCGGTGGCCCGCCTCGGCGCGCCATGCTTCACCAGCCCGGGCGCGGTCGTTATTTCATCCAAGGACGGACGTCCCATGTCATGGATCAAAATGAGGTCAGAACTCGTGCGCCATCCGAAGGTCGTGGAACTCTGCCGGCACCTGAATTGTCCGCTTCCGACGGTGCTTGGCGCACTGTTTTTGCTGTGGATTGTCGCCGATGAGCAGAGTGTCGACGGCCGTTTGAAAAATTATGACGCGGAAACAATCGATAACCTTTGCGAACTGCCTGGTTTTGCAATCGCACTGACAGCCCCAAAGGTTGGATGGCTGAGGCTTGGCAAGCGTGGCGCGCAAGTCGTTGCCTTTGCGGAACATAACAGTGAAAGTGCCAAGCAACGGGCGCAGTCTACGGTCCGCGTGCAACGACACCGAAAGCCCAAGGGTAACGGGCGGGGCGTTACAGCGGCGTTACCAGATAAGAGAAGAGAAGAGAAGATCACCACCCCCCTACCCCCCAAGGGGGGCAATGCTGGTGGGGGTAAAGTGGTCGAACTGGAAGAGGCAGCCAAGGCAGTGCTGGTCCGCATCGGCGTGAATGAATCGGCGTGGTCAACACTCCCGGTGGACCTGATGGCAGACACTGCGATCCGCGTCTGGCTGGCGATTGGCCGGTCTGCCACGGATCGGGTGGCTGTGCTGGTCAAGCGCCTGCAGAGCGGCGAGCGGCCGGAGCGCCAGCCAACACCGGCAGCCATCGCCAAAGCTATCAACGACGGGATTGTGCATTACATCAACGGCACGTCCGCAGTCGGCAAGGTAACGCAGAACTCTGGGGGCGTGTTCATCGACGGCGTGTGCATTCTGGCGAAGGGCGACATACGAAAGGCGGTGTTCGAATGACAGACGACAAGCAAGACGTGAAACTCCCCGGTACCGTCTGCTCGCAGTGCTTCCGACCTTGGCCTAAGACAGACCCGAGCAAGCAAGCAACCGACGCGGCCGATGTTGTAATGACGCTCACACTGGGGAGCGGCGCGACGTTGCGGCTGATCCCCTTTGAACATGCTAGTCGGTACGTGGATGAACTGGAGGCAGCCGCCGAAAAGCTGAAAGAAGCCAACGCCAAGATCGGTCCCATCAAGGCTCGCGCCTACGCCCAGGGGCACGACGATGTCGGGCAGTTGATGGCGCGCATGTTTCAGGCCCGTGTTACTCCCCGAGTCCACGACGACGGTGGCATGACGCTTGAACGGCCGCACTGTTACGCCCAGTGGTGTTGGAACGGCAAGCGCTGGGGTGACGTGGAGGGGGAGGCCGAATCGTTTAGTGATATCGACGCGCTGCTGTTCGCACTGCCCGATGCGCTGGCGGCGCTGAAAGGGAACAAGCCATGAAAGTGCAACTTGTCAATTACACCTCACGCGGCATGGCGATCCAGTTGCTGCCGGACACTGATGTTGAGTTCGAATTATTGCACGGGTTCTGGAAGCACGCGATGCTCAAGACCGGGCATCCGGGCGATGGCCGAGGCAGTACTGGATTCTATATCGACCGTAAAGCGGCGCCGGAGCCTACGAACGCCGAGGCGCTGGAAGGGGACGGGTGAACCACTGGGCCAAGGATATTGTGCAGTGGCGATGCGGTCGAACGCTGTACCTCAGCGTGCCGTTCACTTGGCTGTTGGGTAAGGCCGAGGCGATGGCCAAGGCGCACTCCGGCCCAGTGATCGCTGGCGGCCCAGCCGTGCAACTGCAAGGCGCGCTGTGGGCGACTGATACGCCCGACACGACACCGTTTGATGTGCTGGCCATGCACAACCCTTGCGCGACATTCACGACGCGGGGGTGCCCGAACTATTGTGAGTTCTGTGCTGTGCCACAAATTGAGGGGCGTTTCCTCCAACTGTCGAGATGGAAGGCAGCGCCAGTCGTTTGCGACAACAACATTCTGGCCGCTACCCAGAATCATTTTGAGCGGGTGATCGAATCGCTGCTACCGTTCCCGCGTTGCGATTTCAACCAAGGACTTGCCGCGCGATGGTTCACCCGTTGGCACGCTGATCAGATCGCACGACTCAAGGGATGCAAGGTCCGGTTCGCGTTCGATCACGCCAGCGACGAATCGGTCGTGGCGAATGCGGTCGAGATTGCGAAGGGGGCGGGCCTGTGCGATCTCGGCATATACCTGCTGGTCGGCTTCGATGATTCGCCGGACGATGCGGGGCATCGACTTGAGCTTGTGCGGTCGTGGGGGATCCTGCCGAACCCGATGCGATACCAACCGCTTGATGCCAGCCGCCGGAATGAATACGTCGCGCCGGGCTGGACCGAGCATGGCTTGCGCCGCATCTGCCGCTATTACTCAAGGCTTCGGTGGTTGGGGCATGTCCCGTTTAGTGACTACGTCTACACTGGCGACGACACGCCGCTATTCGCAGAGATGGCAACGGAAGGGGATGGCTGATGAGCGTCTACGTTGATCCGATGATACCGTGCGTACCGAACCGGAACTGGCAATGGAATGAGGCCTGCCACATGATCGTCGATACGAATGACGATGCGGAGCTGATCGCTTTTGCCAAGCGCCTCGGGTTAAAGCCGGCGTGGATCCAGAAGCCGGGCACATATCTGGCCCACTTCGATCTGACGGTGAACAAGCGGCGACAGGCCCTTGCGCTGGGGGCGTTCGAGCTCACACGGGAAGAAGTGGTCAATATGTTCCAAGCGAAGGGCGGCGAGTGATGGCGCGGCCATCGGTCCAACAGTTTGGCAGCTTGCTTGATCGCCTGCCCCCACACGCCATCGAGGCCGAGGCCGCGGTGTTGGGCGCGATGATCCTCGACGGTCACATTATCGGGGACATGATCCAGACGCTCAGCGCAGCCGACTTCTGGAAGCAACAGCACACAACGATCTATCGGGCGTTGGTCGACCTATGGGAAGCGGATCCCGCGATTGACATGGTGAGGCTTAACGCGCACTTGACCGACGCTGGCACGCTTGAGGAAGTTGGGGGCTTGCCCTACCTGTTGGAGCTTTCACAAGCCACGCCGTCAACCGCCAGCGCTCCACACTACGCGGCGATCGTCCGGGACAAGTCGATGCTGCGAAAGTTGATTGACGTGGGCGGTACGATTCTGACGGACGCCTACACGAAAGGCACGGTGCCAGCCGTCGAACAGATCAACACGGCGGAAGCGAAGATCTTCGCCATCGCACAGAACGCCACCGCGACCGACACACAACAAACAATCGGGCAGGTTGTCCAGGACGCTTACGACGAAGCCGAGCGGCGCGACGGCCAGGGCATCACCGGCCTTGAGACCGGCTTCTATGAACTCGACGAAATGCTCTGCGGCCTACAGAACGGCGACCTTATCATCGTCGCCGCGCGGCCGAGCATGGGCAAGACTGCGCTCGCCTTGGACATCGCGCGGCATGTGACAACAGGCAAGGGCGTGCCGACGCTGTTCTTTTCGATGGAGATGTCGCGGTCAGCGTTGGGGAGTCGGCTCATGTGTGCCGCCGCTCGAGTCGACACGCACAAGCTGAGGCGCCAGATGCTGGGCGGCGACGATTACTCCCGCCTCGCCGAGGTCGTTGGCACGCTTATAGATATTCCACTGCATATCGACGACGTGTCTGGGCTGACGCTGATGGCGTTGCGCGCCAGGGCAAGGCGTATGGCGAGCAAGGATTCCATCGGAATGATCGTGGTGGACTACGTGCAACTGATGACATCGCCCGGGCACGAGTCGCGGCAGGTGGAAGTGTCCGCGCTCAGTCGCGGGATCAAGGCGCTGGCACGCGAGCTTGACGTGCCGGTACTGTGCATCAGCCAGTTGAACAGGGGCCCGGAGGCGCGGGAGAATCACCGGCCGAGAATGAGCGATCTGAGGGAGAGCGGTAGTCTCGAGCAGGATGCAGACGTTGTCATGCTGCTGCATCGTGAGGACGCTTACCACCGGGGCGACGATGACTACGAGGTCACACGCACGGCCGAGTTGATCGTGGCGAAACAACGCAACGGGCCGACGGGCATGGTGAGGCTTATGTTCGATGAAGGCGCGACGACGTTTCACAATCTGGCAACAGGGAGCGACTGTGATGGCCAAGGAACCATTCGATACTGAGCGGACGAAGGCAGGCGACGAAGTGAAGCACGCGTGGCTTGGGACGGGAACTCTTGTCGTCGGTCCCGACAAACGTGGTGCGTGGGTTATGGAGATTGACGGACGCTATTATACGGTCGCCCCCGGTAACCTCCGCAACCTCCCCCGCCCCGCCCCGTCGCCGGATGAGCTTGTGGTGGCGGTGCAGGTAAATCGCACACATGGCGAGCAGGTTATTGTTTCGTGTTGCGATACGTACCTCTACGGCTTTCCAGCCGACAAAGGTCTGTGGGTATCAGACCATATTGTCCTCCCCCGCATCGAGATCGTCTTCCGCAACGGCAGCCCCGTGTCGTACCAGCGGGAGGGTGACGCAAAGCCAGTGCCGTTGCGTCACGGCGTAAAAGTTCTCTGTGCGTTTTGCGGTGCAGTCCAGGCAGACATTGAGGCCGTGGAGGAACACATCAAACGCTGCTACAAACACCCGATGCGACACGTAGAGTTTCATCAGCGTTTTGCGGAGCGTCAACGCGACAAGGCCCAGGCCGAGCTTTCGCGGATGAACGCGGCGGTGATACAAAGGTGCGAAACGGCGTTGCAACAGTGGCACCAGCTAAACATGAATGACGCCGCCGACACTTTGCAGACAATCTGGCGTATCTGCAACGGAAGCCAGCCCGACGCTAAGAGGGTGAAAGAGAAACGCACGGACTTATGCCCGTCGATTCCCTGGGCATGTGAACACCCCAACGCGAGAACGCCAAGGGGGGACAAGCCGGACGCGGGGGCGAAGGCCGAGGTGAAGGGGAATAACAAGCTCCGGCGGATCAGTCTTGACGAGTGGCGGGCGATAGCCGTATCACAATCAAACATCGTCGAGCAGCTTGAGCAGCAACACGACGACCAGCTCAAGCTGTGGGAGCGGGCGAGTCGGGCGGGGGTGAGCATTGGTGAAAAAGAAATGATGTTGGCCGGGGGCATTGCCAAGCCGCTGCGGATTGTGCGTGTGTACCAAACCAAAGGTGGCGACAAATGGGAGTCATGGTCCGAAGACGGGACAGAGTGGACAAGCTATATGTGGAAAAACTACTACACAATAGAGGACGTTATCACCGCCCTGCCCGCAGCACTGGACGCACTGGAAGGGGGCGGCGATGAATAGAACTGGCATTGAATACCTGACGCACACTTGGAACCCCATCGCCATGCGCTGCACGCGCGTATCGGCAGGCTGCGCCAACTGCTGGCACTTGGCGATGGCGAATCGGCTCGGCGGTAACGAATCTATGGGCGAAGATCGCCGCGCAGCCTATAGAGGCGACGGCCCGCCGGTGTTGCGCGAGGACGAACTGACCGCGCCGCTCACGTTGCGCAAACCAGCGGTGATCGGCGTCCAGTTTATGGGCGACATCTTCCACGACGCGGTGCTGTTCAAGTGGATCGTCTCGATATTCCAAATCATGCAAGCATGCCCACAACACACGTTCTGTATTCTCACAAAGCGACCGGGGCCGACGCTCGAGTACCTATCAACAGACGGATATCCTTCATCGAATATCTGGCTCGGCGTCACGGCCGAGAACCAACAGGCCGCAGACGAACGCATCCCTCTGCTGCTGCAATGCTCGGCGGCAGTGCGGTTCGTGTCGATCGAGCCGATACTGTCAGGGGTTAATATGGTGGCGATAAATCACGGCGGCGGCGAAACACTTAACGCGCTGACCGCTGAAATCACGACCCACCGCGATCATACCTTCCGCACGAGCGACACGAACCCTGTCAACTGGGTCATCGTCGGCGGCGAGACAGGCCCGGGCGCGCGGCTGGCCAAACTGGAGTGGTTCTACGAGATACGCGATCAGTGCCGCGCCGCTGACGTACCGCTCTTCGTCAAGACACTGGGCACCGCCCTGGAGACACAACTGGGCAAGCCGCGCGGCTGGTTGCCTGACGATCTGAAGATCAGGGAGTTCCCGAAAAGGCGCGACGATGGCTGAGCAATCAATATACCGACACCCCTATCCCATCGAGGCCAACATAACCGGCGATTGTCCAGGGCCGATCGATCCTGACGGCTATTGCCATGGATGCCACTGCTGGGCGGCAGGCTCTGAACCTGACACACTATTCGCGCGGATCAAATACGAGTGCGCCGCCAAGGCCAGCCACAACTTCTGGGTGCCGGGCGTGCCAGGGCCGGGTGGGAGTAAGACCTTCGTCCCCATTCGCAACAGCGACGACACGATCAAGATCGCACTGAAGTGGAGCGAAAAGAAACGGCGCATGCGGGAGCAGGTCGTTGGTCGATATGCCGACGCGGGCGGCACAAAAACCAAGGCATGGCGAACCGCCGCGACAGGTTACGGCCGCTATTACGGCGGCCGCGCGCCGTTGCTTGACGGGCCGATCGGTTGGATAGTGGCGTTCTATCAGACGCGGCCGAAGTGTCACTACCGCACAGGCAAGTATAGTCACCTACTGCGCGACGATGCGCCGACCATGCCGATCGTCAACCCGGACGCGAGCAAGCTGCTGCGGTCAACCGAGGATGCGCTAACCGGCGTGCTGTGGGTTGATGACAATCGCATCGTCACAGCGTACAAGGCGAAACGGTACGGCCCAGAGGCGGGGGCGCGGATCATCGTGTGGAGGATCGAATGAGTTCATCAGTGCGCATTCTGCTGGATACAGGTAGTCTTGACGACTACGATCGCTTCCTCAAGATCAAGGCGTTGCCGAAGTTCCGATTCTCAGGCCGAACGGCAATCGTCCCGGTAGAATATGCCGCACAACTGGGCATCGCAATCAACACGGACGCGGACGCGGACTACGATCCGCTGCCGGGCCTGTTCGATTATCAAGCGGCGCTGGCACGGCATGCAATCCGCAAGGGCAAATTCTGCCTATTCGCCGATTGCGGCCTTGGCAAGACGCTGATTTACATGGAGTGCATTCGGCATTGGCGAAAGGTCTTGCCGCCGCACAAGCACATCCTGATCGTGTCGCCACTCATGGTGATCCCGCAGACGATGCAAGAGGTGGTCAAGTTCTATGGCAGCGACCTCGAGCTTGAACAGGTACATGCGGCCGAGCTTGCCGATCGCTTGCGATCTGATGACGGCGGCATCCTGATAACGAATTACGAAGCGATGCGGGACGAAACCCCGCAAGCCAACCTCGGCGCCTTGATCCTTGACGAAAGCTCGATGCTCAAGAGCCACTACGGAAAGTGGGGGTCTGTCTGTCTGAGGCTCGGTCAGGGCTTGCGATACAAGCTCGCCGGGTCAGGCACGCCAGCACCGAACGATCGAATCGAGTATGCGAACCATGCCGTATTCATGGATGCATTCCCGACGGTCAACGCCTTTCTGGCCCGCTATTTCGTCAACCGCGGCCAGACCAACGAGCGGTGGGAACTCAAGCCGCATGCCTTGCGCCCGTTCTATCGTTCGCTCTCGCACTGGTGCATCTTCTTGACGAACCCGGCGACCTATGGATGGCACGACAACAGCGACACAATTCCGCCGATCAAGATTCACATTCACGATGTAGCAATCACCGACGAACAGCGGGACTTGGTCTATGCCCAGACCGGTACGCTGTTCGCAGACCAAATCGGGGGCATCACGAATCGGTCAGTGTTGTCGCAAATCGCCAAGGGCTCGCATCGCGGCAAGCGGATCAGCACCCTCAAGCCGGATGCCATCTTGTCACTACTGGCACAATGGCCCGACGAATCGACGATCATCTGGTGCAAGTATAACGCCGAGCAAGAGCGTATCGCCGAAGCTCTGCCGCATGCGCACAGCATCTGTGGGGCCACGACGTACGATGATCGGCTGCGCATGATCGACGACTTCAAGGCCGGCCGTGTGCTCGTGATGATAAGCAAGCCGAAGATCCTCGGCTTTGGCCTAAACCTACAGATCGCCACGCGGCAGATATTCAGCGGATTGCAAGACAGTTACGAAGAGTTCTATCAGGCTGTCAAGCGATCGAACCGCTACGGGTCGACGCGGGAATTGAACGTGCATATCCCCGTAACAGACATCGAACGGCCTATGATCGACACCGTGCTACGCAAGGCGAAAATGGTGCAGCGTGATACCGAAGAGCAAGAGCGAATCTTTAAGGAGTCTGGCAGTGTTATTATCTGATGATGAAGAATACGCCGTACACTTCGGCGATTGCATCCCGCACATGATCACCGACATGCCGCCGCAGTCCGTTGACTTCGCAGTCTTCTCCCCGCCGTTTCCCTCCCTCTTCGCCTATACAAGCGAAGAGTCGGACATTGGCAACAGCGAAGACCTGAAAGGTGAGGCGAAACTCCACATGGCGTTCTTCTACAAGGCGTTGGCCCGCGTGCTCAAGCCGGGGCGCATCGCTGTCGTGCATGTGATGCAGATTCCGGGACTCAAGCGAAATGGAGTAAAGGGCATCTTTGACTTCCGCAGCTTGAACATCCGACTTGCCCAACGTGCCGGGCTGACCTATGAATACGACTGGACCTATACCAAGAATCCACAAGCCCAAGCCATCCGCACGCATTCGCATAAGCTGCTCTTCGTGACCCTTGAACGGGATCGGGCCTCGATCACGGGCGCACTGGCAGACTACCTGATCAAGTTCTCAGCGCCGGGCGATAACGCTGTGCCGATCAACAGCCCAAACGAGATCAGCCGACAGGACTGGATCGACTGGGCCGAGGCGGCTTGGTCGTGGCGTGACATACGCGAAACGCACACGCTCAATACGGCCGAAGCCAAGGGCGAGAATGACACGAAGCACATTTGCCCGCTGCAACTCGGACTAATCGAGCGGCTGGTCAAGCTCTACAGCAATCCCGGCGAGATAGTATTCAGCCCGTTTGCTGGCATCGGCAGCGAAGGGTACATGGCCCTGATGTTTCATCGTCGGTTCTATGGCTGTGAACTCAAGCGGGAATATCACGAGGCGGCGTTGCGGAATCTGGAAAAGGCGATTGCGATACGACTTGAGGCCGAGCGGTCGCTGTTCGATGATATGCAGACTGCGTGATCCGCCGTGGCCGACGTGGGGCTGTTTGCGAAAGGATAATCATGGCATCGCTAGGCCTGGGCGACATTTTCACGGCTATTGACGAGCTGGTGGCGCGCAACGCGACGCACTTGAGTAGTGGGGTGTGCATGGCCGACGCGATGCCTGTTACCGCCGTTGGCCATCTCGCGGACGAGGTTGACGAGCTTTACGAGGCTGTTGTCTTGCATCACATTGGCGACGGCGACGGCAGCATAACCGATGAGATCGGAGATGTGCTGGGCGTGCTGTGCCATTTGATGCGGCTATACAAGGTTGAACCCGAGACGGCGATCGCAGCGTGTCTGGAGAAGTTCAAGGTGCGTTTTGATTGACGACGTGGGGCTGTTTGCGAAAGGGTGAGGGATGAAAATAGGGATGTTCCATTCCGTGAAGTACTGCCCGCCGGATCCTCCACAGAACAATGGGCCGGGCTTTTACTGGTCGCGTGGCTACACCGAAAGTTTCGGCCCTGGCGACAGCGGGATAACCCGCGAGCCTGGGGAAACCTGTGAATGGCTGTGGGTCGACATGAACGGACAAGAGTTTCGCGGGATGGCCGAGAGCCCGAAGGCGTGCATTGAGGCGGCGAACGCGGCGAGCGGCCAAGACGTGGTGGCGATCGTGTGCAAGAGGCTGGCGAAATTGGCGCGCAAGCGGCGGCGCCGATGGTGGCAGTTCTGGCGGAAAGGCTGAATGATGAAAGGAAACGTCAAGATCAAGACCGGCCCAAACCTGTCGGGCGAAACGATCATCGAAATCGACGGCACGCCGGTGGAGTTCTGTAGCGGACTCACGTTCAGTCAGTCCGTCGGCACTGTCGCGCGGCTTCACCTCGACCTCGTTGTGTCCACGTGCGACATCGATGCGGACGGCGTGCAGATCAATGGCCTTCCGACCGACGATGATAGCGCCCGCCTTATTTACGGGTTGCTGAAGCGCTACTTTGACGGTCCCGAGTTCCCCGGCTCTTGACGCCCATAGCGCATGCCCGCTATGCTGCCATGGACGGCCAGCGGCTTAAAGGAAACCCGCCTATGGCGAAAAGAAAAGGCAAGCCGGACATGCGGCTCAGTCCGCTCGCCCGTCGTCGGTCATCACAGCAGCCGCCGGGCGCGGTCCAGATCGAGACGTTCGGACTCGACCCCGACAAGGTCGCCCGCTATGCCATGCGACAACGCCGCGAACTATCACGGACGGAATTGGCCAATATCTTCCGCGGCATTGTGATCGCCGCCCGGGTCCACCACGACGCTGGCGATGATCGGGAACACATGGCTGACCTTGTACGACTGCAGGTCATCGCCGCCGAAATGATCTGGCGGATCGACCCGCGAGCCCCAAGCGACCCTGAGTTCCGACATCAAATCGACACTGTCGCCATACATTAGCCGCCCTGACTGCCGATAAGGCCTCCTGTGCGACCATTCCCATCACCGGAGCCCTATCATGCGAAGCTGGCAAACGACCGGCATCGGCATCTGCCTCCTCTTGCTGGCCATCGGGACGGCCGGACAGGCATTGTTCGACGGCGATCCTGAGAGTGTCGTCAACTTGGCCCAGATCGTGGAGGCTCTTGCTGGGCTCGGTTTCGTATTCACCCGGACGGAGCGGCAACACCGCAAGGACAACGACAAGGGGCCGCCGACGTCGACGGCCGTCCCGCTACTCTTCGGGCTGCTGACAGCTTCGATGGTTCTGGGCGGCTGTGCCACGCCATCCGCGTATAGCGGCATCACGGCAAACGGGACGGTCGGCCAGGGCGTGCCCGCCAATATCGCTGTCATGGCGAACGACGGCCTGCAGTCCGCCAGCTTCCAAGGGGCAGCCCCAACACACATCAAGCAGGACTCCACCGGCGCTTGGATCACGACGCCCGGCCAAGGCGGGGCCACGGTCATCACGCTGCCCAACGGTATTAGCGCCTACATTTGGTCGCCCCTTGACGGGGAGGTCGGGGCTATCAGGGTTACGCCGGAGCCAGCCCCTGGCCAGATGATGCTCGAGATAACTGGGCTCAAGTTCAACATCAGCGAACACGCTCGGGCCGTGGCCAGTATGTACGCGCTTGCGATGGACGCGATCAAGGACATGACGAGGGAGGAGGCGGAGCGCCGGCTTGGCGAGATGCAAGTCGCCGGGGAGATTACCGCGACAGTGGCAGACGCGCTGCTGCGATCGTTCGTGCCGACGCTGCCGGTCGGCTGATAACGGATAGGGGACAGGAGCATATCGTGAGCAGCAAGCGCATTGCGACCATTAGTGTTATGACGACGATTGTCCTGGCGGCGATCGCTGCAGTGTGGGGTCTCGCGGCTGACCGCTCGGCGCTCGTTGCAGGTGTTGCCAGCAACGCCACTGTCATTCAAGATCACGAAGAGCGCGTGCGGGTGATCGAAAAGGAACTGCCGAAGATCGCTACGGACGTCGGATGGATCAGGCAGACAATGGAGCAAGAGCGGAAGGATTGATGGCTGACTCATTCTTCTATCTCGGCCCGTGGCGATGGCTGATCGACGGAGACGATTGGGGTCCGCGTTGGGCTGCGCCTGAGGGCGCTGGCAGTTTAATCGACTTACGGACGATTCCGCAGATGTCGCGCGCTGGCGGTGCCCCGGAAGGTGTCGGCATCTTCGTCACAGATCGGCCGCTGAACAGCGATTACACACTGCTCGGCAAAGCCTATGGCGACAATCTGACCAGCGCCCACAAGTCGGCGTGGCAGGCGTTGGTTGGTAAACGGCCCGAGCGGTCGCGGATCAATGACGTGCTTTGGGATGCGCTGACCGCCCAAGCCGACCCGCGCGGCGAAGTCGGGCCGAAGCCCTTAATGCCTTGCCGCAACGGCGTCATCGAAATGCATCTGGCGGGGACCCGCATTGCCAAGGCATGGTCGGCAGCGATCGCTGAGTGGCCGAAGATTCTTGAATTGCTGCAAATCGACTACGCACGGCATTATGCCCAGTGCTTGCTCACCCATTCAGATCACTACCTTCGCTCTCTAACCGCCACGCTCGAGAAATATCCCGGCGTTCATGACCGCCAGATCCAGGGCGATCTGCCAGACGAAAAGCCGCTACCACACAACACCTCTTTCGCCGACAACTTTAATCGCGGCAACGAGAACCTCGAAGATAGTGCCAATTGGGCAATGATGGTGTTTCAAAGCGGTTCGCTTGCTGTATTCAATAACAAGGTAAGGCCCGACAGTAGGGCTGCAAACGCCAACTTCGGACAGCACCAGACCAGTTTATCAACCGACGATCACTACGCGGAGATAGACGTGACAACCCTAGTCGCACCCTTATCCTCTCGCAGCTATGCGGGTGCTGCGATTCGATTATTTGAGGATGGTAGCGGTTTAGACGCGTATACCTGGCAGGCGACGATTGACTCTGCTACTACCATAAAGGGCCGACTTGAAAAGTTTGTCAACAGCGTCGCCACTACTCTCGCCGATAATGTCCAAAGTTGGACGACAGGCGATACTTATCAAGGCAGTGCAAACGGTACCACCATCAAGGGGCACATCAATGCTGTTGAAAAAGAGTCCGTAACCGACTCTTCTATTAGCGGTGTTCTCCAGACTGGAATGTTGGGCCGTATCAGACGGGGCAGTGTCGGCGATGTGGAGATAGACAACTTTGAGGCGGCGGATTTGGCGGCCTTCGTCCCCTACCCACATCCACGCTACGGCATGACCGGCGGCATGCAACCGATGAACGGGGGCGTGTGATATGTTCGTTGCAGGCGGATCAACCGATGTCACCACGTACTTTGCGATGCGCTTGACGGCGGATGGCGCTGCGGCGACCGGCCTGACGATCACAGATTTCGACTTGCAATACGTCCGCTCGGGAGTGGCACCCGTGGCGAAGGTGGACGCGACGGCGCTTGCGGCAACTGATAGCGACCACGCCGACAACAAGGCGATCGAGATTGACGCAACCGATCAGCCGGGACTCTACCGCGTGGACTGGCCAGACGCTGCATTCGTTGCTGACGTGCGTGAGGTCATTCTTTCGGTGAAGGTGGCAACGGCCTTCACTGAGCACTTGCGCGTAGAGATTGACGCCCCGGTCAGCGGCTTTACCATCGGCCCCCTGGTGGCATCCGTGACGCCAGCGAATCTGGTCGGCTCACCAGCGGAGCTTCAAGGCTTCCAGTTGGCCGCTCAGGACTACGTGCTGACCGTGCTTGACGCTGACGATGATCCCGTTGATCTGAGCGGCAAGACTTTGCAATTCCACGTCGAGACGCTGAGCGACAAGTCGGACACTCAGTTTACCGTGGCCGCCGGATCGATCGTCGTCTCAGGCGGGAGCAATCAGATCGCCACGATATCCGTCACCGCAGTCAACACTGCGATCGCCGCCGATACGTACCGCTGGCGATTGATAGACATCGCCGCTGACGACGTGTTGGTGTTCGGCAATTACGTTCTCTTGGCCTCAACAGACGGCAGCTAAATCATGGGCATGCACGCACGAGCAATCAACGCCGGATCGACGGACGTTTCGATCGTTCTTTACATCGTTGACAGTGATGGGCACACGCCTGAGACGGGGGTTGTATTTAACAGTGCGGGCATTGACCTACGGTACCGCCGGGACTTCGCTGCTGTGGTGAACATCACGGAAGCTGACCTGACCAGTCCGGCGCTGACTGATGCGCATGAGGATGGCGGTTTCTTGGCGATCGGCTTTGGCGCCTACCGACTTGACTTGCCGGACGCTGCATGCGCCGCTGGCGCCGATCAGGTCGTTGTGTTCGGCACAGTGACGGGCATGATTGTGCATCCGATCGTCATCAATCTGCAAGTGCCCGACACAAACGCGATCCAGGTCAGCGGCGATGCCACGGCTGCCAACACGCTCGAATTGTTCGTTGAAGCGTTGGATCAGGCGACGGGCCAACTTGATAGCGGCTCATTCGCTGCGGGCGCGATCGACGCTGCGGCCATCGCCAATGGAGCCATCGACGCCGCGACGTTTGCTGCGGGCGCCATTGACGCCGCTGCTATTGCCGCCGGTGCGATCGACAATGCCACGTTTGCTGCCGACGTGCAATCGACGGCTTATGCATCGAACATCATTGCCCAGGCTGCGGGGAATGCGCTGATCTTCCACAACCTCGATCATCTGATGTTGACCGCTGTTGGCAGTGGTGCGGATATGACGACCGAAGTGGCGGACGGAACGGTGCTGTCGAACATTATGACGATCACCGGGGACACGTCGGACTTCGTGCGCACGACTGATACGCTTGAGATCATCGGCACGAAGACGCAATTGATTACGTCATCGTCTACATTACTGGCTGGGATCGTCTCGACCGGCGACCAGATCACGATCTATCAGGGCGAGACTCGGCGCGTTGACGAAGGGACGGAGATACGGATCGACGTTGATGGTACAGTGTCGGACCTCACGGGCTTTACCCCGCGATTCGGTTTGACGAAAGTTACAGCGAATACGGGATCAGCAACGCTTGAGGTCAGCGGCACAGTCAACAATGCTGGGGCCGCAGATCAGTATTTGACGTTTGAGCTAACCTCAGCACAGACGACGGGGCTGGCTGTTGATACGGCGCAAACGCATGGCTTCAGGACCAGCAGCAACTTTGCGTATACGTGGACGATCGGCTGTTTCAAGGGCGTCGATACGAACTGCCCGACGTTTGGCGTTGGCGATTGCAGCGTGCAGACAAGGGATGTGACATGCTCTTAGAGAAGGGCGAGACGATGAGAGGCCATGGGATAGACGTTTGTGCGTGCCGGAAGATGGGCGGCATGGTGGCGTCCAATGCGGATGCTTGGCGGGATCGGTGTGCTCACTGTTGGGTTACATGCAATTCGCGCTTCGTCGCACCAGAGCCCGACTGGTGCCAGCCTGTATACACGCATGCGCCTGAATCACGGCGGATTTATTGACAATGGCAGACAGCAACCTGCAACAGATCAATGAGTGGCCACATCCGAGGGTAGCACTGACCGTTGACACGACGCGGCTGCAGGCAGGCTTGCGTAAGGCAATCAAGGCGGCAGGTGTGTTGAGGCGGCTTGTCTTGGCTGTCAAGAGAAAAGGGGCGATGAACTGATGCCAGACGCCGCACGCACACATCTGAGCACCATGCGCCGGATGAGGACCGTCAGGCCAGCGTCCGAGCCCAAGCGGCTGTCGCCATCGAAGCGGGGCTATGGTCGACGTTGGCAGCGATTCCGACGCTGGTATCTCAACAGGCATCCGCTGTGCAACGTGTGCGAAGGGCCGGCGACAGAGGTCGATCACATTGTCCCGTTGAGTCAGGGCGGGGCGCATTGCAGCGAAGACAACAGCGTGTGCTATTGCAAGCCGTGCCATAGCCGCAAGACCATGCGAGAGACGATGCGACTACGAAGGGTGAGCGACGATGGCACTACCTAAGACGATGCTACTACAGCCGGGCGAGTGTGTGCGTGTGACGCTCAGCGATGGGCGGACCGTGGTCGGGCGCATGGCGCACGCCTGGCTGAGCAGTGGGGCAGCCTTGCTCTCGATCCATGTCGACCACGGCGTGATGGGCTTTGACATGGACGCCGACAAGAAGGGCGGGGCGACGGTTGAGCGCGTCACCGAAGCCGAGCTTGCCGAGTCCGGCTGCTGTGGTGGCGACAGGCGGCGATACGAATCAGACGGATCGGGCGGGTACATGCCGGTGGCGGAGCCAGCCGAGCCACCTGAGCCAGAAGAGGAGTCAGGCGATGACACCGGAACCCCCGAATGAGGCTAGGGCGCAAGCGCTTAGGGACGTGGCGGCGATGCTGCGGACCCAAGCGGACCAGCTTGAACGGTGTGGTTTAAGGCCAGTCCGAGGCGGGTCGCACAGCGGATCGGCCGACTTCGCCATGGGCGCGATCTTGACCCTGATGCTGATGGCGCTGGCGGGCGTGGTCTGCTGGTGGATGACGGGACTGGGCTGATATGTTCCACGTGGAACGCATAGGGGTAGGGGGGTGGATGCAAAAGGTCTCAGC
>SDBU01000933.1_pt1 | contig 42679 bp, 68 predicted proteins | sample 2277071 | NCBI WGS metagenome assembly SDBU01 (sample SAMN10397929, study PRJNA504765) | marine sediment metagenome | isolation source: marine sediment core GS08_GC12, 126 cmbsf | place: Arctic Ocean: Gakkel Ridge, Loki's castle | collected 2008
GATATAAACTTGACTTCTCTCATAGTCTTGGGTTCTCCTCTTTGTATAATGCTTTGCCTCTTGGGCAGTCTCAGGTTACTTAGTAGCCGCGCTTATTCTCATATTTGCCTGTGCCTTTACATTGCTTGCAAGTGGTTTCGGTAAAATCAATCCAGTCCTGCCAGTTTCGGAACCAAGTCGAGGCGTTTTGGATGAAGCCTTTAGCCACCCGGTCGCTGGCAATGTAGTTATACAGAGCCTTATTGATGTTTTTAAGGTCTTCGTCAGTTTTGACCGATGCTTTGAAATGGCGCAAGGCATCCTTCTTACCGACCTTTTTTGGGTATTTAAGATATAGGTTTTCAAAGGATGTTACATCTATACTCTTCTCTTTATCTTTCTCTTCTCTTACTCTTACTCTATGCACGGTATCTTCAGAGTTCTGTAACACCTCTATAAAGTTGTATAACATTTGTAGTGTCTTGGAGATAGGTCTTTTCTTTAGATTAAAGCCTTTTTTAGTCAAATACTTCTCATCAAGGGGTATGGGTTTCTGCGCCTCAAGCTCTAAAAGGATGAACTTTAGTAGCCTTGCCCAGTCAATCTCATCCTCAATCATTTCGCAGTCCGGATCACCCTGAACCATCTTAAAGTAAATCTTGGCCCATTGAAGGGTTCTGTCCTTATAGCCAGGGTGGAACTTGTCTAAATTCTTAATGTGTATATATTCCATTCATCTACTCCTAATGTTGGGAGCTGGTAGGATTTGAACCCACTTTGAACGCAAATGCCTGTAATGGAAGCGCATTTATCCGCTTTCTCAAGCGTTTTCGCCAGAACGCCACAGCTCCCATAAATAAAGGAGCCCCCTCACTAAGAGACCGCATTGACGGACTTAATAACCGTTTACGGCCTACGGCCAGTGTGTAACCACCGCTTAGATTTGGGGGCACAAAAATACCCTTGTTCGTTACAGTTTTGCCGTCATTAACAGGGTTCATATATTTATCTCAATCCTAATTACCTTTTTATTATACACCCGCACAATCCTCGTTGTCAAGAACTCATTTGAAATAATCATCTACTTCTGCTCTTTTAGATAGCTTCTTTTTCTTTGGCTTCTCAATATGGTTGCAGGGTTTTTCCCGACGAAAATCAATGCTATGCTTATAAATACATTCACGTTTATGTTTTCTTTGACAGGACAAACAATAATCCTTAATAGCTTTTTTCCTAAGTTTCATAATGTCTATCATTGCTTCCATCTCCCTGCCTCGTTAGGGGGTTACTTTTCTTCACCCCAAATTGTTCCCTGTGCGTCGGTAACACTCATTCCCTCTTTTACTAATCGCTGATATGCTTCTTTCTTTTCTTCTTCTGTATGCGAAGAACAAATATACCACCCTAAATTATTTTGGCCTTTTGTCATTTCTCCGCAAATATTACAAGGACTTTGTTCTTTATCTCTTACTTGCCTAAACTCGTAATACTTTGCCTCTAATTCTTTATCTGTAAATCGTCTTGCATCTCTCTTTCCAAGATATTCTAAAAATTCCTCTGCCTCGTCAAGACTATACATTATTGGCCCAAAAACCTGCATAGTTACAGAACAATAAAGGCAACAATAATCATCTTCTTTATCGTGTAATATTCTTACTCCCATTATCTTTCTCCTTTCAGTTCGAGTTCCTCATCCTCAACACCGCCAACTCCCCATCCTTCTCCCTGACCTGCCGAAGTAACATTTCATTGTGATTTACTAATACCTTATTGGTTCCTTTGAGCAGAGAGTTGCAGAATGTTAGGTGTAAAATCTGTTCTTCTAATTCTGCGGGGGATTTAGTCTTTTGCATCAGATACCCGCATCAGTGTCAAGGGAAATCTCCCTCTCAAATCTATCACAATAATTGTGCCTGTCTGTTTCTTTAGGTGCTTTGCCGAACTCGACAAAACAATTTCCTTTGAGACATAAATGTTCTTGGGTTTTGGGCTTAAAAAATTTACAGTGAGAACATTCTTCTAAGGTATTATTGTTTTCGCTTATATTATTTCCCATACTTCCTCTCTAATCCCTGGGTATTCCAAATCCTTGCGACCCCCTGGCATTCGCCTAATCTTGCCTTCCTCGGCAAGTATCCGAGCATTTCTTCCCGCCCTGTTGGAGTATCCGGCTGTCGCTCCCCAGTAGAGTATCTCCGAGGTCTTGGCGTGGCCTTTGGCTTTAGGGAAGTCGTAGAGGCGGTCTTTGGCGGTTTTTTTGATAAAGAGGTCTTGGGGCACTATTTCTTTTCTTCCTCTCTTCTTAATTTTGCCCTAATACGATATTTTTTCATATGATTAGGATGCTCTTTACGCCAATTACTTATGTAGTCTGGATGTTTCCTATCCCATCTCTTTTGAGCACTCCGAAGGATTGAATAGCATCTTCTGCATCTTCTGTTTTTGAATATCTTTTTCTTTCCGCATATGGAACACAAGCCCAATTTAGTTTTACTTAATTGCCATTTTATTTGTCTACTAGTCATCTTTTCTCCTTATCTTCCTATAAACTTTTCTGTCCTGTAACGAATTCCGTCTTTAATCAATCCATAGACAGCCTTCCTAAACCACCCTCTTCTTGAGATATACACATCCACCGCCATCAATTTTAGGCACACCAAGATTATCAACAAAGTCCGAGCATAGATTAGTCTCTTAGTCTTTTTCAAGGAGTTCTCCATTCTCATAGATATTGCCGATGACTTCTAATCCTAAACTAACTGCGTGATAAATATTATTCATTATTTCAATATTTGGGTCTATTCGATATTGTCCTTTAATAAAAATAATTCTCCCCACATTACTATAGAGTTTAACTATATCCCCCTCATATATCTCTTTGCTGTTCTTATCTTTGAGGCCTGTGTATTGCATAAGCTCGTAATTGTTAATAAGTCTTGCGGAAAATCCTACATCGCCATCCGTAAAATCAATATCTCCTTCAGATAGACAGGCTTGTCCGTCTGCAATAATAACATTTTCCCACATTATTTTGTCATCTTTATCCCACGCCCTAAACTTAATCTCTCTCATATTCCCTCCAGTTTTCGCCGGATAAGCAAGTTCCAATAATCCTTAAATACCCATCAGTTATACTTAGCTTTCTCTTTCTTTCTCTCTAACCCTATTAGAGCTAGTATCCTCAATGCTGTGGCTCTTACTGCTACCTCGTTTACTCCTTTAGGTAGAGGTTTGTTTCCGTAGGCGATTTGTTTTAAGTCATAGATGACGTTCATTAGAACGGCTCCTCGCCCATAAGTTCTTCTAAGGGCTTTTCTTCTTCTTTGGGTTTTGTTTGTCCGATAGGTTGCAAGATTATGCTTTTGCCGCTTTGGGTATTCAATGCTAATTTGATAGTGGCCTTTTTGCCTACCCATTCTAAAGTGTCATCGCCGAAAGCCTCAATCATCGCTACCCTTGAGGGCTTGATAATGGTGAGTTGTTTTTCCTCGTCTTCATGTTTCACCTTAAATACTAACTGCCTTACCGGATTACCGTCATCATAGGTAAACCGGGTGCTATCTTTCCATACGCCCTCATCCAAAAACTCAACAATAGAACCCTCTGTGCAGTTCTTTGCCGATAACCACTTTGCTCCACTTTCACTTAACTTCATTACTGCCTCCTTTCATTATACGTCCTCTTGTTAAATTATGGCAGTCCACACATAGGGTCTTGCCATTACTAATTTCCCAAAATGGTTTATATGTAATCGCCAATCTTATTAAGGTTTCCTTATCTTCTATCGGCGAGAATTGAGAATAAGTTTGTAAAAACTCTCCCAAAATTACGGCAAATCGTTTAAGATGATGTGCTTCTAACGTGTTACTTTTATTGCTTCCGCAATCTTGGCAGGTGTGGTTATCTCTTTGGAAAACCTTTATCTTCCACTCTTTATTTTCTGCGGACAGCCTAATAGCATCGTGCAAGGAAGTAATGCCCCCTTTCCACATAGGATGTTTACTACCAATAATATCAGGTCTTTTTCTTCCTTTCATTGGAGCAACTTGTCCCTTTTTAAAACTTCCCGAAGTCTTTAATTTTCCCTTAAGGCTTCTACTTAATTTTTGTTTAGTTTCTTCCGAAGCCTTCATTCCTATATGTGCAATGCTTATTTTTCTCTTTGCTTCTTCAGACATATACCTACCCGTCATAATAATAGACATCTTTCTTTTGGTTTCTTTGCTCCAAAAACTTCTATGACCTTTTTGAAATCCTTGCAATCCTTTAGGCATTATGTCCTCATAATTCTATTTGAGACTTGAAAAGGCTTTGGTAAGCGCAAAGTTCTGCCTGTATCGTTTGAATTTTAACTATGGTGCATTTATAAGTGGTATCAGCCAGATCAGCGTTGAGTTTCTCCTGGAAGCAAATCCCTCGTGCTATCTTCTCAAGAATTGTGGCCGGAGGATTTTGTGCCTTGTAACCGTCAAGCTCCATCTCTTTGCCGTTCTTGAGTTGGATTATAGTCTTGGCAAGTTCTTTCTCATAAAGAGCCAGTTGTTCTGCTTTGTTAAAAGCATCCGGCTCAAGCCTTGCCCTGCCCGCTTCAAGAAGTTTTATTTTGTCCTCTATAACTTTGGCGATTAGTTTCATCTTTCTCCTTTCTATTCGGGTTGCAACTTAAACTTAATTTTCATATTCCGTAAAACATCTTTAGCTAATTTATCACAAACATCATTCTCATCTCTCGGTATCCACTTGCCATTGATTTTGGGGAACTGCTTTAATAATTCTTGAGCCTCAAAAGCCAAAGGTAGATACAATCCTTGCTTAATTCGCCAAGTCCCGAACATTTGCTCTATTACTAACTTGCTATCACCCCTAACAATTATTTCTTCTTTGCTCAATCCTTTGTCTATAAGGAATTTTAAGGCCCGAAGAAAACCAGAATACTCGGCAACATTGTTGCTTATTTTCGGGCCGTTTCCTACAAGCACACCTTCCTTGAAACTTGCGTAACCATTTTTATCAATATAAAGCCCATAAGCACCATAACCGCCAGGATTTTTAGGTTCACAAACTCCATCAAACCAAACTTGTATCATTACACACCAAACCTTTTCTTGAAGTTCTCCCTGTCTTTAAGGAACATATTTTGATACTGCTTAATCTTGTCCCTGCCCTCGCAGATTATCGGCTTGGAGAAACCTTGTTTGGTCTTGGCATTAAGCGGAATAATCATCATTTGGTCGTAGGGGGTTTCGCCCTGCTCTTCCTCGGCCAAGATATAAGCGGACATCTGCTTGAAGTTCTTTAGCTTGTCGGGGGTTCGCTTTACATCTGACAAGGTCTTTTTCTCCTTATATATACATTTCCTTATATCAGGCGTTCCGGCAAACTTGTGCTTGTGGCTCTTAACGCATACCCCATTCTCCATCTTCTCAAGAGGGTATTGTTTGAGGAAGGCCGGAAAATCCCAACCTACAAGGGAAAGCTGGAGTTTGCCTTTTTTGATAATCACTATGTCGGCCCAGGTTCCCTCGATCTCCTTTGCCTCTACCCATTTACCTGTGGTGATAAAATGAGCCACTTGTGCGTGGGTAAGGTTGCCTTGAGAGGCGTATTGGGCCAAGTCCTCGGGGCTTACATAGAAGTCGGCATCCCAGCCTATAATAGAGGTAACAGAGGGGAAGCCGTCGTAGAAACGAATGTCTTTGCGTTCTCGGTTAATCCTCTCTACTGTTTGGATTTGCTCGTCTTGCTTGAAGTTGGCGTAGCAGATGGCTTGTAATCTCTCTTGTTCTAATGCAATTAACTCTGTTATCTTCTGATTTTTAAGGTCATCTCCAATATCATACTCAACCTCTGCTGTATAGGAAGGCCGGGCATTCTGGTAGCTTCCTGTGGCGATAACTCCTGAAAAGCCAGCACTTACTTTGATTTTCATTGTTATTCCTTTCCTTTATATTCCGGTGAAGTCTTACAGCGCTTCCTGTTCCTGCATAGATGGCATAGTTCCTTTACCCATCGGCCATCTCGCTTGAGACCATTACAAAGCAATTTATCAACTGTCATTTTTTCCCCCGTTTCTTTCTTGTCCATTTTCTGATAAGTTCTGTGATTACTTCTTTCTGGGTGAGTTGATAGAGTGTGCATTGAATACTAAATTGCTGTTTGGTGGGGTCATCAATTTCAATGTATATCTTTGCCACGATTTCCTCCTTTCATTTCTATAAATAATTATAGCAATATAGAACCTGAATGTCAAGAACTCATTTGAAATAAATAAGAGTATCAAAAGGTAGTTTCTGTCGTCGGGAGTTTCAAAATTTGAAAAATCTCTTTTGGCGTCGGAGAGTTATTAGGCAGGTTTCTTGAAGCGATAAGGGCGAGCCTTGCTACACGCACACCCCATCCAGGTCTCAACACCCTTTACGAAGACACGATAGCGTTTCTCTTGGCAGATATTACAGATTTTTTGAGAGGTAGTTTTCGGCTTGTCAGAATTGACACCGGAAAGGAGTTTGAACATCTGGTCTCTGCTATTTATTTCCATAGTAAAAGAATAACCCTGCCCGAACCTTTGCAGGAATCAGGCAGGGGGCAAATTAAAACTCTAACCTCAAAATTCGAGGCCGATTTCGAGCACTCCACTACGAAACGACCCATTTCCAATGGGCGTTGAAGCCTTAATCCTCAAGTCGGAATTAAGGGCTTTAGCATAAGGCACATTTTCTAAACTGATAGTCTTGGCCATATACATATTGGTTTCAATATACTGATTTTTCCCTGTAAGCGCATCGCCCAAATGGTCGGCAACGGTATCAGCGAACACAGGTAGGCTAATCGTCATCAGCCCTAATACTAACAGCACTGTTAAAATCTTCAATTTAATCACCTCCTAATCAGTTTTTATTTCTTCTACTCTAAGTTCCGGTATTTTGATACCACTATCGTTCTTAATTTTCTGTGCCTTAAAATCGGCTTCGTTCTTGCCTACTCCTCGCAACTCCATTTTTTCTTTAACTACCCATTCTTCTTTTTCTTCAGCCTTCTCGGAATTGGGTTTGTAATTAGGGTTTGCTTCATACCGGATAGCAACAGTCTTACATCCACTCATTATCATACACCCCAAGACTGCCGAAATCAAGCCCTTAAATATATATCTCACTTTCAATCACCCCTTCCCAAACAATCTCGCAGTTCTCCATAAAATGGGCTGGCATACAATCTTCGGGCTTAATGTTAAAAGCGTTAGAATGCTGTTTCTGTAAAGCCCACAACGCACCTTCCGAGCAGAACATCAAGCGGTTGTTCTGCTTTATCCACTTAAAGATAAACGAAAGTATACCCATTATATCGTAGCCAGTATTATTAAGTGTGGCTGAAAAGTAGGCCACCTTGTAGTGGGTGCGGTAGTAGTCGTCTATTAGGGGCTTTAAGATATAAAGGTATCGCCCCTTGTGCTTCTTGACTATGTTAATACGCTTAGATATCGGCGGAGCTATGTTGATACTATCCGGCCCACCGCCACTTACCTCAATATGGGTTACTGAAGCGTCTCTCTCTGTAAAACCCTTAAGGAGTTGCTTTTTGACTATCATCTTGTTTACCCAACTACCATTGTTTTTATAGGCTAAGAAGTATCCCATCTTCGGTAGGTCAAGATTAAATTTTTCTGGCACTTTTCCTCCTGCCTCTTATTATACAATAAACCACTATCATTGCCAAGAATGCAACGATGCGCCAGCCTTCTACTTCGGTATAGAGGATCATTTCTTCCTATCGCTTTTTCTTCTTGCTTCTTTGTGGTCGTCAAGAGCCTGTTGTAATAGTTTAATCGCCATCCGTTTATCACCATCTGCACCTCGAATTAAATGTTCAAGAGCGTGTGTAATTTGACTGTATATCTTGCGTAATTTATACAACTTGGCTTCCTCCCCATCTTGGGAAATCATTTCGCTGCTTGCAATTCCTTAAATTCCTTTATAAACAAACGCTGGTTCTCCTGCATTTGCGTGATATGGACTGACTGCTCTACATCAACTAATTTTCTCTCAACTACTCCCTCTGTGTTCTCCTTGACCTCGCCTTTTACCTCAACTATCTCCTCCTTGTTGTGGACTACATCTTTCTTGACCTCACCGTAACCAATAGCGAGGGTGATAATAAGACCTAAAGATATTCCACCACCTACCATCCCTGCATTTTTAACTGCTCCATTCATCACCTTCCTCCTTATGGTGCACCAAACATTTTATTTGCGACGAACTCCATATGATAATCAAACACTATTATCTCGCCATCTATTTCTGTGCTTTCACCGTCAACTGCTATTCTTCGCAATCTCATCGCAATTAAATCGTGTGACTCTATTAAATCGGGGGTATCCACATCAAAGTCAAGGATAAATACCACTTGGTATGTGTCGTAGGCAGTAACCCTGCCTGCTACCAAGTTTGTCTCCACCTCTACATCGTGGGTTGTATTCTCAATAAGTTCTCCGAGGTTAGCGTGCTCCCAAGAAATCTGGAGGTTAAAGTCGTCATTTATATCTTCATTGACTGATAAGGCTACTAACAAATGAATTACTACATCGCTCGCCCCATCCCATCTTCCGGGAGTATTCATATCAAAGAACAATTCCTCATCTGCGGCATAAAGAGGAAGCGAATATCCCAAAAATGCTCCATAAACAACTTGGGTTGGCTTACCTTGAGCGGTAACTTTGGTAAAATCTAAATCGGGTCGCAGGTTCAAAATCCTCTTTGCCGTCCCTTCTAAAGTAACCACACCATCGGTTATTTTTAATTGATTAGTTCCATCTCCAATTATGGCGTCACCCACTACATCCAAGGCTACCGAGGGGGCAGAGGTTGTGCCGATACCGACATAGCCGCCGTCTTCAGCCAAATAGATATCGCCATAGCTTCCCGCAGTATCTCCAGTTCCTCCGGCGGCTGTGATTAAATGGATATCGCCACCATCGCTGCCATCGCCGTATCCGGTTTGTCCGTCGCCGCCTGCGCCTGTGGTAAATGTCATATCTCCTCCAGCCCCTCCATTGCCGGAAGCGTTATCCCAAGTGCTGTCACCACCGGCTCCTGCGGTTACCACCAAGTCACTACCCTTGCCGCCAGCAGCTGATGCTGAAGCGCCACCAGCGCCACCGGTAACAGTCAAAACATCCGTGGCCGCAGCTCCAGTTGCCCCGGCCTCGCCTGCTACCTTCACTTCCCCTACCACATCCAAGGCTACTGTAGGGTCAGAATTGAGTATGCCTACTTTATTATCGTCACCCTCAACATAAAGAACATTATCTACATTAAAATCCCTTCCTGCCGAAGAACCCAATGTTACCGTCATACCATCTGTGGTTATTTCCAAATCATCTGCGGAAGTTATTGCGTTGGCTACTATATTGAGTGAGTTGTCATCAAAAGTTATTGTGGCATCTTGTGCCTCGCCTAATTTAAGAGCTATGTTATCTGCGTCAATTCTGACTTCACCAGTCGCATAAGCCTGAAAATTAGCACTTCCTTGAGTAGCATTTCCCAACCATAAATCATCCCCCGCTCCTTGTGTCTGTATATCGTTTACGGAGCGAAGGTCATCAGCACTAAACATGTCGGAGCAGACAAATCTATCACCGAAATCATCCCAGTATATAGACTCATCACGGTTCGCATCATCATTGAAATAGATATATATGCTTTCTCCCGTTGCGTCACTACCAAGTTCTAAGATATTCCCTGATATATCCACATCTCCCACTACATCCAAAGCTACTTGAGGGTCTGTCGTCCCGATGCCTACTTTGCCAGCAGAATCCATAACAAATCCTGTCTGAAATGCTCCATTATAATAATCAAATACTAAGTTTCCTGTTGAAGCCTCTGACATAATTCTCTTAATATCTGCATTATGACCTGCATCATCAGCAATTAATTCAAGTATTGCATTTCCTTCTGTGGCTCCACCATCAACTCTTATTGTTGCATCATTTGCTCCTGTTCCTTGAATATGCAATAAGTCTCCAGGATTATCAGTTCCGATGCCAACTTGACCAGCTCCTGTAACTACAAAGTCAGTATTTCCTGTATAATCTTTAACTTCAAAAGTTTGTGCTCCGCTATTATTTGCTCCCCCCCTAACTAAAAGAGCATTGCTATCAACTTCATTAACATCAAGATTAGTTATATTTACGAGAGGAGTATCATCTCCTACATTCCAAGCTGATGTTTCTACATGAAGTTTTGATGTTGGCGCCGTCGTCCCAATCCCTACTGTGCCGAAGAAGCCTTGGTCGGCAGTAAGGTCGCCTGAAGCAGTAATATCCCCATCAACATCTACCTCAACAGAAGGCGCAGAAGTCGTCCCTACTGCCAATTTATCCTCCACTATCAAATGTCCGTGAACAGTCTCGGTGAGTTGGCCTGCGTAAACCTTAACGCATATCAACAATAGTATTATAAGGATTGTTTTCTTAATCACTGAAATATATCTTTGCTCCCTTTTTTATCGTAACCTTAGTTACCATCCCTTGTCCCCATATCTCTATCCTTCCCTCAATGTTTACATCCTTCTCAAGCACCCAGACTTCTGGATGAGTTGGGATAGATATTACCTTCCAGTTATCCTTTGCTTGGGCGTAAACTACAACGCTTAAAAATATGAGTATTGAGATTAGGATTGTTTTAATCATTGAATTAAAAACCTTGCTCCTCGACCTCCACCTGCTCCTCCTGCCACATTATCATCTTGGTCTACTCCGATATTTATTTTATAGTCGCCTACTACACCTTCGTTTGTGCCTACTTGAAGTCCTGCTTTTAAACAGGGGCTTCCTGCCTGCAATGTAAAATCTGGTGGGTCTGCTGTAGGGTCAGTAAGCAATGGGTCATCAGTTATAGAATGAACTCCTTTAGTTACATTGCTTGTGTCTCCACCTGTATTGTCATCATAAGTATTATAATCAAAAACATTGTTTTTAATTTCTGATGTCCAAGAAATACCCTTTGTAACATTACCAGCAATAATATTATCTGTAATTAAACTTTTTATAGATGTGCTTCCAATAATACCTGTTCCACAATTATAAATGACATTTCCAACGATTGTATTACTTTCTCTGGCTGCCCCCAAATTAATACCTGATGTAGTGCAAGTATCGGCTATGCTTTTTAATACTGAAGCTTGATGACTACTCATATCGTAACCTTTATTGGAATCGTGGGCATAACAACTAATAACTTTTACTACAGCTCCCATAAAAAAAGCTCCTCCTAATGCACTCTGACCATCACAATTTATAACTCTCACTGAATGGTCTGCCCAGAAAGCATTTCTGTTTGCTCCTGCGTTGCTGTTATTAGAGGCACAATTTTCTATGATACCTCCTGTATCAACTCTAAGTCCACCAGTAGCAGTAGTAGTTAGTCTTAGATTTTTTACTGTCCAATCATTATCCCAACTCGTGATAGTCGAACCAGCAGCAATTAAAGGCCTATCCGTCCCTGTGGGAATAACAGTTCTGCTATCTGTATCATTGTAACCAATAATATTTATTGGCAAGGCAGATGTCCCATCTGTTATAAGTTCTATATTTTCTCCCAAAGAATAAGGGCTATCATTATTCTCCATATAAATAATATTTCCCGCCACAGTTTGCTCAAAAAAATCATCATCCAAAGTAGAGTTCAAAGACATTGCACCGCCAAGATACCAGTCCCCGCCTGTTTTTGCTCCATCTGTTCCAACAGCCCTGTCAAGAGTAGCGGCATTGGTAGCAGTTGATACTATCTCATACCACCCGACCGTAAACCCGTCGCCTGTTTCGGTTATATGTATTATATTCCCGTGGTCAGCAGCAACAAAATTGTGTGAAGCAGAAGTTATTACAGCTGGCACAGCATCACCATCGGCAGAAGCAAGGTCAGTTCCACTGTCAAAAGCAGCATCCTGTTGGGAACGGTCAGTACCAGGGGAAGCATTTGAAGAGTTAAACCCTCCACCGTTGACATTGTTTGCAGTTGCACCTTGTCTTACTTCCCAGATTGTATCAGCGTGTATGGCGGCGAAACAAAGTTTAGGGACTAACAGAAATATTATTAAGGCTATCTTCAAAAGCATCTCGTTCCTCCTTAGTAAACTTTTCATTAGGTATATCTTTTGGGTCTATGCTTATGCCTGCTTCTAATCTCTGCTCTTTATTCAATGGTTCTTTGGGAGTTAAATCATTATTCAGTTCCCAATCATCCCAATCGTTTTGAACCTTTATTTTCCTGTGAAGTCCCCCGATAACCGTGTTTCCAAGAGGGATATAGACATTATCTAAATTGCAGTTATAAAAGGTAACTCCTGTCATAGTGTCGGAAAAGATATGCTTCATTACTTCTGCGTCGCCCTCTACCCATTCCTGATAAAAGACAGAAGCATAAATAACTGTCCCTGGCTTTAAGTCAGTTTCTTTAGTAAAATCTAAATTGTGATAAGGATTGCCTTTACCTGAGTATTTGTCGTTGAAAGTAATTACAGTTCCGTCGTATAAGACTTCACCAGCAAAACAAATTACAGGCAATAAAAGCAATATCACTAAAGGCAATAGTTTCATATCAACTCCTTAATTTACTATGTAAAAATGAACCCTTACGTGAAATATCGTTGTGTCCGATGTCGGGTCGGCATTTATCAATATGTAAAGCGATTTTCCTGTGGGGATAGCATCACTTCTTCCTGTGCTTGCGAAATTACCCGTAGTAGTATCTATAGCAGCAATTACAGTTTGACTACCTCCGGGGAAAGCCCCACCTCCCACAGCATCGGCATATTTTAAGTCGGCATCAAGATTAGTTGAAGGAGCAGCCTCATTACAATCTACGTGAATTTCAGTTATTACAATTCCTGAAGGATAAACGTCAGAGTGTAAATCTAAAAGCCACACATCGGGGTCTGTATCATAATCACCTGTGCCAAGCGAGCCTTGTAAAATATGAGGAGTAGTAGACTTAATAGTTCCGTCTACTGTAAGACTTTTTAACATCGCTACATTCTCGTCAAATTGTGCTACTTGATGAACCTGAAAACTATTGTCGGCCAATACATACCAAATATCTACAACATCGGTTACACTGGAGAAAACAGCTATATCGTTATCAGCATATAATTCAAAATCATCACCATTGGAATCTACAAGTCCTAAATGGGGACTGGCATCATTTATATTTATATCGTCAGAAACCTCAAAATCACTTGTAGTTCCGCTGAAATGAATATCCTCATCCCCTCCCCAACCTACTGTTTCGTTATCGCCTAAAAGCAAACCATCAGTAGTAAGCGTTCCTACCAATGTGCTGTCTCCTGTCCATACCGCACTACTAAAGTCCATTGTTCCCGTAAAAGTGAAATCATCGCCCTCATTAAGTTCTGAAGCACTAACACTATCGTCAGGTAAAGTAGCGGTAACTGTCCCTGTAATTGTAATATCCCCAGTAAAAGTCGCCCCTAATGTGCAAACATCGGATAAATTCTGAGCCTCGGTTGCAGTTACGGTAACTGTTGCTCCCGCGCCTGAGGTAGTGTTAATTCCTCCCCCGGCTATGGTAAAGGCATTGCTGGAAGGAGTGGCGGCTGAACCGTCTGTTGAAACTGATTTAGGAACACTATCAGCTAAATCTATCTTACCTGAAGCATCATCAAAGTCATCTGCCTCAAAGGTAGCTGCGCCTTTGGTCGTGTCGTTGGCTTGCGCGTCTGCTATAGTAAGAGTAAGAGTTGCTCCCTCAGACCCACCAGCTCCGCCGGAAAGAGGAGTTGTAGTCGCAACAGAGGCAACATAATTACCCGTAGTATCAGTTGTTAAAGCGACAGCATTGTTCGCTATGGTAACTGCTCCAGCATTGTCCATTGTTACATCGCTGCTTAATGCGGCAGAGGTAGGCGCACCTGCTCCGTCAAAGATAACTATTTGCGTGGTTGTCCCTGTCTGGTTAAATGTAGCCCCGCCAGTTATTCCAATAAGGCCATCATAGGCATTTACGTCAGCTTGTAATCCTCCCCTTTCGTGCTCTATTGTGCCAGCGTCAAAGAAGGAAGAAGCATTGTCTCCGGATGTAGCTGAACCAGCTTCGGCGTCTCCTGCGGCATAGCTTCCCGTGGTGTCCGTAGTTAAGGCAACTGAATCTGCTGAGATAACTCCATCCGCATCTAAATCTGTAGCCGCCTTAAACAGATTACTAATAGTAACTTTTCTGTCCGCAGGTGTTCCCAATGGGTTATTTACTGTGTAAACCAGGTCATCTGTTGTGGGGGTAGTGTCAGCTGTCTTGTCAGTTAAGGTTTGGTCTGCGGCAAAACATAAAACAGACCTTAAGAGAAACAAGGCTAAAAAGATTTTTAATTTCATTGGCGTCTCCTAATTGAAGATAAAATTATTTCCATCTTCAAATGTAAAATTATTTCCATCTTCAAAGATAAAGTTATCACCTGAAACTTCCCAAGTATGGGCTAATTGATTGTTTACATAAAGTTTTAAGGGGCTGTCGGCGTAAAGGTCAATTGTTCCAAAATCCAAATCACCAGTAAGGGGGTCGTTGGAGGTGTCGAGCTTGAGGAAGGTTTTTGCAATACCCGTATTGGAACGGGTAGCGTCAAGATTGCCGGTGAAAGGATTTAGTTCTATGTAATCGTAGTCGGCAGCGTAGATAGCTTGTGCGAATAGAAGCGCGATTGCAAGGAATATCTTAGCCGAACATTTCATTATATTCCTCATAAGTCAAATTAGCCCGGTCAGTCCAATCAGTTGCAAATGTTCTACCTGCTGCCCTATCTTTGCTATGAAAGTACTTTGTTGTAATATCGTTTGTGTCCGTCAAATCCCTTTCCATAATAATATATGTTCCGTCAGAAGCAAGCCAAGCATTGAATTGTTTATTTGCAACGCTTCCCATATCCTGACGCGCAGTTTGGAAATTTTTATAATTATCGCCAAACTTAGCGATGATATGTTGGTCATCTTGAAATGTCAGTCCGCTCATTTAACGCTCTTTGCTATCTCCTCGATAACCTGTTTCTTCATTTCCTTGCGGTCTTCGGCGAGCTTCTTTTCGCCCTCGGCGAGTTTCACTTGGCCTTCTTTAAGGGTCTTGAAGTCGTCTACTATGCCCTTCTCCCTTACCGCAATATCGGCCTTATCCTTGGCGACCTGCTGATTGTGCGCGCTTTTAGCTTCGGCGAAATCTCCCTTTTCCTGCGCTATCTTCTTGATGGTATCCTTATTTATTTGTTCAATCTCAAGGATACTCTCAACCTTAGCAACCTTTTCTTCCCTGCCGTTCAAATCAGCGCTTTTCTCGGCCTGGGTTGCTGCGGTGGCCGACTGCTCCTTAGTGGTCGTGGCTTGCTTAACAAGAGTGGCGTCTACATCCTTGTTCTTGGCCTCAACCATAACAAGCAGTTCGTTGAGCTTTACCATAATTTCGTTCATAATACTAAACCCCCCTTTCTTATTCTATTCCTATAAGGTAGCAATCTACATCCGCTAATTCACTTGCGTCCGTGCCTGACGCAGTTATCGTTATTCTCACAATGGGCAGGTTCCTATCTGGTTCGAAAAATCCCACGTAGTTCGCGTCGGCGCTCAGAACCTCGCTTGCTACAAGCGTGGTGAGGCTCGCCATGTCAAACCACGAGTAACTGATAAAGTTGATATTGTCGTGGGAGATATGGGCGGTTACAGTAACAGATACAGCACTGCCAGAGTCCGTCTCGTCGTAGTCCACATAGAACGATACCTTCTTGTAGTTGCTCATGTCCCAAGCGCCAGTTATAACTACGGGGTCGGCGTCAAGCAACTGGTCTATGATCTGGATTTTCCTCGCTGCCGCTGCCTGCGCCGGGCTGTAACTTCCCAGCACCAAACCCAATGCCAGCAATAATACCAAAAATTTCTTCATTGTCCTGCTCCTTTCTATTTCTTTCTTCTTAGTCCGGCGGCTCTTGCCCCCATGAATTTCCTCTGTCTTTCGGTTAAGGGTTTCCCGTGAACTGTGCCATGCTTGAGTATCTTTCTTGCCTTATGCCTGGTTATAGCCATTAGATTGCCGGGGCTTTTGACCCGCCCTTCTTCTTTCTTCCTGTAATATGATCAAAAATTCGCATAAATACTTTTAATGGCGCGGCTGTAACCGGCTCTAATACGGACGCGGTAAAAGTCAAATAATCTTCTGCTGTAAGTTCTTTTCCAAGTATTGCTCTCATTCCAGTTTCAAAATCATCAAATAATGGTATAGAAAAGATTTTCCAGACTTTTTGTCCAGTTAGTTTTCTGGTAACAGCCATAGCAATATCATCTATTACAGGTATAGCATTTACTGGCGCGACCGCTATCTGGGTTATCATCGCGAGAAACCACTTCTCTGCGATCTCCTCTTGATCTTCTCCGGGACGCCCGAATATAAGATTGCCCAATCCCTTAAAGAACTCTTTGAGCATAAACCCCGAAGAAGCATACATAATCGGCTGTATGATCATGTAAATCAGCATCGTCTTAGCGAATTGAGCGTTGGATATATCCCCGTTAGCTTTACTTACCATAGCGTCGCCCATCTTCCTGAAATACTGATTGGAGGTATTCTTAAAAGCTAAGAACAATCTCGCGAATGGATTTCTGCTATTCTGAAATTGCGATATACTTGAGCTTAGTCCCGACTGCTGGGCTTTAAGGGTAGCCTTCTCAAAGGTCGTTATAGCTTGCTTCATAGTTTTGCCCTTGGCCAATTCAGCTTGAACTAATGGAAACCCCCCGTAGACAATGGCTGATATGTCGCCATGTCTCGCGAGAGAGCTTAAAAACTTCGTATAGCTGCTCCAGTTGCCGCTTAATTTCTCTGCCCCCTCAATCGCCGCTTTTAGTGCCTCAGAGTAGCCTCTGTTAAATCTCGCCTCTAAGAATGGCGCGTTCTTCCACATAAAGTCGAAAGTCTGCTTGGGACTTAGAATGCCCTTCCTAAATCCCTCTACCCACTCACCAGAGTCCATGACCTCGATATAGTTACCCACTGACATTAACTGTCTGATATAAGTGCTCGGGTTCAAGGCGATCTTTGAAGTTACCCAATTATTTATAGCGATCCCGAACCACTGACTTACAGCGTCTATCTTCTTCGATTGAGCGTTCAAAGAGATATTATCAATCTGATCCATCAAAACGTTATAAACATCGTTACCGAATTTCTCTTTTATAGCGTGCTTTACCTTTCTATTGGTAAACATTCTCTTCAACGTTTCGTGCTGTCTACTCAAATTGCTTACGTGTTCTGCCTGAGCTACGTGCTTTTGAGCTTTAAGCCATGCGTTTTTAGGAACAGGGATAACTCTGCCCTTGGCTCTCTCTTTCGCGGCAGAGGGAGTCTCGCCTTGTATCCTTATGTCGTCTATCACGCTTACCACAAACTCAGACGTGGCTGGCCAGTAGTTCTCGACAAATCCTAAGTCCCTGCCGGTTATCTCTATATTGCGCACGTTCATCACTTCTCTATAACTTTGGACTACCTCTTGCAGGTAGTCAGCAAAAGCCTCGTCTTGCTTCTCGAGATTACCTAAAAGAGTTTGGACTTGCTCTTCGCCAAAAGCGTTATAGAAATCATCTCTCTTCTTGTCGTTTTTAAGTGAGTTGTATATGTCAATAAGCTCTAATTTACTTAGTTCGGTAGTCAGCCCCTCAATATCGGTTATATTAAACTCTTTCTGTGCTAATAATTCCAATACTTTAGAAGCGTTCTTCTCGACGTATATCCTCTTTATCTCTTCGGTCATTGCTTTAGTCTTGAAGAATACAGCGGTATTTCTTCTATTCTCGCTTATTTCTGGGTCGTATTGCTCGGCAAAGGTTTTACCAAATAGCGAGTTAAGCATAGAGTAGATATTCGCGAAACCCTTGCGGTATACGTTTGCTATCTTGGTCTTAATAGTTTTCTTATTAGCCTTTATCCTGCCTGTAGCCGCTAATGCTTCGTCTACCCTCTCTTGGCGCTGCAATAGCATCTCAAAATCAGCAGCATCTTTGGCTTGCTTGCCCAGAGCCTTCATTCTCTTGATGTCCTCGTTTACCGCGCTGAATATCTCAACTGACGCCTCTTTGCCGTTGGCCTTTAAGGACAAAAACCTTTTCTTGATTAGATCTATCTCCGAGGTCGCTTCTTCCGGGAGGGCGTCTAACTTAGCTTGGGCCTGTGATTGGTTTAGCTTATTGAAAGACCTTATCTCGTTGAAAAACCTATTAGTTTCAATATCGAATTTGCCTACCCGCCTTTGGCCTTTCTTGAGAGGCTTGGTTGTTTTGAGTTCTCTTTTTATCTGTGTTTCAAGACGGGTTTTTTTAGCGGCTTGCGTAAGACGCTCAATCCTCTGCTCTATAATGGGGAGTGCCTTTTGTAGTTGTTCGGCTGTCTGCACGTTCTTTATTGTCTTGATAAACTTGGCCTTGTCCTTAGCCTCTAAATCGGAACGTTCAAGACCTTTAATGATTTCTTCCTGAACTAGTTTAACTTCTTTTTTGGCGATAGTCTCGGGGCGCTTGAATTTTTCCCTGATTGCCTTTACTCGTTCCGCAAAGACTTCTACTTCTGCTTTTGGCGGGGCTTCGGTAGGTTTGATTTTAGCTTTGTCAAATACTTCTTGTGCTTGCGGATGACCTGCAATAAATTCTTCTCTGCTAATTTCTTTAGCTATTTCAGTAAGAGCGGGGGTAATAGCGTCCAAATGTATTTGAGAAGGGGCTTCTTCGCTTTTTCTGGGTATATTTTTGACTTCATCTTCCAATATGGCGAGTTCTTCGGGGGTAAGTTTGGTAAAGACCTTCTCTCCTTTGTCGTTTATAAAACTTATTACAGATGGCGCTGTTTTTTCTACTTCGGGAACTACCTCTATCTTTACTTTTGGCAATACTTCTGGCGTAACCAATTTCCCTTCTTCCTCAAGCGTCTTTCTAACCTGCTCAACATCCGCTTTCATTTTATTCATTGACGCGCTGGCGTGGCCTATTTTTATTGCTCCGGGGCCGGTAAGCAATCCACCGGAAATACCTCCAACAGCGCCTGCCTCATACGCCCTTACAAGCGAGCCTTTCATAGCATCGGGCTTTATACCGGTAGTATAATCAGAGAAGTCCTGCGCCAACGATGTCCAGAACTCCTCGTTACCTTCTCCAAGCATAGAATGGAAAACAGTCTTGAATACGTCGCCCATAATCTTGGTAGCATTTTTAGTACCAAAGCTCTTAGTTAAGGTTTTGCTCCAGTTCTTTAAAATACCCATAGTCCCGATAGATTCAAACCCCGCCTCTATAACTCCCTTAGTCAAAGAGTTGTATGCACTCATAGCGGGATCTTTCTTGTTCATTCTTCCTTCTTTAAGGGAATCTGTTGTTGCTAACATACCCATTCCGGCTATCCCTACATTCGGATAGCCCGCCATAAAGCTAAGTATTATTCCGATCTGCTGAGGTGCGTTCTCTGCTACTTGTATTGCTAAATGCCTACCTATACCATCAAAGTCCTTTGTCGCAAAAGCCTCCTCGAAAGTTTTGGTCGGAGTTATTTCTTTTCTATAAGCCTTTGTTTGATAATCATACAATTCAGCTATGGGATTGTCCATTAACCATTCGGGGGACTGCACTTGTAGTTCCGGCCTTCCTATGGCTTTCATTAGAAAGTTCTGGGGTATAGCGGCAAGGTCATATACTCCTGCCGGTATTCTTGCGGCAGTCGCCCAAGTGCGATTTAGTCCTGACATAAAAGCATTACCCAAATCATTGATTAGCGGTTCTTTTCTATCTTTTTTTGGAAGTTTAACCTCACCCACAGAATCCTTATACAAACCAGTCAGTTCAGGCAGAAGATTTACGCCCTGCTTTTTGGTTGTTCCGGTTATCTCTCCTGCTAACAAATTAACTGGCATTTATTTCCTTTTCCTATCCTTTTCTAATAAATCAAAGACTTCTTTAACACTTAATCCTGTTTCTTGCGCTGTAAACTCTAAATCTTCTGGCTCGTATCCCGGATATACTTCTCTTGTTGTCTCTACCGCAATATCTTCTCTTGCTTTGACAATAGCCTCTTCCGAAGATTTCTCGTCAACCCTATGTAAGAGTTTATTTATCATCTTCGCTTGTTCGCCTTTGGGAGCCAGAGAAGTTCTGAACCAGTCAATAGCAGCACGAATCCACCCCTTGGCCTCTTCTTTTTTCTTGGTAAACGGGTCAACTGTCTTATTGATGAAGAACTCTGTGTCATCACGGCTTAAAAGGGATTGCGCGTGTTTACCCAAAACCTTTAATCTAAACTCTCTCAAGTCGTCTAATTTAGACTCATCCAATTTGTAGTATGCCGTTACCAATTTCTCCATTTCCGCATCATCTGTTCTCGCGTCTATGGTCTTGGGGGTAGTAAGTATAGTATTCAATATCCCCGCGTATTTTTGGGATATGTCCCCGCTTATGAACTGGTCTTGTATGTCGTCGACAAACAGCTCGTTAGTAAAATACTTCTGGCTTAGGTCGAGTTCATTTTTAGTATGCTTCTCGTTGAGGAGTTTTTTCGCTATCTCTGTATTCCTTTTTAATTTGGTTTCTGCCGCCTTTTCTTTTGTCAGCCTATCTCCAGCGTCAGTATCGGCGTAGATCCCGTCTTCTCCGAGCTTTAGCTGGGCTAGAGCGAACTCGGCGTCTCCCTCAATATCGACATCTATCTTAGCTAATCGCCATTCTTTTGCTTGCTTAGCTCTTTTTTCCTGCGTTTGCTTCGCATTTAGTACTCCACGCTTTACAGCATCGTTTAAGAGCAGGTCTCTATTGGCTTCGGCGATCTTTCCGGTTATCACATCCCCGTTAATAAATCTATCACGTTGCTCTATTATGTTCTCGTTAAGGATATTTTCTAAGGCAAAGTTCTGATTTTTCTGTAAAGTGCTTCTAATGCTAAAATCAAACGTCAGCTTATCCCTATCGAAAGATCTGCCAAACTCGCTCTTGGCCCGGGGTAGGCTTATCAGCTTATTGGACTCCTCGCGTATCTTGCTTATCCTGTTGGGGTAATCAGTTCTGAACTTGTTTATATCCTCAATGGTTCTCGCCGACTCTGCCTCAAGATTGAGTTCTTTAAGACCTCTAAGCGCGTTTGTGCTTGCGTTTGTCTTTTCGGCTAAGGTCTGGGCTTCTTCGAACTGTTGCGCCGCCCTTGCTGCGACTTGGGCGAACTCCTGCGTTGCCCTCGCTACCTCTGTAGAGAATACGCCCGGCCCTGCTCTCGCTGCTAGAGGTTGCCTTGTTATTTGTTCCCGGCCTTCTGCTAATGGTATACGTGCCATATTTTACCCCATTATACTTTCTGCCATTTTGCCCTTTCCAAATATCTTTGGAGGAAAACCTTTGTCTCCTCCGCCGTCCCCCGCAAATGATAGACTTGCTTTCCCTATGGAAGATAATAATGTTTTCCCCGCCCTCATGCGGCCCGCTGTTCTCTCCTGCGCGGCGACTGTCCGCCTCTGGGAGGCTTTTAGTTCCAACCCTATCGCTTCGCTTTCTAAAAATTGACTCTCTACATCAGCGTTGAACTGCATTATGAGCATATCAAACTCTGTTGTCTCAAGCGTATCCTGCATAACTATAAGAGGAGTTCCCTCGTCAATTCTTACGCCGCTTATGGCGAAAGCAACCTGTTGCTCGCTGATAAGAGCTTCTTGTGCTGTGCGCTTCCTCGCTATTTCAAGTTTAACCCTTACCTGTGCAAGACGCGCTTCTTGTCGTGCGATAGAGGCGTTGAATATATCCGAACCAGCAGCGAACTCCTGGGCCTGCGCCCTCATCTCTCCCTCTTGGGTGGCTCCTTTTGCTTCAAGAAGACCAGCGCCTAACTGAAGCGTGGCGAATGTCGCAGAACTAAATCCCATTTTTTTATCCTTGACTTTTATTTGTTAATATGCTATACTTACAATATCAGAGGACAGTGGATTTTTTATGTTTAATTGGCGCTGAGTAAGGTTGAACGATTTAACCATTGTTCTCTGATACCTGAAAAGCGCCTTTTTAATAAGGAGATAAAAATGTACGATAGGCCTCATACAAAAGAAGCAAAAGAAAAAATAAGTAAAGCGAATAAAGGAAAACGATATTCTCCTAAAACTGAATTTAAAAAAGGTCATAAAACTTGGAATAAAGGAACAAAAGGAATTTGCAAACCCAATTCTGGTAGTTTTAAAAAAGGCGATAAAAGTTCTTTGTGGAAAGGTGGTAGGGTAAAAAATAGTAAGGGATATATTCTTATTTATAAACCTAATCATCCTTATCCTCATATAAGAAAATATGTTTATGAACATCGCCTCGTTATGGAGAAACATCTTGGGCGGTATCTTACTAAAAAAGAAGTCGTTCATCATATTAACGGTATCGTTAATGATAATCGGATTGAAAATCTTATGTTGTTTGCTAATCTTAGTGAGCATTTTAAGTATCATAAAGTTTGGCTCAGTCGTCGGTAACGTCACTTACCAATGTAACAGACAAAATGTTTAATGGCAATGGGTCTGCCTGCCTCAAGAGGACGTTGCCCTCCCTGTCCCAATTTCCCTTAAAAGATTTTATCTTGTCTCCGGTGAAAAGCTCCGTCTCTGAAATGGTATCAAGGTGGTTCTCGTCCGAGCCGTATTGCACGCCCAAAGACCGGTAGAATTTGATTGATAGCTTGTATATCCTCTGCCTTTTTCCTATGGCCGTCCCCGTCACACTACCCTCTGGTTGTGGGAGAAGCGCAATATCGGAAACATAAGGCAGTCCAGCGTGCACCAACGAGGCCTTTACGTCCAAGGTTATCTCTCCGTCTGAATTAACAATCTTGGTTGCAACGGCCAGTCCGTCAGCGGTTATAGCGACTTCCTCTCCCGCGAGATGGGTAAGGCCGGTGATTTCGGTAACCTTCTTCCTCGCCTCTCCACCTGATATGTAAGCGGTAAAGTCTGTCCCATCTACGTAGTTACCCAGGCTGTCCTTTGGCGCAAAGGTGTCCGCCGTGAGCTTGTCTACGACATAGCTGTTGTTGTTTAGTTCTATCATCCCGACAATGTCTACTATCTTTATCTCGTCCTCATCCACAAAGCCGTGCGTTTCTGAGGTAACGGTTATAAAGGCCGCCGGGCCATAAATGTTGTCTATGTAAAAGGTGTTCTCGACGTCAGCGTCCAATATCGTAATTATTATACTGTCTATATCGTCCTTGTTGGCGTCGGTTACTTCGGATATGTCTATGGTCTCCGTCTGCCAAGTATCAGCTATAAGAATGTCCGGCGTATGCTCTGTGGTCGTCCCCCCGGAGTCGTGGAAGCCAATCTTAAAATTTTCCCCCGTCCTGCTCGCCCTCACGCTTAATTTTATCGAGTCTATCCCGGAGAGGTCTACCGTCGCAGATAGTGTTCTTGTTAGAGTCTCGTCTTCCGCACCTGTTATCAGCGCTATCGATTTCAAGGAATATAAGCCCTGCTCCTTTATGGAGGACTCGGAGTAGCACTGCAGGTCAATGAGTTTCGCATAAGCGCTTGTCGGCGGGGTGAAGTTTTCAGTCCAGCGGGCTATGCCTTTTGAGATGCGGAACTCATCTATCCAGCCTTGGTGCTCCAAACCAAAGTCAACGGGGTCAGCCCCGATATGCAAGTCCTGCGCCGATGTAATAGAGGCACTATCTGCGGCAGAGCCGATAGATACTCCGTTAATATAGACGGTAATTATGCCAGATTTCCTGACTACCGCTATGTGATACCAAGTGTTTAAGGAACGCTCCCAATCTAAATTGAGTACTACTACATTATCTGCGAGAAAAACAAACTTCTTGCTCCCAGGAGAAGAAGGGAAATAAATAGCCCAGCCAACATTATATCCGTTGCTCGCTATATACTGGTTGGTTGAAATATCACTCCATCTGACCCGGCAGTCTATCGTAAAGTCGCCGGGAAAATCCCAGTCCGCATGGTCAGCAGTTATAAGAAAGTCCCCCGTTCCATCAAATAGTCCCGATGCACCGCCAAATACACTTTGGGCCGTATCTATCTGGGCGTTTCCCTGCCTCGTTACAGTCTTTCCTATCTCGTCGGTAAATGCCGCAGACCCGTCAGAGCCATCGCAGTGAAGCATTAACTTTGTGTAAGAGTCCCAAGCCTCAGAAGCACTGGTTGCGTAGGCGGTTTGGGCCGCCACATCCGAGGCGTATTCCATATCGTCAATCGTAGTCTTTGTCGCGATAGCGGTTATTGTCTTGGGGGAATCAAGGGAAAGCCCGGAGTCCACAAAGAAAGCATCCTGCTGCTGGTCGAACTTCTCCGGCATGAAGTATTCTATGTATCTTACTACCGACGCGCCTATGTAGCGCTTGACTATCACCCAAACCTCGTCATCTCCTCCGTCGGTGGGGATTATGGCTACGCTCTCATATTCGCCGTTGCTTAAGGAGTCAGAGCCCGATACTTCCCGAGACCACCCTATCACCTCTTGGTCTATCTGTCTAGTGAGCACAGCAAGTTGTCCGTCATTGCGTACGCACCAGAGACGTGAGACCGGCGATTGCTGATATGCTATCTGCGTGAAACCATCTGAATCAAGGGGGTCGGCGGCCTTGGCTATGTGGTCGGAGAGGATAGTCATATCAAGCGCTTGTTGGGCGTCTATATCAAAGGAGTAACCCAATTCCCTCAAGTGGTTCAAGTCTCGTTCCACGTAATAGATAAAGTTCCCTATCGTCTCCGGTAGGATATTCGCCGCGCCATAGGCCGTATCGCGCTTGATTGATACGTTGGTCGGGGTTATCGCTAAGGCATCGCTTCCCGAACTCATCGAGAACGTCGCGCCGAGCGTCCCCATCTGAAGCGACTTGCCGATGGGCTTGAGCCACCTTATCGCGTTTACCTTGTCCGAGGCTATCGTGTAGACAAAAGCATCTCCTGCTTCTACGCCAACTGTCATATCCTGAAAATCTCCGGATACCGAGGCCCATATCTTCTGCGGGTTGTTGTTGGTATTGGCAAAATCTATTCTCTGCTCAAACATAGCTACGCAGGCAGGACAGTCGTCGCTTCCGTCCGCCCCGAAAGGATCGCCGGTAGCTACCGGATGAGCGGCTCCTTGGTCGGCGGTAGCGGTTCCATTGGTCAAAGTCTCGTCGAGGGTATATGCTCCGTCCCTGTTTTTGATTCTATATGTCGTGGTGGTCAGCACCTCGACGATTATAGAAGTCTTCTCGCTTGATAGGCCTGATATCGTTTCCCCGACGGCCCAACCGTCCCCGCCGGGAGCCACGTCAAGGGTCAACAATTCTGGCGTATAGTTCTTTAATGTCCAAGCGGTATGGCCTGTTCTAGTAAGTTCGCGGGGCTTCCAGTTGGGGTGGGTTATCCACATAGTATCGGCGTCTTGGGCGAACTGAAGGTCGAATAATTCTGCGGTAAGATAAGGAGTGGAAATCTCATAGGCCGAGGCGGACTGTATCTGCCCATTGTTACGATAGAAACGAATATACTTGTTCCCGAACTCAAGTATATATGTCTGGGTGGTGGAGAACTCAAAAGTAACAAGGCGGGTCTTCAGGGAGGAAGTTTTTACCTCGGCGACGTATTTCGTTCCGGGCCTTCTTTGCGCTCCCCCGGCCTGATGGATGAGGATATTCTCAAGCGTCTTGGCGGCGTTAGCATATTTCGTTATGTCAAACCTGCCGTAGAGCCAGGGGGAAAACTCCCCGCTCGCAAAGTTATTTTGAACTGGAGAAACTTTAGGCATTTAATTTTCTTCCTTAATAAATCCAGCAAACAGGATACCAAGTGTCCCACCCAGTTTCTCCCGCTAACTGGCTTGCCCCTTGCCTGCGGGCGTTTATCCATTCGTTCTGCGCGGCCGGTTGTGGAGTGCCCTGTTGGCTGTCCTTGCTTATCGCCTGCGGGAGTTTTTTATCGTAATACACAGTAAGCAGCCTCTCCATTGTCGTTGATTTGCCGGTCAGCGCTATCGCCAATTCCGCAGCCAATCTCCCGGCTAAGGCCTGGACAAACTTGGACTGAAACTTCGTTACGTCTGTGAGCCTGTAAGTATAGAGTATCTTCAAGCTGTCTGTATTGGAGAGCAGTTGAGTTCCCTCAATCTTGACCAGCGCGCCCTTTACATTTGTAAAGTTGAGTTGTAAGAAGTCTGTCGGCAGGTCGTAGACCACCGTTACGTTGTCGTCAGTCCATACCGGGTCTGGATCGGTAGCCTCTACAAGCGCGACCCTTTTCTGCGCGAATGTCCAGGCGTGGTCGGTCAGGACGTCGTCTCTCACAATAGCGTATACGGCGTTACACTCTTGAGAGTTCTTGTCCTCATCTGTGATTGAGGTTATCCTATCGGCCCCAAGTTGCGTAAGAGCCATATTGCAAATAGTTTCTACGGTAATCAGCGCCATTGTTACACCTCGTTAATCTTTATAAATAGAAAAGCAAGCAAGACTATAAATGTCCCCGCAAGCGAAGCATACCTAATTAGAGTTTGTCCACTCCCATTAACTATCACTATCAAAACAGATGTCGCTAAAAAATAGGTCAGAGCGTCTTTTTTCGCTACCTTAAATTTCTTCCATAGGCTAAGGAAAAAACCGCCTACAAATATCATTATGGGGAAGCCCATCTCTTGGACTGTATGCAAGGGGTCGCTATGCGGCCTTGAGTATTCCTTTCCGCCTACTATACCTTTTGCTTCGGGCTGAACTACTGCCTTTGTAAAACTCCTGTATCCATGTCCAAGATAGGGTCTCTTTAGTATAACTCTCAAGGTCTTCTCCCACATTATCGGGCGGCATCGCCACTTCTGGACGATGAGTTTGTAATTAAAGCACCCAAACAAAATCGGTATTATCAAAAATAGCATCAATTTCTTTTTCCTCTGCCAGCCCCAAAACGCTATCCCCGCGCTCAAGGCCACTATCGAACTTATCGAGCCCGACGCATACAGAGTAAATAAAGGAATAACAACCAACCAAGGGCTTATAAACGCTAATACAGGGATACTCATTGCCGAATACTGTCCCAACTGCGAGCTTATCCCCATAAACCCGCCAATGCTTAGATTGTTGCTCCACATAAAGTCGTGGCCAAGTAGTTGCGCGACGACTAAGATTAAGTTTACACTACATACTGCCAATATGGGTGTCAGGTAATTCTTTGAATCTTCCGCGTGGCTATAAACTGTGTAGAACAGAAGCACTCCTGCGAGGATATAAATAAACCCCGCCGAAGACATCCAAAAGTTAAACCATTCACTCTCACTATTAAAATTCCCTCCAACGAACACCCTGATTAAAGCCCCCAGCAAGAACATGGACAGCCAAGGGTTTGAGAACTTCCGCCTCACCTCCAGCCCGAGGCTCATCCCAAACAAAGCGAATGAGCCAAACACGAAAAACATCCCCTGAACATAGGATGACTTGTATTCCCAAAAAAAGAAAATCGGCGAGAGAAAGAGAAAGACCTTTAGGGCAAGGTTGAACAATGCCTGCTTAGTCATTCTCTCTCCCTTTCCGAAATCAGTTAAGGTGCTGGGCCGTATCTGACAAACCCTATGCCGACAGATATAACCATTCCGAGGCCGTCTTCAAAACGAATAGGCTGGTCATACACGTTCCAATTAAAATCAGATTGCGTAGGCTCGCCTATCTCGTCTCTTGCGTAGGCCGTTGCAGCGATAAGTTCGACATAGGTGTCGACATCATAGAGACCGCAAACTGCATTGGTAGCATCATCAGCAAAGATGCCTAATGCATAGACCCAGACCTCGTAGTCCATAGCGTTGCCGTCCTGGCCTGTCAAAATACCGGTTGTCTCTTGGGGCCGGGTCGTAAACAAGCCATACCGTGATGCGGCAATGGCCGGAGACGTAGCTACCAACAGCAAGACTGATGCCATAAGCAGAACTGTTAAAAACTTCTTCATCTCAATTCCTCCTTCTTTTAGAAGTAAGGCGGTTGCCCGCCTCCGTTTAGTCGTGAGTGTAAGAGACAGTTATCTTGAACTCACCAGTAACTGCAGCGCTCGGAGTCAAGATAATCTGGTTGTCGAGAGTGGCGGCTACTGCCATAAGCACTCGGTAATTTATGCCAGCCAATACATTACCCGGTTGTTCGAAAACCGCGCCGTCTGATTGGTCATTAAAGTATCTTGCGGTATCGAGTGCGTCGCCGATGTCAATAGTATTGCCAAGAGAGGCCATACTTACATGAACCGCCAGCACTATCGCGTTCTTGGGAAGAAGACCGCATAAACTAACTGCGGTAGTCTCGCCCGCCAACGTGATACTGTCTTGCATTGTTTTTACCCTGCCGTCATACTCACCCGGAAGAAGCCGGTTGGCAGGAGTAGCATCTTGCATCTTTGTATAATTAGCGCCGTTTGCCATCTTAATACCTCCTTCTTTTTATTTTTGGTTATGCTTCTAAACAAACGATTTCTACGATGCGTTTCTCTTCGAGCCGTGTTGCACCAATAGACATGGAGAAGTAAGTCTGCCATGCATACATCTTATCCATTCTCTCGTCTATCCTACCGGTTGGCTCTTTCTGAATACCAAGCTGCATTGAAGCGCGGTGATAGGCAAAGCACTTGCGGTTCCCAGATGCGTTGTTGGCCAGGCGGGTTGTCTTTCTAATCTGAAATCCGAGCCATGTGTTCAACTCGCCCTGCACCAAAGCCCTGACAGTGTTGAAGTCAGAGCTCGTAACCTCTGTGGTGTTCAAGAGATCGGAGAGCTGAGATGGTTTCATGGCCAAAAACCTATCGTCTTCTTCCACATCGTTGTCGTCGAGTATCTGCTTGGCCGAAATCAGCTTGGCCTTATTCATACCGGCCGCGCCCACCGCGATGATGTTTTCTGAGTCAAACGACTCCGAGTCGCTTCCGGTCTTGCCTGAGTAGGCCGTGCCGTCAAAGGCCTCGATAATCACGTCATCAATCTGACGCCCTGCCGCCATCGCTTGGCTTTGCATGTAATTGCTCTTGGGGTCGATAAGCATGTTCAGCTGGTCTTCCTTGTCCAAGAGGTGGTTTACAACAAAGTCGCGCTTGGCAAGCCTGCGTCTCTGATGATCTGCTGGGTCTATCGGTGTATCTTGGTGTCGTGAGACCTTCTCGGTCATCGAAGAAGCGCCGAGCTGGTCGTAGAACTTGAACTCCCCGACGAAGTCTGTGTCAACCAAGACGGTATCACGAAGTTTCGTGCGTCTCTGTTGCACAAGCAGTCGAAGGGTATCCGTATACTGTTGCACAAAAGCAACATCTACAAGTCCCATTTCAAACCTCCTTATGGTTGTTAATTTATCTGTCTACCTCGGAGTATCCGAAACGGATCCGATACTACTCTTGTGGGCCTCTTGCGAGGGTATCCGGGTGGTGGCCGGGAACAGAGGGCCTTGGGAGGGGTATCCTCTGCCCCGGCTATATTGTTACGCCGGTGCTCCCGACGGATATGCTATCTTGTAAAGCGAGTCCTTCTTCTTGAGCAGTTCTTTGTAGATAGGGTCGTCCTGCTTGGTGTCCATAATCTGCTTCGTTACTGTGCTGATCTCCTGCTTGGCCTGCTCCGCAGTCATTCCCATTCCGCTTCTGCCGAGCTCCCCAAGCTGGTCTTCGGAGAACTGTGCACCTACATTGGCAAGAAGCTCGATCACATCAGGGTTGCTGCCGAAACCGGACTCCTCAAGATTGTCTATTAAGTTCTTGTTGCCGAACTTCTTTATCAGGCCGTCTACGAGGGCCGCCTTTGCGTCGTAGTTAGCGCCCCATCTGCCTCTTAGGGCTGTTATCGCGCCGTCTTTCTCGGTCTTTTGCGTCTCATCCCAAGTAGTCAGGCGATCTGAGGACAATTTCAAGTGCCAGTCCATAATCCCCTTGGCCTGTGCTCCGCTTAGTCCGAGTTCGAAAGCCTTGTCCTTAAAAGCCTTAATACCTTCAGCTCCGATAGTCTTTACCCCATCATGCAGACCTTCCGTATTGGGGTTCTCGTAGTTCTCCGCGAGGTCTGGTCGTCCTATATCCTTGAAGAACTTGGCCTTAACCTCATCAGATGAGTTCTCTGTGGGGATAAGCGTTCCCTTAAGGCCGACTGTTTTCTCCAGCTCAAGGTGTCCCTTGGCCAATTCCTCTACCGACTTATAGCGGGTGATCGAGGGGTGGTCTTTAACTCCCTCACCTAAACCCTCAAGACCGGATGGCATATTCTTTTTTGCCTCTGTTACGGCGGTGTTTATTTGCTCCGTAACTTGCTCTTGGGTGAATGTTACGCCATCGTCCCATCTTACATCTGCGTCTCCAAACAAACCGCAATCGGCAAGTTTGGCTAAACTTTTCCTAAATGGATTCCGAGTATCTCTTGCGAGATCGAAAGTCCCCATTGTGTTACTCCTTTCCGCTGGTATCTGCCAGCTTTGCGATGCCCTCGTCGGACATCAGTTCTTCTATTGTGAGCAAGACCTCTCTCGCTCCTTCGTTTGCCGCCGTTACATAGGGGTTGGCGTCAAGGGTGGATGTGTATTTATAGCATCGCTCTTGCAAGTCTTTCAATACCTCTTGTCCTGCGTCTGTGTTAAAAGTCTGCTGGAAAGCGATGCGAAGTTTCTTTTCTTGTTCGGGGGTTCTGTCTGTCATTTCGTCCTCGCTCCTTCAAATCCGAATCGCTTGAAATGCTCATTGTAACCTTTTTTAATTAGGCGGAACACGCTATTGTAGGGCTTGAGGTTCTTAGCCCCATGTCTGGCAATAAGCATCGGCCATTCCCTGAATAGTCTCCGTCGGAGTTGCTTTACTCGTGTGCCTCTCATTATTCCACCTTTCCTGATTTTACATAATGGTCGTTGATAAACTTTTCTAAGAATTGGTTAGCCTCTTCATAATCTTTGCATTTAGCTATTGACATCGTATTATTTGCTATAACCGACCAAGCACCGCCTGAATAGCCAATAAGCTTGAGCCTAATTATACACGCTACATTTATCCACTCATTGCTTGTAAGTTTAATCCACTTCGCCATTATATCCCATCCGTATAGACTTTTCTGTAATCAATGTTCGCCCTTGCGTAGGCGTGCTTCTCGCTGTCATACCTGCCCTCTTTGTCGCTAACGAGGCAGCCGATAATATAGTTCAATTCTTTCTTCTCGTGGGGGAACAACGGGTCTTTCTTCAGCCATCGCCTTATTCCCTCGTTGAGCAGATACTCTTCGTCTTTGGTGATGTGGGATTTGTCAAAGATGAATTTAAGTGCCAAGGCATTTAAGTAGCCAAGAGATGGCGCTTTCTTCGTTACTGGCCTGACTATGGTTATCATCTTATCCCTATCAGCCTCGGTATCAAGAGCTTATCCTCCAGTTCGTATCGGTCAATTATATATTGGACTTGCTTTGAGTTAAGCCCTGTATGCGCTTGTATATCCAGTATCGTTTTTTCCTCTTTTAGTAGGTCGCCGATAGTCTTGCTGATTGAGGCAAGCGTTACAATGGGCTTTAGTTCTTTTGGGCTCACTTCTTTGCCTCCGCCATATTCTTCTCTGTCTGGCTCACATTCACCGCTGTCTCAGACCCTTGCTTTAGTTGCTCCATCATGATAGCTCGCGCTTCCTGCTCGGCTAGCGCTTGTCTAACTTTTGCCACTTCCTCGTCATCATTAACTATCTGCGGGTTCACACCTATTACGTCAGCTATAATATCAACGGCCTTGTCTGGGTTTATCTTATGGATTACATTCGGGGCGAACGCGCTCATCTCTCCTACTGTCGCGAGCATGCGCAGTATGCCGCTTATCTCGCTCTCTCTCTGGGCCTTGGCAAGCGGAGAGACGTATTTAACAGTGAACTCACGACCTCTAAGGATATCGGGGATTGGGGGTAATAGGTTATTTCTGAAAAGGATATTGAAAGTCCTAATGACTATCGGGTCAAGAACCTCTTGCTGAAATCTACCCACTACCGGGCCGAGCAAAGCCATACCCTCTCTAATCCTCTGCTGGACTTCAGGGACGGTCATCTGCTTGGTTATCTGGCCGAAGGCCTGGAACACCCTGACGAACATGCCTAAGTCAATCGCGTCCCTTGTATCCTGTATCATTTCAATGCCTATCGGGATGTTGGCTTTGGTCAGTATCGGCTGGAAGTCGTCTTTCTTGGTCTGGGGGTTTCGATAATTCGCCCCTGATGGGTTCAAGTTCAATGGTAGTATAAAGCCCCTATCCGGCACAACGAACGGCGGGTCTACTATCTTCATTGCTGCGCGTATCAAGGTCTTCTTCATGGCGTTGAGCATGTGGGCGTCCGCAAGGTTGTCCATAGCCGGAGAGAAGCCCCAGACCTCGCCTGTTCTTTTGTTGAAGCGCCCCGTGGCGGTGGGGAACTCCCAGAAGCCGCCCTCTTTAATCAGCTCCTTGTGCTTGAATGTAACCCACTTAGACTCGAAAGGCATATTGGTCTTGTTACGCTTGCCTTCTTCTCGGAAGTCTCGCGGGCCGATATAATGGATGAACTCAACTCTGTCGCTTTTCTTGCTGTCGGTAGTAATCTTCTCCGTTACTTCCTTACCGGCATCAGGCCCCCACAAGTCCCAAGCCTGCTGGACTGTGTATTCAAACTTGCGGTAGATACGGTTTACCCTGCCACTGGCATCTTCCTCGATATAAACCTCGGCGATGGGAAGCTCGGTATATCTGGTTCTGTCCTTGGAGTCCTCTTGGGTAAGTATATTGCCAGTCCCGAAGCCGCCCGCGTCTATGTAGAACTCCTGTACTGTCTCATCAAAGTTAGCGCCGTTGAGGGTGAATTGAACCTCGTTGGTGGCGTCCTCAAGCCACACCTTGACCTCTTTTAGTTCCATGAGTTCTCGCTCGTTCATCTCGAATATGAACCACTTGCTCGCGGGGTTCGTCAGCCAAGAATGGAAGCCCGAAGCCATAGTATTCAGGGCACGAATAGGCGAGGAGTCGAATACCCTTGAGAAGTCCAAGTGCTCTCCGAATACCCTTGGCCGGGTAATATAGGCCTTGCGGGGCATGAACACGTTGGCGATGTCCTGCCAGTAGTTCTCCCAATTAGCCCTTTCACTCATCAGCGTATTGAGGCGCTTGACTATTTGTTCTGGGGATTTGCTCATATTATCCTCTTAATGTATTGGCATTCTAAGTGCTTGTAACCCATTCTTTCGTAGAACTTCGCAATCTTCTCAGGCATCGAATTGCCTAAATGAGCCAAAATTACCGACTTGATATTTCTCTCTTTGCACCACTTCTCTATTTCTTTTACAAGCAATATACCATATTTGCGATGGGCCTTGAGCACATACCAGACAACCTCTTGGAATATACTCGCGCCATTCATTGGATCGCCTATTACTTGTCCAGCTAAGACTCCTATCAACCTGCCGTCTCCGTTCTCAAGCACAAGGCAATTATCCATGAGCGCTTTCATTGTCGCGGTAAGTGCGCTCTTTTCTATGCTTGAGCCATACTCAGCTAAGGACTCGTTCATAAACTCCTCAAAGAGAGTCTCTGCCTGCGAAAAATCGCCTATTGTAGCGCGTCTTACTTTCATCCTAAAAGGCTCGGTTTCTTGACATCTGGTTTTGTCAGTAGTCCTCTTGGGCCGGTGGCTAATGTCGAACGCTTGCGCTGCTTCTTGCCAGCCATGACTGCCTCTGATCTGGCTACAGCTTGGGCTTGAAGATCTTGACCTCTTTGGACAAGGGCCTCTTGCCTCTTAATCTCCCCTGCCCTTATTCGTTCGGCTTGCTCGGCTTGGGATTTGGCGGTCTTACCTGCGGTTCCTGCTTTAGAGATAGCGACTGTCCCGCCTACTATTGCCGCTGTTACTGCTACTGCTTTTGTTACCGCAGTTATTGTGGCTACTGTTGCTGCTGTAAATGCCATATCTACTCCTATATCACCGTAACCGAAGACATTGCTGTCCTCGGCAAGTTAGACCTCATAGTTTGGGGGTTCACTATTGACCTCAAGTCTGTGTCATCAGGCATCGCGGTTCTTGGTAGGTTCCCCACGTCGGCGCTGTTCACTGGCGCGTCCCCTATCTGCTCGTGCATCGAGAATGCGTCTATCAGGTCAACGAATAGGCTCTTGAACCCATCCTTTGTTACCCCGTCAAGCTCTGACTCAAACTCCGCGAGCCAGGGGGCCACGTCAGGATGCCAAATGGTGTGGGCCTTGTATCTTGGCGCGAGCATCTTCACCCTCTCTAACTTTGAGCCTGCCTTGGCGTGCTCTATCGGGACTATATTGAAGAACTGGTTGCGCTTGGCCATCTCCTTGAAGATGAACGGCTCGATAACCTGCTTGAACATACCTTTTTCAATCCCGAAATCCTGGAAGTGCCACTTAATAACAGCCTCGAACATCTTGTCAATAAGCTCATCCGATTGCCAACGACCATAAAGCACGTCCAAAACAAACCAATGATTATCCTTGTCAATGCCTTTCACTACGATAGCTCTAAAGGCCGCCGTTACCTCTTTAGATGAAGCCGGGTCAAGCGTGGCTGTTACGGTGCAGCTCTGCCTTATCTTCTCAACGATGTTGGATACGTAATATTTTCTGTCTGCTTTCTTGAAGGTCTTGGTCTCCTCGCTTGTGGCAACGCACATCTTTTCTTCTTGCCAAATGTCTAAGAGACCTTGGCGCCTGAATATCTCTCTCTGCTTGTAGATGTCCTCTAACTTGAACTTGGCTGGCCAGGCGCTTGTCTCACCCTCTTCGGTGGTCTTTATCGAAGAAACCCTGAATGTCTTATAATTGAGGTCATCCTTACTGCTTAATATCCTCTCGATTATGCACTTCTCGCCAAGGTTATTGCCTATCAAGAATATGCGCGAGGTCTTGCCCAGGAAATAAACATCAGACATGAACCAACGCCAATCGTCTTCCGGGACGCTCATACCTTTCATTTCATCTCGGTCTTGCAAGTCATCGCAGATTACTAGCTTCGGTCGGCGCTCTTTGTTTGATAAGCCCCTGATTGATGAGCCTTTGCCGTAGGCCTCTATGCGGACATTGATTATCTCACCCTTGCTGTTCTTGACGTCAACGCTGAACACGCTTGAGGACTGCTCTTTGATCTGGGCTTTGTTCGCGGAGATAAGTCCATTGGTCTTATATTCTTCTTCGATTTCCTTAAGCTTCTTCTCGGCCAGGGTGGCGTTGTTCTTGATTAGAACGATATAATCTCGCTTCTTGGATGGGTAGGTAAGGCAGTAAAGAGGGAGGGAGCGCAGGACATATTGAGATTTCCCGCTCTCCCTAAATCCCTGGATAGCCATGTTGCCGGTTTCTTTTAGAAGCATGTCAGACCAGTTAAAGTGATAAGCGGCGGGAGATACTTCGTGTTCGGTATCGTTCTCCAATAGGAGATAGCGGTATTTGATGAGGTCTTTCTTGGCTGTTTGGTAGAGCTTGATTACGTCTTTTTCTTTAACCATCTTTTCCCAATCGGTTCAAGGCCTTAGCCAATAGGCCGACTATACTTTCATCAAAGGTATGCTCTGTCTCCTGCTTGTCAATCCAACCGAAGTTCTTTAGGGCGAATATGGATCCAGTACAGTTATTGCCTTGCAAGCGCTTTTCGTAGTGTTCTTCGATCCTAGCTCTGGCCCTTTTAATGGTATAAGAAAATTCAGGCCTCTTTTCGTAGTCGTAGAAGCTAACTCTATCACAGAAACCACAGTAAAGCACTAAGCCTGTTATAGTTAGGGTAAATGGTTTCCTCTCAAGCTCTATTTTAATATCTTGCTCAAAGTATTCGTCTATCTTGACTTGCAGTTCTTCTGGGTTAGCATATTTGGGTGGGCGACCTACTTTACTCATTTCACAGCCCTCTTCATCTGTAAAGGCATAGCAAACGGCCTATTATGAAACGCCACTTTCCTACGCTCTGCTTGGTAATCATTGGAGATTTGCATTCGCCGTTCGGTTCTCCGGCCACTACCTTTGGGCTCGTCTTTGGGCATCAGCTTGTCTCCAACAAAAAAAACCCGGCCAATAATAGAAATCTTGCTTAGTAAAGCAAAAGACTTCAGTTATCAACCGGGAAACCCAAGCTATTAACTAAATCCCTTTTAACTATCTATTCAATTTTAATACGATTTAAGTATACTCTATATCAAACCTGTTGTCAAGGGTTATTTTATTTCTCTTTCCTTTTGCGCCTTCTTTCAAGTCTACCAGTCCTATTTGTAGGTTTCACACAACCGCAGGGAGTATATCTATGACAGGAGCAATTCTCGCAGTAGTATTCTGGCTTACCTCTCATTTCTTCTTATCCTCCTCCACTAATCTATTCCACCTCAATCGCTGAAATCTGAATATCTCAAACAAGAGGCAGATGATTAAGTCAAGTTGCAATAATTCCACATACCGCCCCAACACAAATCTACCGTCGATTATCTTTTCAATAAAGAGGTAGTAGAAGCTGCTTATCAGTAGGGGATAAAATGGTCTTATTTTCATTCTGGGTCAACCTCCCCTATTTTCTTTGTCCGAAAGGTGTCTCCACCCTTGATCGAGCCCTCCGTAGCACCCTTATCATCGATGATATTGACCTCAAACTTCCCCTCACCGGCCAACCAGCATTTGTCCAAAAGCTCAAGTAGGGCGCCTCGCAAGGCCGTATATCTCTTGAAAGACTTATTGTCTATCTCCGCCATAGGCTAATCCCCCTTCTGCATTGCGTCTTGGTATCCCATTTCATATCCCCGGCTATATTCTGAGCGTTGCTCGGTCTTTCCATATTCCTTCTGGAGAAAACTGTATTCCTTCTGCCGGTATAAGTCTTCAAGCTCCTGCTTATTTTTACGCTTAATATCCTCAAGTTCCTGCTTGTTGCGCTTGTGTAAGTCCTCAATCTCTTGCCTATCATGCACAGTTAAGTGAATAGCCTTGGCTACTACCTCTAACCTGTGCTTTAAGTCTGGGGCAGTCAGATCAAGATAGGGAACTTCGACTTTTACTTTCTTTATAATCTCAATTTTTGGACTATTAAATGAGCCTATACATATCCCTACCAGCAATATAATTACCATTACCCCAATCTTCTTAATCATCCCCTTGCTCCTTTCTCTGTTTTTCCATACCCATTTGCAGGTATAATAAAGGCTTCCGAAAATAATAAAAAACTTCAAAAAGGCTTCTATCAACTCCCCTCCCTATAGTTTAGTCAAAAAGTTCACAATCGGTTCCATAAAATAAACACCAATAGCCAACAGAAAGTAAATAATTAGTATTGTGATTAAGGTAATTCTATTTGAATCTTCCATTGAAATAAAAGTATCTCTCTCCCATTCTCTTAAAGCCTTTCTTTAGGTAAAACTCCGAAGCGGTGTGGGTTTTGGCTATAAATACGCCCCTGTGTTTACAAAACACCTTCTTTAGAAGCCTTGTGCCGTAGCCTTTCCCACTCTCAATAGAGGCCATAAAGTGTATCAGGTGAATAGGCCCAAAGAGCAGAAGCGTAAGCCCAGCCACTACTTCGCCATCCTCATACTCAAAGATAAGTTCGTAGTCATATCTTCTCAAGTCCCGCATCAGGATTTGAGGGGCATCCCTCGGAGGATTGTCAAAGCGATTATAGAGTATCTTTAGGTATTGGGAGAGTTCTTCCATTACAGATTCTTCTCCTTTAGGTAGCAAACCATCTTAGCTCTTGCGTTGGCTTCGGTATCGGCTATTTTATGTGTATCATCCATTCCGGTATTCAATATACAACTCCATTCTCGCTTTCCTTTAATCCAAACGCTCATTACTTGAACGGGGGCATCTTTTAAAAAATCTCCCAATTCAGCAACGGTGAAGGCTGCGTAAGATTTTTCTTCCTTACATTTGTTCTCAACGGAGAATACCCCCCACCCACCTTGACATTCACACCACCACCATAAACTATCTTGCTTAATATTTAGAGATTCTAATTTCTTTGCCAACTTAAACGAACAAACCTGATTTTTAAGTTTCATTTAATCAACCCCTTTCTTTTAAGCCTTATCACTATCATTGCTATTGTGTTGACTTCATCACTACTGTCGCCAATATCAAAATATACCCTCTCCGTATTTTTGTATAAGTATCTGTAATATACAATACTATCAGCTTTCCAGAAACGCAAATAGTATCGCTTCCGCTTGACGTCTATGTATGGGGGCAGTAGCTTGCGCAGTTTAATAAGAGTGTGCCTATCTCTCGGCACTCCGGCTTCTTCTAAGTGTTTTCTCAATATTTTTTTGGGTCTCAGTTTTTTTCTCATTTAATCAATATTTTTCGCATATAGCTTTAATCTCGGCGACAACTTTATCGCACTCTGTCTTAGAGAAACATCCCTTACACTCTGGTTGATTGTAACCATACTTCCATTTGCAGATTATCTCTTGGATGTCTATTAGTTTTGCTATTTCTTTATTGTTTAATATCTCTTCTTCTGTCATCTGAACCTCCTCATCAAATTATAGTAAAATATTATTAGTTTCAGGGTTAGGCTCATTTATCCATCTTTCGATACTTAAGGTCTCTTGCCACCATAAATATAGCACCTATCGCAGCAATTGGCACTATGAATACAATACATCCTATTATAAAAAGTGTCTCTGCTATTTTTTTTAATCTCCGAGCCATTCCGGCCCTCCCTGAAGTTTAGTCATAGTGGCAATACCTCGTCTTGTCCATACCTATCTATTTTCTCTCCCTTTTCTTTCCCACCGAGAAATTGTAATTGCAAATCCTTATTCTTATAAACTCTCACTACCTTAAACTTTCTTCCGCCATAAGTCCAATTCTTCGGAAGCGTTACCAAGTCGTTTTTCTTAATCATCATTATCCTTTCCTATTTCTTCTCCGTATAGCTCTTGGGTTTTTGCTTGTAGGTCTCCGGCAACCACAAGGGGTGTTTCTATAACACTTACAATTTTCACAAACCTTATCTTGGCTACTCATTTGGGTTGCTCCTTTGGTTTACTTTGCCATTCCTTTATTGATTTTCCTGTGCGCCAAATTACTCCACATCTTCTACAACAAAAAAGTCTTATGCTATTTTTAATTTCACACGGATATTTTTTATGTTTCTTACCACAATTAACGCAAGGCACTATTTGTCTTGTGCGGGTTTTAAGATTGTCTTTGTGTTCTATGTATCTACAATTCGTGGGGGTGTAGTTTCCACGGCTATTTATTCTATCTATGCTCGGTTGCTTTAATAACCAAGCCCTATCACGCCACCAAAGATTTTGCACATTTCTTTCGGTTAAAAAGTTTTTAATACCAAATTTACGATATTTTCCCTTACATCTTGCTTTAATTTTGCTCAATGTTCTCATCCAAGGATATTGTTGATGATACTTATCTCGGGCTTTCTTTACTTTATCCTTGTTTTTTGCTCTCCAGCGTCGGTGATATTCTTTGTTGTCCATTCTACCCCCCAATAAAGAAGCCCCCGTTCTGTGTTCAGCCGAAGAAGTGGTTAATTCCTCCGCACATAGTAAGGGGCTAAGGTTACATAAAAAATCCACACCCTCGGCTGATGTAACCATTCTACTCTCTGTTAGAGGCAAAGTCAAGGTTTATTTCTCCATTTCAGATAGGATTGCTTGGGATAATTCTTTATCTATATTTTCTTCGGCAAGTATGCCTTCGATTTCCTTACGTCCTTTAACTGTTAATTGAGTATCTTTATCTAAAGCTACTTGTATTGTGTCCCAAATTATCTCAGGCAACCTCTCTTTGAACTTAACACGGCTAAGGGCGACTACTTCTAAGAGTTTACAATAAAGCAACGCTTGAAACAAGAGAGCTTTTCCTCGTCCTTCGCATTTACCCTTTGGATATTGCTCCTCCATTAAATCGGGAACTATGCTATCCCAAATACTCTTAAACTTTCCCTCTGTAATCACCTTAGCCTGTTCATAGTCTTTGGCGAGGGAGAGAAAATAAGTAATAGTATCTATCCAAAATTTCTGTTGTTCGCCCTTTTGTCTTGTATCGCAACTAATAAAATATCTTATATCCTCTCCTACCCTAATCGCAACTTTTGTTTCCAAGGTTTACCTCCTTAAAATCTTTTTTTGTTTTTAATCCACCTTGTCTCGAATTTTCGCTTAATTCAATATATCGGCAATTAGAGCGTTCATAATTACCCGTTGGGTTAATGCGGTCTATTGAGGGGTGTTTCATAAAGTAGGCTTGGTCTCTAAGCCAAAGAAACCTTAAATCCTCTACACAAAGAAGATTTTTAATATGCCTATATCTCTTGTAGCTATCACTACTTTTTAGTTTGCACCGAGAGTATATTCCAGCATAAGCCCTTACCCAGGGATGCGTTTTTCTATATTCTGTGGATTGTTTTCTATTACAGACCTTACAATAAGAACGATAATACCCTTTATTCACTCCGCTCTTAAATTTGTGAAATTCGGTCAGTGGTTTCTTTTTCTTGCACTTGTAGCAAACTTTCAAGGCTTCTCTCCTACCTTGTTGGGGGTGGTTTCTATAAATAACATATCCCCTTTATCTATAATTGCTAATCCGTGATTCATAGCCTGTGCTTGATTTCCAGTTTCGTGTATTTCCTTTGCTTTTTTAAGAGCACTTAATACGTCCCTCCTATCCCAGTCACATCCAACTAATCCAAACGAGGGATTTCTAAATGTGTGTATTCTACCTCTGGGATTAAGTCGTTTAATCGCTTCTGTATAAGTTAATATAATTCTACCTTTTTTTGTTTTCTTCATCTCATCCTCCATTCCGAGCCAAGTGAGGAGATACCCTATGACTACTCCCCTGTGGTTCCTCTAACGAGGGATATAGGCCCCCGCATAGTCCACATCGGCGGGAACTTAGCTCATTTTTCGTTCAACCATTTCCGACAATCTTCGCACACATCATCTTTGTCGCATTCGCAAATTTTATGGCAGAATATGCACATTATCTTACCTGCTCAACCCTGACGGATATGAGGCCACTACTAAGCGGAGCCAGTTTCTTAAAAGCAACCTTTGATAGGTCAATAATTCTTTGCTCTCCTTTAAGACCTGAGCATTTCGGTTGGCCCGGGCCACGGTCTTTAACAACCACCTCCACGGATTTGTTATTCTCAACATTAACCACCCTAAGCCAGCTCCCAAAAGGATAAGCCCAGGTAGCACAAAGAAAATCCACATCTCTAAGCCGTTCTCCATTTGCCATCCTCCCTTTACTTTCTTCGGTTGAATACCAAGAGGCTATTCCGGTTTGTCCTTCCTCCCCACTCGCAGAGGTGATGAAGAAACAGATGATTGCCGCTATGATTGTTGCCCACGCCCACATTGCTTTCATTGGAGGCCTTTCTCTTCTAAAAACGTACCGAACAACTTTATAACACAACATCCTTTCTTGTATGGCTTCTTTATCCACCAAGCACAATCTTTTTCTTGACATATTGTAAGTTCAGCAAATTCTCCGATATTCTTATATTGATAACTCATCAAAGGACAAATCATATCAAGCTCCTCTCTCTAAAAATCGTTCAAGCCACTTTTCGTAAACCTCTCCCTCTTTTAAGGTTATCTTGAATTGTTCTTTAGCAGAGCCATCGTGGCAGTTTCTACACAAACCCACCGCATTCATCGGACTTGAGAGGAATTTCGGATATTTCTTCCGGTTGGGCGCAGTATTCGCCAAACGGTGGTGGTAGTCTATGATTATGTCGTAACAACCGGGTGTTTTACAGAAGCCATTTTGACTATAATTTATAGATTGTCTTACTTCTTCGGGGAAGCCTTTCATTTCTTTATCCTCATTTTGCAAGGGTATTCCTTTACTTTAGGATATTTGCCTTTCTCAAAGACACATAAATAGTATTGTTCTAAAAACTTCCACAGCTCCTCTTCACCAGCATTTACCAAAACATAAAAAGCATCGTGCGAATTAAGACCGCTGCCATCATAATAGCAAGTTTTATTGCCAAGAACACTACATTTACCCGTCATTGGCGTTTGGTCTTTATACATAGGCTTTAATGAATGATACCCCAAATCAGAAGGCATTAGATAGTATTTATTGTCATAGTTTGGTTCTTCCCTTGTTCCTATCTTGCTCACTTTTGAGTAATAAGGTGTCCAACCAGTAGATAGAACAAATTGAATAACCCCTTTTTTCCCACGCCAATAAAATATAATTTCAAGACCGTGGATACCGTGGCTTCCACCCTCGCGGGTCCCCATGATCTCGAGCTCTTCCTCGAACCCATTGGCAAGGACCAGTTCGCCCCGACAGTCCGTCTCCGTGAACCAGAAGTCGGGATCCAGGACGGTCTCGTAGAGCTCCTTGTCCCGCTCGTTGAAGGCGCGGGCCAGGTTGTCCATGGCGATCTCCGGGGTCGTCGCCTTCTGGGCCTGGGGGGGGTCCCCGCCGGGCGGCCGTGTCGTGCTGGGAGCAAAGGGGTTGGAGCAGGCACTCAGCATGGCGCTGGCCGCAGCCAGGAACGCAACCACCAGGACCCGTGCGAAAGCCTTTGGTGCAACCATCAGTTTTCCTTGGGGTTACGGTTCGGACCGAGTCACTGTGAGAACTCACCCCGCAGCTCGGTGAAGGAGCGTTTGGCCGAGGCGGTGTCGCGGAAATCCCGCCACCTCCGGACCAGCCACATCGGATTGTCATCGCTGGGGGTC
>SDBU01000934.1_pt1 | contig 42662 bp, 81 predicted proteins | sample 2277071 | NCBI WGS metagenome assembly SDBU01 (sample SAMN10397929, study PRJNA504765) | marine sediment metagenome | isolation source: marine sediment core GS08_GC12, 126 cmbsf | place: Arctic Ocean: Gakkel Ridge, Loki's castle | collected 2008
GTCAATACTCTAATTGTCTTCTTCATCTTATTAACCATATCTTGTAGATGAATATTATAGCCATTAAGAAAGTTATTACTCCTATTATGACCCAGCTAATCAGGTCGAACCAAGCACCTGTTAGCAGGATTGGATAGCCAAAGGCTAAACCGATTCCTATATGACCTGTAAGTGATAGAATACCAACTACAGTAATGAAGACTATAAAGACCAAGATTCCTCCTGCGAAATCACCGTCTACGCTAATCAAGTCTCCTGCATCAGTTAACACTTTAGCAACTTGAGGGCCTAATCTTACCTCCCAATCTGTTTCTCCTTGTAAATCACCTGTGAAGTCCCCTTCTGTATATTCAGGTTGTCTACCAACCAGCTCAAACAGCTCTGGCCTAACTACATTTAGCTGAGGGAGTCCAATAGAGAATATAGCGTGTCCGTAACTGTTTAACACTTCTCCTTGGTCTGCTATGGTTGTTACTAAGGTAGTTCCTATATCGTTCCCTATATCTTTGGCTTGAGCTATAACCCAATCATCTAATAAGTCTAAGTCAGTTCCCCGCCAGTCTATAGATGTTACGAGATACCCAGCAGCAGGGTTGGTACCGAAATTTCCATATAGTCTTACAGTGTAGTCTGTTGCCCCCCATTCTAGGGTGTCGGCAAACGCCTTAGAAAGGTAAATACTACCAGGTCTACGTCCCCAAGCTAAACAGCTTGCTTGAGACTTGACTACAATACCATCAAGTAGCTGAAGGCTGAAGTAGGCCGCTGAAGTCTCGTTGGGGTAGTAAGGTACATACTCATTCTCATAAGTTAGAGCAATCAGCCAATCCCCAGTTTCGATGTAGCCACTAAATACTTGGGCACCTATTACCTCAATGAGAGAATTTCCCCTAATTTCAAACAGGTAGTCTGCTCCTCCGGCATCTACAGTCCAGGTAACTCCAGCGTCGTCACTAAGACTAGCTATAGCGTTCGCTAATCCACCTCCACTGTCCCACCGCCATTCAATATAGTTAGCAGCATCCCCTGATGAGGCTCTCATTACTAAGGCATAGAGTTCCCCCGCTTCTATAGAGATTTCTGTAGTAAATGCGAACTCGTACCAAGTAGCAGCTGTACTGAGGGCGTCTCCATCTAGTGTGCCTCCAAGGAGGTCTGAGCCTATAGGATGGTAGACGGCATTTGCATCCCTTAGGGACAAGGTAACGGTTCCAGGAGAGCCAACTCTCTTAATCTTAACTCTTGCTGCTATGACAGTATGAGAGACACTCCCAGCTGTAAATTGCTGGGCAGCCCAATTAACACCATAGATATCATCTCCATCTGCGTCGTCCCCTGTAATTAGTTGCTCGTATCCAGACGTAGCCCTATATCCCCTATTGACAACTGTAGTAGCTTGTGCTGCTCCAGTAGCGTCTAGTAGACTTCTGAAGTATCTGCCATCTCCGTTAGCAGGGGCATTTATGTCGTTGTAAGGATTAGTTGTACCAGCAATATTGCCATATCCTGCATCGGAGTCAGCAGCACTTCTTTGCCACTGGAATGTAATAGCACCAACTGTCCTATATCCCCTACCATTGTTGGAAGTTTGAGGAGAGTTGGAAGCATCTACTGAGCTAATAATACACTTAAAGTATCTACCTGCACCGTTATTGGTAGTATGCCCAGAAACAACTAGTGCTACGTAAGCCTCGGCGATTCCATCACTGGCTGTTGTTATACCTGGTATAATAGTACCTGCAGGAGCGGCTGTATCGTTATAGGGGTCAGTTGTACCTCCTCCAATAGGGCTGTAACTAGCATCACTATCACCTGCAGACCTTTGCCAAGCGTAGGTTATAGAGCCAGGGCCCCTATACCCTCTATTAGCAGCTGCAGTTTGTGGAGTGTTGTCAGCATCAGTAGAGGCGATAGTACAAGTATAGTACCTACCAGCCCCGCCGGAGGTGGTTTCTCCTGCTAGGGATAAGGTAATATGTAAGGTCTCGTCAACTGAAGCAGTAACGGTTCCTGCGTTAGTTATGCTTCCTACTGGCGCTGCAGTATCATTGTAAGTAGAGGAAGTAGCACCATCAATTGCAGAATAATCTGTGTCGGAGTCTCCAGCACTTCTGTTCCATTGGTAAGCAAGAGCATTTGCTAAGCGATACCCAGTATCTGTATCACTATCATCACTATCGCCATTGGCATTAAAAGCTACTACCTTGTAAGTATATGTAGTACCATTAGCTACAGAGGTTCCCGAGAGACTTAACGCTACGTGAGCTGTTTCAGTTCCATCTGTAGCTACTACAGACCCAGCAGTTATTGTGGGAGCATCTCCAGTAGTATGGTCATAAGTGGCTACGTCTCCTAAGGTGTCTAGAAGGTTTACTCCTTCATATACCTTATAACCAGTTGCACCAGTACTCTTAGTCCAGGTTACAACTACCTTATCAGATTGATTTTCTGTGGCTGCTACATTAGTAGGAGGAGCAGGAGCTGCAGCAGCTATGGATATACCGTTATCAGTATTGGTGAAAAGGTCCTCATCATCATCATCAAACCAGACAGGTTGAAACTTACCGCCCCACGCAGCCTTTGCAGCACCAGCACTAATCCACTTCTCATTATCTTCTGCATCAGCCTGCATAGCTGCTTGCCCATCCCAGTTAGCTCCGCCATTTTGAGACAGTTGATAAAAGACTTTGACCAAAGTTGTCCAATCTGTGCCTCCAGCGTAAGCAACATAAATATCATCATTAGCTTGATTGACAAATACAGAGACTAGCGCATACTCAGCAGTATCGGTAATTATATTAGTCTTTGCAGTAATGCTGCCAGCACCATTTATATCCCAAGTCATCAAATCAGCAGTAGCAACATTGTAGCCACTCCACGCAGCTAGTATTAAGTGTCCGTCACTGAAACGGATAGCTCCATCCATTTGCATATAAGAATTGTTCCCAACCATACCGCCAGAAATAGCTTGCTCTGACCAAGAATTGCCAGAGTCATCAAAGGTTTTTAGTGAGATTTCATCGGTAGACCTATCACGGTAAATACTCCATACATCTTGATTGTCCGCCTCGTTACCCGGGAATAACAAAAAGCCATCCCCCAAAACCCCTTCATGAGGACTTGTTTTACTTGTCCAAGTATCAGCATCGGGTGAGGTATAGAATGAGCTAAAATATGTAAGACTGCTATCTTTGTACTCTAAGGCAACTACAAGATTCGCACCTCTAGTCTTAGATATGGAAACCGAAGTCTGGCCGTAACCCACATAAAGTGCGAATGTTCCAGTTCCCTGACAGGCCTCTATTAAATCATCCCCACCAACCGAGTCATCACTTGTGTCCAAGTAAACATACCGAATTTGATTGAGGTCTTGACTCATATATGCTATATGAATCTTTGTTCCAGCATCGCCTACCGTCTGCCAATCTGCCCAACTGTCATAACTTAGAGCATTACATGCTGCTGCAGCAACTACAACTTGGGCAGCTCCCCAATTAGCTCCGCCATCGGCAGTTTTTCTATACACCAAATCATTTTGACGAGTGAAATAAATAACATAGCCGACCGTAGGTGAAGTCCAGAAAGGACCACCTCGTAAGGCTCTCCCCTGAACATCACCGGCATTTGCATCAACAGTTACATCAGCATCAATAAATACAGGATAGACAGCGTCTTGTAGCCATTCATAGGGAACTCTTATAGAGATATAGAGCTTAGAGCCTCTCTTTTCTAAGGTAGCTATGGATTGCCCTTCGTTACCTGCACTGTCCCAATACATAAGAGGAGCGAAGCTCCATAATACTTCGCCATTCTTCCTAAACTCTATATGTTCAAAGGTTTCCTGCTTATTACTCTTATTCCATAGCTGGTTATTGACATAGATATCCACCTCTGCTGAAGGAGCAAATATGAGGTTTAACCTGAGTTCTGGACTGCCACCATCTTGAATGTATTGTGCTGGTGGGGGCAAATCATTCAATCCGCCAACAGTCAATGTCTTATTCAGACGATTAGTAGTCGCTTGCCACTGAAAGTCAATACCAATGCCATAAGCGTTTTCCCAAGTAATAGTACCTTGATTATCAGGATTGGTAACTACAAGGTTAACATCCTGCGGCATTGAGACTTGCTGTATCATGTCAAGGTCATTAGTCCATTCAAGTGCCATCGGTTGCAGATAAACTGTTGAACCTTGTCTCGAAAATTCTAAGACTTGTCCGACAGTAAGGTCTTCCTTGACCCTGACACCGTAGATGGCATCGGCCTTTTGCCAATCCCAAGGAGCGAGAGCGGGAGTAAATTCAGTCTGATAACCGTCTAAACTTATAGAGGTATCGGAAGTAGGGTCGGCGGCACTTACCAGCAATGGAGGTATGGTAAATGAAGCTAGTAATCCTACTACTAATAGTCCAACTAATAGTTTCTTTATCATTACTTAAGGAGGCTCCTTCTAACCTTCGTCACACCTTTTACCTAACAGGAGTCCCGCTAGGAGTAGACTAACCGATAACTTCTTAAACATCTTTGCCTCCGTTACAGGTCCATTCCTTCTAAGCTTACTATACTAGCAAGGGCTGACGTAGGCTTAGAGGCTTTCTTAACTGCTCTTGGTTTAGCGGGTCGTACAGGTGAAACGCCTAGGGCTTTGGCTTCCTCTACTGACATACCTTTAGTAGGACCAGGAATGCGCTTACCAACGTCAGTTCGCCTTCCGTAGCCTTTGAAAACAATCCTCTTGTTCTTTACATCAATGAACCCATCAGTTACGCCTAAGTCAAAGCTTATATCTTTAACAGGAACGATACCATCTATGAATGCAAGAGTCTGTTGAGGCGTACCCTTCAGTACTGTAACTCCTGCCGGTGGTATCCTACTTGACAAAGGCTTTCTAACGCTGTAAGGAGGAGGAATAACCTTCCACCAAGCACCTTGCTTCCAGACGATTGTTCCAGAGGCATATACTACTCTCTTCTTTGTTCCTACGCCTATAGAGGGCCATAAGGGCGGAATAATAGCCCCTGGCGGAGGAGGCGGAGGTGGAGGTACCGGTTCTACTATCCCAGTTATCTTAGTAGGTGTCGGTGCAGGCGTAGGGGTTGGCGTGGGCGTAGGCGTAGGCGTAGGTGTCGGAGTAGGAGCAGGTGCGGGAGTAGGTGTTGGAGTAGGTGTCGGAGTGGGAGTCGGCGTAGGCGTTGGGGCAGAGATAGCAACTACTTCTGGTACTGGAGTAGGAGTTGGCGTAGGTGTAGGCGTTGGTACGGGTGTCGGCGTCACTACAGGACTGGTAATAGGAGCCTCTACTTCAACCTTAGTGGGTTGGACAAAGGGAATCAGGGCTGGTGGGGGCGTCATTGACCATCTAGGTATAACCTCGCCCGTAGCCGTCGTCTCCCACCACTGATATATCTGGGGCTCAGCCTCTATAAGCTTCTTCAATTGGTCTGGCGTCATTGTCTTTGTTGAAGGTGCTACCGGTGCTCCTGCTCCACCCCAATGAACTGCTTTTGGTAGTTTTATTCCTGCTAATGCCAATTCCCTAGTCAGTGTTTGAGTCTGCGTTATCGGTAAGGGTATTAGTATTTTGACAGCAGTCTTCGTAGGTATAGTTAAGAACCAGTTACCCTCGCCCGTACCTGCCTGAACTACAGAAAAGCTAGGTGTGCCAGGCCCGAACATCTGAGGAGTGAACTCGCCATAAGTGGCACTTGAAAAGCCTTTAATACCTGTATATTGCAGACTGGGAATTGGGCCTTCGGCAAACCCACCAGACGGTACTAACGTGGTTACTTCGTAGTAAGGAGCATCTATCGCCGTGATATAGCCTCCATAACCTAAGTCCCCTAAAATTTTGCCAGCTTCCGCTATAGGTAACTGTTTCCCTAAAGTCATCATCTTGGCGTAGACTTCAGTAACCCTCTGCAATTGTGCTAACTGAGCAGAAGACATTGACATCCTAGGTACCATACTCTCTAAAGCTAGGCTAGTAGTCTGATAATTCAAAGCAGTAGCCTGTAAGTTCTTTAGTGCTGTGTTGTAGGCAGCAGTACCAGGCTTCAACCCAGTTAGAACCTGTCTTGCCCTAGCTACATCGTCGGAGGAGTTAATAACGGCGTTTATCGCTTTAGTAGCTACTGCATCAGAAACAAAGGGCGATAACCTCTGCGCTACCCATCTACCAGGCTTTGTTAGCTGTAACGCACCACTAGCTAGCTTAGTAACTGGAGGTATCCAAAGTGGAGCCGTAATTAGTGCCGCGTTAATGCCTGTTAGAGTCCACTCTAGAGGAGTGATATCTGACACTTCGAATTCAGGGTAGGTGGCTCTTAGAGCCGGCAAGCCAGCTCTGACAGCCATACCTGTAACCTGAGACATAAGAGCAGCTGCAATACCGTAAGTCTGATAGTACTCTTGGCTAGCTGCAATCCTCATATCCTCTGTCGGCTTTACGTTTCGCTCCGCTAATGCTTGTAAATACTGAGCCACATAGGTGTCGTGTGATATCGCCGGCTTATTTAGGTTCAACCAGGCTGCATTAGCTTCCATATAGTTTGCTCTGGCTCGTTCATCCTCCATAACATCCCCACCTAAATCCCAGCTTCTACTGCTGTAGTAGTCTTTTAAGAACTCAGCCCTAGCCCCCCATCCTCTATCTACGCTAGGGGCTTCGACAGCCAAAGCAGTAGGAACCTTCTCATATATCCAGGTTGAGCCCCCTCCGGGGTACTGCTTTACCCCCATTAGCTCTGCACGAGCTGTCGTTACATCACCATACTTATCCTCATAAGTATCAATAAGTTGTCCGGAAGTCATATCAGGGTTGGCAGCTTTGTATTCCTCTATAGTAGGGATATAGTTAGGGTCAGCTATCCTAGCTACTTGCTCTTGTCCAGCAACATAGCCTGCATACTCTAGTCCCAACACCGGGGCCGTTATAGGCTTCAAAGCCTCATCTATCTGAACCTGAGTAAAGCCGGCAGTCAGTAGCGTTGCTTTACTAGTATCAGGGTAGTCATTGATGTAACTTCTGATATCGTAGCCGGTAATTCCAGCTTCCCTCATTGCCACGATTTCAGGTACGGTATATTGACCCGCCTTGACTGCTTCATACATTAAGGCTTCAGAAAATGGATACTCTGCATAGCCTTTAAGCGAGTCCATAGCTGCTTGACGCTCTGCTTGCTGCTCGGCTATAATCCTATCAGCTTCAGCAAAGCCACTTGTAGTTAGTACTGTAAAGACTTCAGGAGCTTCAGTTTCCAATTTGGCTAATTGCTCATTATCAATCCACTGTCCATCCGGTAGTTGTGTGTTGGCAGCTTCAAAGGCCTCTACATCTTGGGCTGTTACTTCTACTAATTGTCCTGCTTCCTTGGCTCTTCGTTCCATTAAGATTTTTACGCCAGCACTACCTCCACCAGACACTATCGCCTGGTACTGCTCGTAGTCCTCTTCTTTCAGTTTGGCTAAATCTTCCTTGCTGTACCACTCGCCTCCTACCACCTGTACGTGAGTAGCTTCTAAATCTGCTAGCTTTGTCTCGTATTCTGCTTGCGTCTTGGCATTATAGTCACTTAACGCAGTATTAAAAGCCTCATCACCCACAGCATAGGCATCTTTCAGCTCTTGTGGTAACTCGTCATAGCCTTCTGGCAAAACCCCTAGCATTGTGGCTATTGCTAATCGTGTTTCGCCTGTTTGCTCTGAAAGTTCTGTAAGTTGAGCCTGCAGCCCTTGAACTAGCTGACCAGCTGCTGCTCCCCTTCTAGATTCTGGATGCTCATTCATATATGCCATTAAGGTAGCAGCGTCGGCGCCAGCATTCTTCATTGCTATTAGAATCTCATCAGGTCGCATTCCAGGCTTCACTACAGATTCAGGAGTTATATCTCTTTCAGTCCCAGTCACACCATACAGCCTTTCGGTTCTAGCTCTGCTTGGCTCTGCTACTTGGGTTACTCGACCATCAAAGTCTCTATACCAAACACCATCTTTTATCAGGTAAGCTACATCACCTTCTACAATTGCCTCATAGCCTTCAGGGATAATGATGGCTGGTTCAGGCTTAGGCTCAGGCTCTAGTTTTGGTTCTCTTTTAGGTGGAGGTAGAGGCGTCCCTACCTTTGGTGGTTCGGGTTCAAGTTCAAGTTCAGACTGATAGTAAAATGGGCGACCTATCTTCCACCAATCTGCATAGGGAAGTTCACCTCCAGTCCCACGATAATTAGCGTAACTTTGCTGTGTTGTTATCTCAGGCGGCGGTGGCGGTGGTGGCTTAGACACTGACTCAGGTACTGGCCTGGGCTCTGGCTCTGGTTTAGGCGCAGGTTCAGGTGCAGGTTCAGGCTCTGGTTCAGGCTTAGGCTCTGGAGGGGGAGACGGCTCTGGTTCAGGCTCTGGCTCCCTAGCTTCCATCATCGTTGCAACATCACCTGCAGATATGTAACCTTGCTCTTTATATGTTTCTAGAAGGGCTGCAGCCTCCGTCGGCGTTACTGCAACATCCCCACTAGCAGTAGCGATTGTTTCAGTTCTCTCTTCAGCCATCTAATGTTCCTCTTAATTCACTACTAAACATTTTCAACCCGTTTCCTTAATCTTCTAATGCCAAGGCATAGTAAGACTGACCCAGGTACCAGAAAGGCTAATCCATATGCTAATACAAAGCCTATAGTGCCCCAAGTCACCATACCTTCCCTTCCGAACAGTTCCCAAGCTATTACAGGGAAGGTGCCTAACCGCCACCCTACATAAGCAGCCCAAAGCACAAGAAGCACTCCTCCAAGGGTAGTAAAGACTACTCCTACCCTCATAAGACTGCTCCTTGAATTACTTTATCTCCTTGTCCTAACTTTACGAGTATGGACACACAGAAGATAGCCCACCTACTCATTCAGACCTCCTTAAGCAGAAAGGGCCTACCTATAGTTAGGTAAGCCCTCACTTCTGTAGTCAATCACACAGCTTCCTATACTGCGCCTCCACCGAAGCCGCCAGCCATCTTGACTATTATAATGAACATAGCAAGAATGGCAACGATGCCGATAACCGGGGCGATATTGGATATAATGGATGTCAGTATCACCGGCCACCCACTAGTATCCTGCCCCGATACAATGCCCTGAGCTATCACGATAGCGAAGACACCTATCAGGCCTACCACCAAGGCTCCAATTACACTTCCTATCACACTAATATAACCTCCTCAACTTATTTATACTGTCTAAATTGTACCTTAGGTACAAGTCGGAGACAATAGTAATGTTCAGGTAATCGTCATCATCAAATAGTATTGCTCGCAGGCCAAAGCTCGCCTTTCAGACTTAATGGTAATGATGGAATTCACCATTATCATTGACTATATGTTTCAGAGGCTGTAGAGTGAAGTTAAATCTGAAGAAAGGAGGAATACCAAGATGGCGCTAACAGCAAAGCAGAAGGCAAGGGCTAAGGAATACCGTGAGAGATTGATGGGATTCGCGAAAGCCGGTGGGTATGAACCGAAAAAGCGCGAAGGCAAGGGTCTAACCATCAAAAAGACCTCTAAGACCGGTACTACTTACTACTACCAGCCATGGGGGACCCTGACTGCAGAGCAGAAGGCCAAGCGGATTGCATATTCGAAAGGATATGCCGCCAAAGTCAGACGCGAAGCAGCCGCGTATCGCAGAGAGCACCCGGAGGATTAGCTCCAGGTCGGTAACATCTCGTAATACTAAGGAAGGAGAGCTTGAAAGAGCTCTCCTTCCTGTTTGATAAGCATCACTTATAGAGCCATAATAAATAGCACGTACCAACACACGGCAGTTAACACATTTGCAAGAGCCGCCAACTTCAGCTTCAGTGTAAACATACATACTACAAAAGCTGTAAGGACTAATGCTGTAGGTAGACTTGTCGCTATAGGTATTTCAGTATGATTGACTATAGAGACAATTAACGACGGAGCGAAGATAAAACCTCCTATCATAAGGACTACATCTTGCCAGATTACCCTCTTTTTCATACTTTTGTCCTCTCTTATACTTTCGCCCAATCTCTCCAGCCAACCATCTCTCCCCAAGACTTCCCTACCTCAATGTCAAACTTAAAGGACATTGCAGTATTAAGTAGCTTCTGAGGCAAAGCAGCCCCCATCTTCTCAATCTGAGGAGCTAGCTCAGTCACTCTATCTTCTCTTATTCTCATTAGTATAGAGTCGTGTACAGGCAATAGAGGCATTACCAGGTCGTGAGGAAAGGTATTGTATATCTCAAGCATTACTAACAAGTTGGTATCGCTAGCAGTAGACTGAACATTAAAGTTGCGAGCCTCATGCTCTACAGACGTCACGTTACCTTCAGTAATAAGTCCCCAATGTCTCTTCCTTCCATAATATGACCTTACCTCACCGGTGTCGTGTACCTCACGAATGCGCTCTTGCATGTATTCTAGAGCTCTACTGTAAGGCCCCCAAGTAAGGTCCAGCCATCGTTGTGCTTCATGTATCCTAGTCGACTGCTCCTCCCTAGTCATTGCATCCCAATCTCCCTTGGCGAACTGCTGGGCTATGCTAGGAGCTCCCCGACCGTAAGGAGGACCAAACACTAAGGTCTTAGCGTCGAGTACCTCCTGATGGTTATAATTAGCCTCATCTGTACCTCTGCCAAACAGTCTATCTCTGACCTCTCCGTGAAAGTTTCTACCTCCGCTGAGGTCTCTTATCATATTGAGGTCGTTAGCCAAAGCTCCAAGTATACGTAGTTCGAACGTTCCTTGGTCTCCTTCACCTAAGATATCTCCCTCGTCAGCTATAAACAGCTTCTTAATACCACCTTTTTCGACAGGGATACCTAACATGTTAACGCTCATTCTCTACCTCCACTAGTAAGTCGTCCTGTGACAGTACCATTTAACCTGAGATTGGGATGAAGGCGACCATCTGCAGCCTCGTTCTGTATGCCTTCAATGTACGTGTTTAACATCTTCTGGGTAGAGCGATAGTCTATAAGTAACTGGGCTTCAGGAGTGCCTACTCTCTCCATCACCGGTCGTCCTGTACCCTCACTAGCGCTAGTAAGTTTTAGCTGCTCATGAAAGAGCTTCTTACACTGTGTAGGAGAGTTAGGATTAAACCCTTCCCAAGCTATCTTTACTAAAGCTTCTCGTAACTCATCACTCTTCTGCTGTAGTTGCTCTCTCAACCCCTCTATCTTATCTAGGTCAACTTTGATACCTACCCTGGTAGCGTCTAATAGCATATTAGAGGCAGGTAGAAGTATACGACTGTACACAGCCTTGGCATCTTCATCCATTATAGTGTTGAATAGGACATCTAGCGTGCCGGTGTAGCAGCTATCTAGAGCCGCATACTGAGCTAACACTTCGTAAGGTATAGCTGAATAGGAAGTTGACTTACTAGGCAGATACTGCTTTAGTGGAGCTTCCCAATCAGGTGCATTACAGAAAACACGGGCTGAGGGTTTCAACCCTTGCAGGAACGGACGTTCATCCATCGTATAGTGCTTGAGCATTACATCTTCACCTACCATAGCCTCTATACCCCAGCTCCTGAGGAACTGACAGTCAAACAGTCCGTTAAAGTACTTAACGCTTCTAGTCTCAAGTAGCGCTTTCAAAGCATCGTATAGGGCATCATCGCTTTCAAACATCTCCCACTTAAAGGTATAGGCTACTTCCGGTTTGTTTCCATTATCACCTGCTATGGAGATACAAATGATTAAGTCAGTATAAGGACTAAAACCAGTCGTCTCCAGGTCAGCCGTAAGACCTTTATAAGAGGCCAGCTCCTTCAGAGCGCTTATAGCCTCGTCAGGACCTACGTCTTGGGTCTTAAAGTCTTTAGGCTGTACATCCAATAAAGGTTGACCCTCTAAGTACATTACTGCTTTAGACAAGGCGTGAGTAAGCTCTTGAAATAGCTCTGGACGTCTAAGTACAGCAGCAGGATGGAAGGAAGGTATCACCTTACAATGCAGGTTAGCACCGTTTGATAGCTTGTAATCAAATAGTAGCCCTTGTCTCTGAGTTATACTACCCTCAATCATCAGTGCTTGTAGAGCTATATTACCTGTAGGTACTATAATCTTAGGTTGTGAGGCCACTAGCTCGGCAACGAGTCGGTCTCTGCAGGCCTCAATCTGGTCAGTTGTAGGAGTAGCGTCCTTATAGCATAAGCAAGCATTGTTGTGACTGATAACATACTTAACTAGCCCCGTTTGCTTCTCGACTTCCCTCAATAGCTGGCCCGCACGACCTACCCAGAAGCTCCCTTCTAAGAACTCATTATAGCCAGGGGCCTCTCCGACTATCACAACATCCGACTTAGTACCTCTCGACGTATCAAGCACTGCAGGACAGTCAGCTCTAGAGCACTCCGAACACTTTGTCTTAGGAGCTTTTGGCTCTGTAGGCTTAGGTTCCCAAGCACCTTTGACTTGCTGCCAGCCTCCAGGGTTTACCTCCCAAACAGGTTTGCGAAAGCGCATCAGGTTAGTTAGGGTAGACACCTTAGAATCCTTTACCATCTGATTACCATCTTCTACGACGTAGTCAGACTTATCATCTAAGTGGAAGATAGTCTCACCATCTTGTTCTGCTACCTTTGCTAGCCAGCCTGTAACGCGGAAGTCTTCCCAGTTATCGTCAATAAAGACCTTCTGTCTTAGCTCAACTAGCTGGCCTATATAGTCGCTATAGTCCATAAGTACTCCTAATACTGTATCAGTATTGGCATTACCTGATAGGTCACCTCAGAACCAGGTAGCCTTGTTGATAGCTCAGCTACTCCAACGACGGCATTAGAGGGTATAGTAACGTTTAGTCCGATAGTATTATTTGCAACATTCCTGATTGCCGGGCCTAAAGTAAACCACGTTCCTAGAGAGTCAAGCAAGTATAATGACAAGTCACTGAAGATAGCAGCCCCGTAGACATAGACGGTTCCGCCGCGATGGACTACAACGTCAGATACTGATAAAGTAGCCAAGCGGGATACCTCTAACGTTCTATCACTCAAATCGCCTTTGTCTCCTTTGTCACCTGTAAGACCTATTAGACCTTGAGAACCAACTAAGCCTTGAGGTCCTTGAGGTCCTGCAGCCCCAGCAGCCCCACCCGTACCTGTTGCTCCTGGAACTCCTTGAACTCCAGATGGTCCAGGTTCACCCTGTAGTCCCTGCGGCCCAGAAGTTGCAATTGCCACTATTGACATAATCAGAGCTAGTATACACAGCAGAGCTACCACGTTAAGTCTTGTTACCGTTTTCATCTTTACCCTCCTAAAATAGTTTTATAAAGTCTCTTACATTCTTAGTCATAAGCTCACGATGGCAAGCAGTACCTTCGTCACTAAGGCCGAAGTACCAGTCGTCATCCAAATGTCTATGCTTAGCCCATTCAGCCAAGGTAAGGCCCTCTAACGCAAACTCTATCATCTTTGCAGTATCAATAGAGTACACAAAATCAAACTTGCGCTCCTCTAACAAGTCATATGGGTTATCCCACAGACCTAGTAGATGGCAAGGCTTCTGTACTGTAGGAGCTATAAGCTTGAGAACCTCTAATCGCTTATTGAACTTAGGAGTGTAGAACATAGATATACCTAACCAGTCTATACAAGAATCTGCATTAAAGATTTTATAGCATGACAACCAGTCCTCAGGACTTCCCCCTTGAGGTACTCCCATTATACCTACTTCCCTGCTATGAAGTGCCCTAGCATACCAGGTACAGAACTTCGTAGTGAGAGTAAGAGTCTGGACATCATCGTAGATGACATCAGGAGCTACAACTAGGTTAGGACGTAATTCAGCAACTATGTCCATCATACTTGAACCATCTACAGCAGTCTTGAGCTCGGCCGCCCCATTGTCCAGTATAATAAAGTCCCCAGCAGTCCGACGCTTAAGATAGAACTCCCGATACTCCTTGCTCTTCAAGTAATACTGCGTCAAGACAAGGTGGAAATCAGTACTGTACTTTTCTAGTAAGCATACAGGACTTATAACTGCTACCCTCTTATTCATTAAAGGTCTCCACTGGAAAGACATAGGAACACTTATCACCTACGCAGTGGAATTGATACCTAGCGGCAGACGTTCTGCACTTAGGACACACCTTCCAGTTGCCTCTAACTTCAGCTAGAGCCTCAATCTCAGCTTTCCCGGCAGCTACCATCTTTGCCTGTCTTGCTTCCCAGTAAGGTCGATAGAACGCCAGCCATCTCTTTAGTGCAGGTAGATATAGTGCTTGTTCCTCCTTTGTAGCTTCAACAAACTCCTTATGGGCAGCCTTATCCGCTGCCGCCTTCTCTGCTCCTATCTCCCGTTCTCGCTTATCAGCCTCTTGTATTTCTTGCTGGGTCTTCAAATCATACCTCCCAAGGGTATACTATCCAAGTGTCTTCAGCTCGCTCTTCTACCCATATGTCCGGCACAAACGTCGTTCCCGGCACCATATGAATAGTAGCTATGCAAATAGCTAACTTACCTATATGTCCTAAAGAGTCTCCAGTGTCACTGATATCATCTACTACTAAGGTCTGACCGTAAGCTATAACATGCTCTAAAGTAGTTAAAGGCAAGCCAAGCTTATGACTAAGCTTAACCGCCAGTACTAGACCTCCCCGGGGTATACCGTAAATGCGCTTTATGTACTGTAGGTAACCCTCAGCTCTAACACGATTAGCTATAACTTCCATAGCATCATCAAAGCTCTGCCAGCTATAGTGTACTTGCTTAGTCATCTAGTCTCCTCCTCACTTCAGCACCGACAAACGCGTCCTCAAACACCCTTGCGATAGCGCCCAGGCCGTAATCATCAACGTAGTTCAACAGGGTATTAGCTAAGTCCTCACAACTCATAGCGTAGAAGTCGCAGGGCTCAGAGCCATAATCATCCTTTATAGCTTCCATTAACTTCCTACGAGCTTCTAAGAACTCAACCTGTCTAGAAGCCATCACCGGAATTAGTACCTCAAAGTGGAAAACGTGTCCATGCCTAGCTCTCAGCAAGGCATACTTGTCCGGAGCGTCAGGCCATTTATGATAACCCTCAAGGTCAAACTTGACTATAATGAAGGTCTTGCTCATAACTCAGCTCCTTGCTCTGTCAGTATTGACTTTACGTTTGGAGGTACCCAACCTTCAGGCTTTAAGGACTTACCTTGACTGTCCTTACCCCCTCCGAGCTTAGCCATGTTGGTCTTATGAACTTCATCCCAGACAGGACGAATGTCAATTCCATAGGATACAGCAGTGCCAAGTAAGACCACGATGGAGTCAGCTATACCGTCTGCTATACCTACTAAGTCATCCTGAAACATAGCATCCAAGGTCTCCTTTACCTCTTCATCAATCAGGCGCCGTCTAAGCTTGTATACCTTTAAGGGAGGTAATGAAGGCCTCTCCCCGAGGCAGTGTCCCATTACTTTATGGAAGTCAATAATGTCTTGATACCAATCTTTGCTCATAACTGTACCCCTACCTCTTTTAGACACTCTTTAACTAACTGCTGTAAGTCCTCCTTAGTTACCTTGAAGGCCTTCATAGCAGTACTCATTAGCTCATTACTTACAAGGACAACAAAGATACGCTCGAAGTTGGCTTCAAAGTCATACTTCTTAGAAACATCTAGCTTACCTGCGGCTACCTCAGTCTTTAACTGCTCAAGGACTGCAGGCTTTAGCTGACTCAAGAGGGTATCCTTAAGACTCATAGTACTCTCCTGGCTATATTTGCATAGAACTCTGCCCTAGCGGCATTACTGTCTCTAAACAAGCCTCTTAGAGAACTTGTAATAGTACTACTTCCTATGGCCCGAGCTCCTCGTACCTCCAGACACGTATGTATAGCCTCCATTACTACTATGACGCCTGTAGGCCGAAGAACCTTACTAAGAGCATTAGCGATATCGTCAGTCACCTTCTCCTGAATATGTAGCCCCTTACTAGCAGCTTGTACAAGCCTAGCTACCTTAGACAGACCTAAAATCTTGCCATTCGGTACGTATCCTACATGAGCCCGTCCAAAGAAAGGTATCATATGATGACTGCACCAAGAGTTAAAAGGTATGTCTCGTACTACAATCATCTCTCTTGCAACTGTCTCTTCAGGAAAGGTCTTGCTCAAAGCAGTCTCAAGAGGGTCTTTCCCTTTGGTAAACAGCTCATCCATATACATTCTGGCTACACGAGCAGGAGTACCTTGAAGGTCATCCTTCAGCTCTTCATCAAGGGCTTCCAATATCTCCTTCATATGGTACTCTATCACCTCCAGGCGGTCTGTCAAGTCCTTAGGTTTTGTTGCCACTTTGTCACTCCTTTCTTTGTTCCCTCTCATTTCGTAGTTTTCCTACTAACTTAAAGGTTATAAACATTGCTAAAATGTAACATAGCCAGATAAATATAATTTCACAGGCATATTGCCACAACGGCCTGGTAGCTGTGTGCATATGGTTCACAAATTCCCAGTCTATGATAATCCTAGTTAACTCATAAGGTGCATAGAGGGTTAAAGGGGGGAGTAAGTATATCCACTTGCTATTCATTATCCTTTCCTACACCCCCTTTCTGTCTCCGTAGATAATCTTATGCAACTGCAGGCTCATCCTTACGTTCTGCTCTTTACAGAAGTCAGCACATTCCTGTAGCCACTCTCTATTCCAATACTCCTCAACTATACCTTGCCTCTTGCCTAACAATATCCCGGTGATAGGACTTATTAAGATGACAGGCTTAAACTTAGCACCTCCTAGGAATCCTCTTACGAAGTTTAAGTCCTCTGCAGTGCCTACAACGAACTTAAGCTGGTCTTGCTTCCTCAACTTCCTAAGCCATTTAGGCCTAAAGCTACCATAGGCAGACCCAGAAGAAGGACACTTAACATCTACACTCCAAGAGTCAACAAGCCTAAACCAGTCAGGAGGGTCAACAGAACCATTCGTCTCGACCTCAACAGGTTGTACTTTACATCTAAGCTTAGCTACTAAGTCAAATACTGCATCTGACTGTAACAGCGGCTCGCCTCCTGTAACCAAGAGCCACTGAGGGGTCTTACCGAGACCGTGTACTCGCTCCCTAACTTGTAAAGAAGTCATCTCTTCCCCACCGTCTAATGCGTACTTTGTGTCGCAGTAGGTACACATGAGATTACACCCAGCGAGTCTAACAAAGACAGTCGGGATACCCACATGAATGCCTTCTCCGCTCAGACTGTAGAAAATCTCATTTACTTTCATACATTCTCCTAAAGCAAGCAAACCGACCGCAATACTTGTTACCCTTAGTAAAAGTCCAATAAATAACCTTACAGTAAGGACATATCTTATCTACTAATGGATGCTTACCCATAACATAAAGAAGCTCCGTCTGACTGGCTATCTGAGTCTTACCCCTACTTCCCCTTAGGACTCCACTATTACTGAATACCCACCTTAGCCAAAGCCAAACAATCTTCACGATTCCAAAGCCTCCCGCTCCTTAGCCAACTGCTCTGTAACGGCCTTCGCTTGTGCCTCTTCTTGTTCTTCAGTTAAGACTTCAGTAGCATTAGTAGTTTGTATAAGCTTGATAACTCCCTCAATAGAGAGAGTCCCATACTTAGCTAAAGTCTTAGACAGCGCATCTGCACAGCTGAACACAGCATCCTCTTTAGGGAAAGGCTTAGGGTTAGGACATCTAATACCATCTAACTGCCGTATGTATTCAGCTAAAGGTACTCCATGTCTTAAACCCATCGTGACTGACCGAGTTAAAGCCTCAGACTGACTAGTAGCGCAGCCCCCAGTCTTGCCTAGAGTGGCAAATACCTCAAAGAGCTTGTCACTACACCAGTTCATCTGAATGTAGAGGGGCCCACAGCCAGTAATGACCTTGGCCGTAACCCCTCCAATCACTCCAGGCCTAGGAGCCTTTGTTAAAGTCTTCATCAGTTATACCTATTACGCTTTCGTATCCATAGGATTATAGCTACTACACACAGAATCCCGAAGATTACATATACTACAGTCGTTAGCATACTACTTTTCCTCCTTTGTATGTTACAGCGCTACTTAAGAGCTTTCACACTTGTATTAAATAGCTCATTCTCAGCATAAGCTATGCTACACTCAGGACTTTCCCAGATTGTTACACCTGCAAGACGTAAGTCCCACAAGGTAGGCCGTTCAATAAGAGTGTCATAAAGCCACTTAGCCAAGAACTCAGCAGTTAGATTAGGCTCATTCAAGCTATCGTTAAGCTGGTAGTGGTCTAAGTAATGTTCTAAGAGACCTTCAAGAGCCTTCTTAACATCCTTGAAGTCTACCAGAATGTTTCTGCTGTCTAAGTCCTTACCCTCTAAGGCTACTTCGACTACCCACCGGTGGCCATGCTCACGACTACATTTGCCCTTATAATCTCTTATGTAATGAGCTGCGTCGAAGTGGCTCTTGACTTTCAACGTGTACATCTAAATCCCTCCTATACACAAGTACTTCTTTATCTGTAGTAACACGTATGATATCCTCGCTAAGTCCTACGCTCCTAATCGTCCCGGGAGCTCTTAGCTTGTTTATTATTCTCATCTTTAACCTCCAAGTAGTCCCACAAGAACTCCTCCCATACAGTAAGGTCCTTCAGTCCCTCCTTAGCACTCTCGAAAGTGAGCCTACCTGTTTTGTCAGCTATAATTAGTCCCATAAGTTTCTTATAAAGCTCAGTAAGTATAGAAGCGGCCCCATAAGGTAAGGTCATAGCTAACTGAGAGCCTTCATGCTCATACATAGCGGCTCTTTCGCTCTTCGTCTGAGCAGCTAATCTAGCTAGAGGGTGTTGCTCAACCATTTCAATCCTCCTTAATATCGTCAAACAGTAGGGGAATCCGAGACTTCAGTTCCTGTAGAAGCGGCACCATAAGCTCTCTCATCTGAGGATGAGCTGCTTTACTTGTCCTAAGCCTAAGAATGTGTCGCCACTCTCTAATGTTAGCTGTTACAACTATTTCGGTTTTAAGACCATTCGGTAGGAAATACCGGGCCTGTTGAGGAGTTTGACCCTGCTCAATCTCCTGATTGTATTTGCTTTCTGCGGCCTCAAGGTAGCTTACATCACTATCAGTAAGCCCCCAGGGGGGTCTTATGAACGTCATACCTCTAGCTGAATAATCGCAGTACCGAGTGCTCTCTTGAGTATAAGAGACTAAGCGGTGCCGAACTAGTTCGTGCGTGACCCCTCTATCACATATAAACCGAACAGAAATGAAGTCGTGCTCTATAACACTCTCGTGTCCCCTACTTAATACGCTCTTTATAAGCTTCTCGGCCGACCCTGATGTTATCCTGTCTTCAGACTTATAAGCGACTCTGCAGCAACGTTCAAGCCAAGCTAAGACCTCTTTACCTTCAGGACACTTTTCAATCACATAGCTAGGACTTATTACATCCATTCCTAATCCTCCTTAGGGGCTGTTACATGCACTCTATCAATCTCAGATACACTGATGGCTTCATCAAATTGCTCACGAGGCATAATACCTTCTAGACGCTTGATAGATATGCTCTCTCTAGGATAATGAGAATAACCAACTGAGTATGGTCCTGCATCCCATCTGATAGTATTGTTCTGCTGAGCAAAAGCTACTAATATGTCCTTAGCAGAGTCAGTAAGCTCATTCCCAAGCTTCTTCATAGCACTACCTTCTAGATAGTCCGCAGCAGCTTCTATAACCTTCGCATCAGTAACGACTACCTTAGCAGGAGAACACAGAGTTGCTCTGTACTGACACCTACGGCACTCAATACTCATAGGGTCGAACTCAGCTGAGGCTAGTTCCCCTTCAGTAGCACACTGGACAACAGTAGTTAACTTCTCTATTACACCAGGTACGGAGGATACTTCATCTTTAGTAATGTACAAATGTCTTGTTCCGCCACTACGGTCTTTAGTAGCGTAAGTCTTAGAGTCAAGACCTAAAGCATCCAGATAACAGTCACTCTGAGCCTTATAGTTAGGAAAGGCCTCAAACATACCCTTCAACCATCGCTGATGCTCTAAGAAGCTGAAGGTCTTCACTTCGAGAAGCATAAATAAGTCAAGGTCTACTTTAGAGTCCGAACAGACCTCAAATAAAGGGCTGTCTAGAACCTTCTGAGACAGCCTAACTCGCCCGTCAATATGACCTAGCAAGGTAAAATCAGAACATACAAAGCTAAGCTCTTTCTGTTCATCAATAACTTCACATCCAAGCTCCCTCAGCTCACCCTTTATACGTTGCTCATGCCAGTTACCCTCTTCGGCAGCTGTAGCTAACCAACTAGGAGGAGCAGTCTCAGGCTTTCCTAACAGCATAGCTGACAGCCTCTTAGGACAGTAACCTGCAGAACTCATACGGAAGACTGGTTTAGACATTTTTGCCTCTTAGAAGAGGTCTATGCCTTTTCAGAAACTTGATTACATCCTCTACAGAGCTAAACTTCTGCTTCATCTGAGGACCACTACCATAAGGATAAAAGACTGTCCAAGACTTAGTTCCTCCGAAATAGCAGACACTATACACGACTCCTTTACCCAACTCAACTAGCAGATGAGGAACACCGTTGTGAGACCACCTAAAGGCTACATCCTTAGCAAAAGGCTTTACCTGACTCTCTAAGTCTGTATACCTAGGCGGAGCTGCTTTGTCACGATAACTTATCTCAAATCGAGCTTCCACTTAATCCTCCTTGGAGGCAGGCCTGGGGTACTTTTGTCTTTAGGCTGCTCCGGCACAACCCCTTTGAACCCATCAATCGTCTCACTTGTCAGCCCTCCTGAGCACTAAGATGTAGTACTGACCCACCATATTCACCTGAGCCTGCGGCCTGGAATGTGACACCGCCAGCGGACGTACACTGTTACTCTCACTCAGGCTGTGCCAGCTAGTAACCAAGATTCTTTTCTTTGTCCTTTCTACCGACTACCTAGGAACGGTTTGCCCTTTCGGGTAGCTGGCACACTTGCTGGCTAGTTTCAAACTTTCGCCGACCATTAAGTCTTTTCAGACACCAGCAAGTGGCTATGTCAGTTAGCTGTCCATATTACACAACTTCAAGCGCCCTATCTCGCGAACCCGATATGTCTATCAGGCAGGAACTACCGCTCCTTGTGGTAACTGACACTCTTGCTGAGGCGTCCTTATGGCTGACTTTTGGAGGTTTCAACAATGCTACTCTCTACCTACCTAAGATTTTACCACCAGTCCGACATTTCCCCAGCAAGCTATCCAGTCGTTAATCAATGCTGCACACCCGCTAGTCAACGCTACCGCTGGCTAAGCAGGTATCGCTTGGAGTCGGCGAACCTTCTGCTTGGCTTCTCCAGTAGCCCCCTTCGCAGCGTCACTGTCATCCATATAGAGAACGGCGATAGCCCGACGGCTAACGTAGTCCTCCTTCTCGATTTCAATTTCGCCTTCCAGGTCTGCTTCTGCGTCGCCAAGAGCAATCAGGGTCCGCTTAAGGTTCCACTTACTGGTATCCCCAAGAGAGACCTCGTAGAATAGCTTACGATTTCCCTCAATCGGGTTGCCCGCGAGGTCAGCCACGGCGTTCAGCACAAACTGAAGCTTAGGCATCTTACTCCTCTTGGACTCCGCCGTATAGACCAAGTCCGATACTTCAACGATACAGTGGTCCATAGGAAGGGGCTCGAACGTTCGAGTCTCTACCCCGGTTAAGTCAACCTTATAACCCATCTTGCACCTCCTTCGTAGGTACTACCTCCCACACAGATTCTATCTGTGCTGAGATGCTATGTCAAGCCCAAAGCGGGCGTGCAGCCTAACTTGTCACTACAACATAAGAAGAACCAAAGCCGGCAAAGCCTCGAATTGCAGTCACTACTTTGCCATAGCCCTGAATCTCTAGAAGTCCTCTAATCAGACTCATCTTATAAGACCAACACCAAAAAGGAAGCCTAATCTCGTAGAGGTTCTCGCCTAACTTAACTACTTTCATGTCCGCCTCCTAACTTTGTAATCTTGCGCTTAACAGCTGCAAGGTCCTTAACACTCAAATCTTTAACGGCCTGACCGTTAGCCTCATCAGCTACGAACTTATCAGTCTGCTCTTTAGTCATACCAGCACGAACGCCCATGCTATAGAGGGTCTCAATAGATTGCTTTCTTAAATCACCCTTGTCCGGCTCCTTACGATACTCCGGCTCGGTAGCATAGACATCGGCCGCCCAGCCAAATTCACTCAAGCATTTCTTCTCGCAGTCAGTAGCGGCTCCCTTACGAGCACTACCCCAAGTCATACCAGAGCGCTTCTTACAGCCACCCCACTGCATGCTTGTAACCTTATCCTCTAAACCATCGTGACGATACTTAAAGGTTAACCGGCCCAAACAGGACACCTCTAAATCCTCAGCCTTATCTGTCTCCGTCTGAACAATCTCAAAGTCAGACATTATACCCAACCGTGTCAGCGCAGCCCTAGTAGCTTTTGCGTAAGAGCCTTCAACGTAAGCCAGAGTAGACCCCATAGGCCCCTCATGGTAGCTGATAAGCTGTTTAGGAGTAGGCCTGGATAACAACTCAGTCATCACAAACACCCAACCGGCAGGAGTAGCCTCCAGCTTGCTCTGGACCTCTAAAGCCAGAGCATCTGGAATTATCATAGCTGGAGTAACGACCTTTGGCTTCATTAAAGCTTTATCATCATCGTCAGCCACTTCTAACCTCCTCCGCTACCTTAGCAGCCTCTTCTGGGTGTTCCTTAATCCAAGCCTTAGCAGCCTGAGCTGCCTCACGTCTCTTAGCTCGTTGGTTAAGCTCTAGTATAAGAGAGGACCTAGTTACATACCTAGGAAGTTCCCCAACGAGAGATATAGTACCTTCAAGCTTAAACTGCTCTACCAGGTCAGGATTAGCACGTAAGTAAGCCCTGGTAGCTATACCTCTCTTAGAGGCCCACTCACGACGCTTTAACACCCTTCGAGCAGCATCACGTACATTACTCATTTCCGCAGCTCCTCTAATACTTGTTCGTCTGTCATACCTTTTAGAACCTCTCTCTCCAGCTCTATAAGGTCATAAGCAATTGCCGTATAAGGCCTATTAGAAAGCTTGAGAGTCAGAGCTCTACGAGCCACTAATCTACGAATCTCAGAGGTATCCAAGCCAACCCCAGCATACCAACTAGCCTCTAAAGGAGTGAACCCTACCTGCCTAAGGAACTCTACTTCGCAAGCATAGTCTCTCTTAGGACCTTGCGCCACCATCAGAGCGCTCTTGTCCTTAGGAGACAGAACTCCTATAAAAACTCTCACTTGCCTCTTCAGCTCTTCAGGGGAGAGCTCCTCAGGCGATTCTAGATACTTTAGTATGGCTTCCTTAGTTAACATCCCATACACGACTTCATAATAAGAACTATAACTAGAAGTCCCCCTAAGCCTGCAATATACATCACAAGCCTACCACTACGCTTTCCCAAACCGACTTCTAGCTCCTTACGCTCCTTCTGAGTAGACAAGAGCTGACTGCGGGTCTCCTGCCGTTCCTTCATAACCTTAGTAGCCTCTTTAAGCTTTTCCACCCTCTTCTGCTCTTGAGCGAGTAAGGTCTTATCATCAACAACAGGATTACCTAACAACTGGTTCCATAACCTAATTAAGAACTCCATCTTATCTCCTCATTTAGGCCTACAAGCGTGACAACCTACTTCGTTGCTGTTCTTACCGTGCTACCGCGGGCAGAACGCTTGTAAGCCACGTATCAAGAGATAAGTCTAGTCGAGTATCTTAGCTAGAACTTCTGGACCGGAGGTACTAGCAGGCGCATCCTCCGGAAGGTACAGTCTCACTCCACCCTTGGCAGGTACAATGACTACTGTACCTGCAGTAGCCATCTTCTCGGTAGTAGCCCGAGACTCCTCTCCAAACTGAAGCTTGAAGGCCTCGTTGAAACCAGAGAACCGGGTATGGATACCCTTCGACATAGAGAGGTCTCGTAACTTCTTGATAGCCTGAACAACAAACTCTTCTCTAGTCAGGTCGCCCATCTTAGCTCTCCTCCTTCGGTTCCGGATGCTCCTCCCGGTACTTCCGAGCCATCTCCCGGTCCCTAGCCGCCCGCTCCCTCGCCTGAGCTAGTCGAGTCTTTTTCTGCTCGTCAGTAAGAGTACTCCAAGGCTGATAGTAATAAGTAGTACCCGTCTTAGATGTGCGCTTCTCGGTAAGACCGGTACCCTCAGCCCTAGGCTTAGGTTCATACCCACCCTTCTTAGCAAACTCCATAATCCGCTCACGATAGGCCTTAGCCGCTACAGGATTGTAGGAACCCTTCTTCTTTGGTATCTCAGCTGTTGGCTCTTCCACCGGCTCAGCCACGGGTTCTTCAACCTGCTCTTGAACGGACTCGACCTGCTCCTCTACGGAAGCAACCTGCTGGGTCTTGCTGCCTTTCTTCTCTTTCTTAGGCATTGATGTTCCTCCTTCTATTTATTGCAAGTATATCCACTATACCACCCCTACTATCTAATTACAACAGTGATGTTCACTTCACCTTTTATGCCTCCTTCTCAAAGCATTCACAAGGTCATACTGTAGGCGCCTAGCCTCCAAACGATTAGATGGAGTATCTTCTAAAGGCTCTTTTATACCTAAATTATGACTCATCTTAGTAATAGACGTTAACTGAGCTGCAGTCGGAGGTAAGTTCCAACTGCTATCTGGTTCTACCTTCATACCTACTCCTGTTATGGATATACTTATGGACACAATCAGGGTCACTACAAGTCTCTGGACGATAACTACAGTCAGGATATTCATAGGCCCGCCCACAGACAGAACAACGAGCCTTAACTACCTCAGCCTTAGTTTTCATGTATCTTACCCCACTCTAGCCAATCAAGAGTATCATAGTCTAGAGCCTTAATGTAATCTACTGTACCCTTAATCAAGGCCAAGCTGATAATCTGATATCTTGTCAACCCATCAATCCTCATCCTTTACTCCTTCCGTTTCCTTTAGGGTTTGCCATCTCTTTCTCATATGAGGAGATAGCATTGTTATGATGTCAGTATCTTCAACCCACTTGATTATCCTTTCCCGCTTCTTGGCTTCTTCTATATCAGGAATGAGGACAGGAAGATATATCTCAAAAACATCAAAGCAATCTCCTGCTAGTCCATCTACTTTGTTAGCATAAAGCCAAGGTATCTTTAACCTTTCTCTATGCTTCATAAAAAACATTGCGTTTAAGTCCAGTTCTATCTTTTCCCTATCAGGTCTATCCAACCTCAACGCCTTACAGGCATCCCATCCTAGTCGTATCATTCGCTGGTCGTGCTCAGATAATTCCTTAGCAGGCTTAGCGTGAGGGTTATAAAGCCATTCCATCTGATTACTCACCTATTTCTCCTCCTCTACAAGACCTTTATAACGAGGATGTCTCATACAGCCCCTATCGGTAAGCCTCTGACACTCAAACAGAGCTTCCTTTCCTACATAGAACTCAGGTCGTACAGTCATATCAATACGAGTTTCATCATCCATTCCACTAGCGGTACCTATATCTACAAGAGCTTCAAGAGCTTTCTCAGCGTATATTACCGACCCCACCATCCCCTCGTACTTACCAGCTCCGTTCATAAAGCCGCTTATGTAATATCTATGCTGCTCTAACTTCTTAACCTTTAACCAAGCATTACTACGCTTACCCGGCTGGTAAGGAGCAAACATATCCTTTAGTATTACTCCCTCTCCACCTTGAGCTAGAATATTGTCGTAGTACCATTCTTTGTCCTTAAAGACTAGACGCTCTATAAGCAAGACTCCTCGGAAAGCTCTAAGCCTCTCTAACTGAAGGAACACACTCTCTAGCACTACTCGTCTAGAGCCAAACTGCTCACCTGTTATGTCCCTACCCTTATAAGCAGGAACATCAAAAGCCACCAAGTAAGCGTTACCATTAGCTTTCTGCCAGGCTATAGCATTCTCAGAATGAGCCTTAAAGCAAGCAGCGTTATCTTCCAAACGTCGTGTAGGAGACATACCCTCACAATCTAAGACGGTACCATCAAGCTCAGGTACAATCGTCTGGAACTGCGGCATATTAGCTATATGGTCGTTCCCATACCTGGAGTACAAATGGTTCCCTTGATTACTTAGATAGAGTAGTTGACGATAGCCATCAAACTTCTCTACAGCCACCCAATTAGGGTCATCCTCTACTTGCCTTAAGAAGTCAAGACTTGAAGGCTTAGCCAACATAGGCGCATACAATTTAGTCGCAACCTCCGCCACTATAACTCACCTACCTGTTCTACTATCAAGAACCTAGCCTCAATAATAGCGTCATCAACTTCCTTCTGACAGAACCTACAGCCTGAAGGACCAATATCAGTATACCCCAACGAGGCATTTATAAGACAGTAAGGACAAGCCTCAGGAACTATATGCTCATACCTTCGGAGCTTAACTAACGTTTTAGGCATCTCTACCTTTCTCCACGGGCCTTCTGCCTGTAATCCGCAGGTAACTTATTAGCAAGAAATAGAGCATAGAGATACAAAGCTCTCTTATTCACGTCGTCAGCCTGAAAGCAAGCTCCACTAAAGTCATTCCTGACTACCGCAGCAAGAAAGTCCTCAATAGGGTAGTCCTCATAATACCACAGACGAATGTGGTCCATACACAACGCTATATGGTCTAAATCATCAGAAGTAAACCTCTCCTCAGGCATTAGCCCAGTATTATCTTCCACCCAAGACCTAATTTCCGTCTTATCCATTACTTTCCCCTTTCTAAGGCTTGCCTCTTGAGAAGCTGTAGAAGGGCCCTTAAATTAGCAAGCATTGTAGAGTCGCTATCTTCCTTAAATGCTTCTTCTATAAGGCTTATTAGCCTCTTCAGCTCCAGCGTCCTGGCTTCATCTATTAGCTCAAATAGTACATCACTGAAGATTCTCTGTTTCTCTTCTAAGTCCCTCGCTAACTCTTCTAAGCTGAGCATAACTCCTCCCTAAGACACTCGTCGCATTTTAATACCCTACCTGATACTGTCCAAGACAGAACCTTACTATACTTTCTACACCTAGGCTCTAGAGGCACGCTGTTATCGAAGTCTGGACATTGCTTACCTACAGTAAAGACGTGATACTCATAACAGAAGTCAGAGTCTGGCTTTACCATTATTGTCATCGCTCAACCTCTTCTCAACAAACCTTAACAGGTCCCTATTACAGGGTCTCCCGAAGACCGTACATAACAGCTTCCGTTCAACAATCTCCTGCCTTACGTTATCCTTCTGTTCATCAGTCATCTCGCTTAGCAGTTTTGAGGCATCCCAACGATTGGCGTAAGTAACGCTCATTTCGTCTCTTTCTTACTCTTCCAACCAAGCAGAACAGCTATAAATATCATAGCGACTGTAGTTATACCTGCAAACACAACTGTCAAAACGTCATACATATCTTTCACCTCCACAATACATCATACACCACCTACACTTTGAATTCAACAATAATGATGTACATCACTTACCTACCATTTCAACCTTATACAAGTACATAGTCTTGCCAGGAGGAATGAACTGTCTTATCTTACTAATCCAGTCGCCTAAAGTAGCAAAACCACTCTCAGTCACATAGCTCTCTAGAGAAGGTAGGTCCTCATCACTCAGCTGGGCAACCAGCTTTCGTCCACAAGGCCCTATACCAGGAACGGCAGCCTCTAGAGTACCATAGCGATAAGACCGTACTGTATAAATACGGTTATTCTGCCTTAGATATCTAGTAAGCTCAGGTATAAAGTGCATAACGCTCACTGTATTAAGCAACTCCTCTCTGTTACAGTAATAAACTCACCCTTCAGGCACTTGCTAGTACAGAACTCTAAATCCCTCCTGAACTCCTCGGTGACGGTCACCTCAAGTTCTTCCTCTTGGTATAACCTCCTCCACGGAAGGCCGTACTCAGTCTCGAAGATAATTGGCCCTTCAAGCAACCCGATAGGGTAAGGGTCTACAATATACCTATCTAGTACCAACCAAGAGTGTTCAAACCTCTCATCAAAATAACCGTCACGATACTCTAATCCAGTTAGCTTAGTCAAAAGTCGACAGACAATATGACAAGACAAGTTTTTACCGCTAGGTAGTTCCATCTCGGGAACTTTTCTAACCTCCCTCTTAACCCTCAAGAAAGAGTTATAAGCCCTATCGTCCATCACTTTTCTTATATGAGGCTTAAACATATTACCTCCCTTAATCGTAGTCCTCAATCTATCAACTATTCCTTTCAACTACAACAAACCTATCATCTAAGTACTTCTTTAAGATAGGCTTTACATCCTTCCAGTCCAATCGTCCATTACCACACCCAGGCCTTACCAAATAAAGCTTGTCTGGAGAACTCCAGGTAGCCTTCAACTTCTTACAGCTCTCCTCTATTAGTTCTAGACTAGCCTTTTCCCACCAATTATGCTTCACTGGAAACGTTAGTATTCTATAACCACCAGCAGGGTCTCCTCTATCCATTATGAACACCTCATTCCCAAAAACCTTGAGACACTGACCTATGGCTCCGGACAGGTCCGGAAATCTCGTCTTAGCTTGAAGAGCTACTCCTCTACCCATTACAGCCTCACCATTAGCCTTAACAGTACCATTCGTAGTAATAACTATCCAATACCCTTTCTTATGATAGTCCCAGATATCTCCAGTTATCTCTCTCATACCTGTCTCTCCTTCTGTATCCTAGTAATATAGATTACATCAATACGCCTTAGCTTCCGGCAAAACTCATGCAGAGTTAGCTCCTTATCATCACTCTCACCTGGCACCCAGATGCTTAACTCCTTAAAGTTAGCGCCTGCCAGGATTAAGTTCCTCAAAAAACGGTAATCAGTCTTCGTCACCCCAGTCTTCTCTCTGAAGGACCTACTATCAAGTTCCTTTAATTGCTTATCGGTCAACACCTACCTCACCTCAATCGCATCCTTAAACCACTTAGGCAGTAATGGTAGCAAGCGCTTATATGCTCCATCTAGTATGTAAATATCACACTGCTTGTCCATCGACCTAACAGCCCTGCTACAGGACTGAACGAGCCCAGCCGCCGCTTCCCGCATATACCAGTCTTGTCCACCAGGCATCTTAAGCCGTCGTGACACCGCCTCGCTTCCTAAGTCAGGCCAAGGCACCTTAGTGACTATCACACAATTATACACACGATCATAGAGGTCTAGTCCTCGACTGAAAGACGGAGATACAAGAATCTGGGGTGCCGGCCCATTCAAGAACTGTCCTAGAGCTACCTCTCTATCTTTATCACTGAAGTTACTAAGTATATGCAATCCACCAGCCGACAACTTTTCTCTTAGGGTAGCTGATAACCAATATGACGGAGTATGAACCAAAACTTTACCGTCCTTATAACCTGGTAGAACACGTTTAATTAAGTCAACCATAGGCTTAAGAGACTCTATCAAATTAGAGACGTTCAAACTACCTACGTAATTAGACAAATCGTACACAGGCCTATTAGCTATAGGAAAGGGACAATCAACAGCAACGTAATGATAGTCAAACAGCCCTAAGTCACCTGCTACAGACTTAGGATTCAAAACTGTACCGGACATCGCTAAAGCATTCTTATGATACCGCCAAATCAGCTCATTACAATACTGAGCCACCCTAGTAGGCCTAAATATAACACCTGAATCATCAGTCTCTTCTAGAAACCAGCTATCATCAGCTCTGTCCACCAGGAACTTTAACTTCAGAACTAACCTTTCCCAATAAGCCTTGTCATCGCTAGACATCTTGGCCTGCTTGATTATAACCGTAGTATCCAAAGCCCACGCTTTCCATAGAGCTAAGTCATCTGACTCTGGGGCTGCCGTACCACCCATCTTCTCTATCTTAAGTAGACTACGCTCTGACAAGACAACATTCACGAAGTTAAGAACAGCTCTTTCAAGCAGGTCTATCTCGTCTACTACTAAAATGCCACCTCTGAACCTCTTTGCATAGTTTGAAGCAAAGAGATAATAAGTGCTATTTAACACCGCTAGAGGACTAGCCTCGGCAGCTGCTCTTGCACTCATATAGTCGCAATCGTCTATGTAAGGACAAGGGTCATTCTTACTGCTATCACAAGCTTCAGCTGTTCTACCAGTAAACTGAAGACAAGAGTAGTTGTTACGACCCATAACCATCCTAGCATAAGGAATAGCTCTACATACCTGATACTGTAAAGACTTATTAGGAGTGATATAGACTACAGGAGTGTCCAATGCCTTCTGAAGACCTACACCTACCAATGTCTTTCCCACTCCTGGAGGAGCCTCAGCAATTGTAATAGGATGCTCTAATGCAGCCTCAAGCAGCTCAACCTGCTCCGGACGCCACTCCTGAAACTCTCTAGGCAGACCTAAATCCGACAGCTTAGATATATCCATCTTAACTCCTGACCCTAAAGAGCCTCCTTTTTACCTCAAGATTTTCCTCGACCTCTGAAGGAGTGTTACCGTAGAAAGTGGTGCCAGTTACCTGGACATCTGTAAACTGAGAACCTATCCCTTCTTGAGCACCATCGTAACGAATGCCCAACTTAACGGCTACCCTCTGGGCAGTTACTTCGTTCATTACTGTAACCTCCTTAACAATCTAACTCCGACAACTTAGGCATACTCATAGCTTCTGCCCTTTCCACTGCTCTAAGTAAATCTCGTGTCCTAGCTTAGGAAAACCTTTCTGCGCATTCTCTCGCATAGCCTGCTTAAACATACGACCTGACTCCCACCTAGAACAGCCAGGCCTAATAAGCTTGGGCTCAAACACATTATTGAGAGCCAACCACCAATCAGGAGCCAGTAACCAACTGTACTTATCAGGGTCGTGAAGAGCACTCTTAACTGCTCCGTTATAGAGGTTATGACCGACTACCAAATCGTACCCCTTTTGACCAAACAGAAAACGAGCTACTTTCGCTCCTAGAACGCCATGCTGCTTCTTCTGGTCGTAATCATCTAAGTAATCCTTTCCCCAATGTCCTATATCATGAAGTAGAATACATACCAATTGCCGCGCATTGGGAAAGCGTTTGTACAGCCTACACCAGGCAATAACTACCAGAGTAGAATGCATCATAGAGTGACAACCAAACAGAACACTAACTGTACCTTGCTTCATAACACCAATCCTGATAACTTAGGTGGATTCACTATTCTCTACTATTCTAACTATACCGGCCGCTTTCATTACTTGGACACACTTAATACAACACTCTACCGGCTTACCAGTACTATGCCTAATGCTCCAGCAATAGGCAGTAGCTCCATCAATCGACGACCCAAACTTCGCAGCTTGGGCAACCGCATTAGTCTCAGCATGAACTGTCCTTTCACAGTGACTGTTCTCCATCAAGCATCCTACCTCAGTACAATGAGATTCACCCGGCAAAGAACCGTTATAGCCAGTAGATAAAATTCGATTATCTTTAACAATAACTGCCCCTACTGAAGCTCTCGGACAAGTTGACCTCTTTGCCACCTCTTCCGCTATACCTAAGAAGTAATCATCCCAACCTAATCTGTTCATCGTAACCTCCTTAATAGTCCCATAATACTAGACTTCGATTCAGGTTCCTTCTTTACTGCAGGCTCCAACAAAGGGTCCTCCAGGACAGCCCTTCTCACGGCCTCCCCTAAAGTTATAGTCTTGTCAGTATCCAAAATAGCCCTCACTTTCCTATTCCTACGAAGAATTCTGGTCTTCAGAGCTACATCATCAAACTTATAGTTAGACTTAGCTAGAACTACACTCTCCAAATCATCAAAGCCATACTTACTAAACTGTCTACGTCTAACTCTCAATATAGTCCTACGAGATACTGGCATCTACTTAACTACCGCGGAAGAAGGCATACCAGCCTCAACTTCCCTCATAACAGAGTAGTACCTGTTAGACAGTAAGTCCCCACAAGTTCTAGGAATGCTAGGGAAGAGCCTTTGAGCTCTTGTTAGACTACTCAAACTTACCCATTCAGCAGGCTTCTTAGGTCTGCCTACCAGCTCAAAGCTACCCCTAATGCCCTCGCTCAAGGAGTAGAAGCCCCTAAAAGGCCTATAATAACCTGAACTACCATGATGTGAGTTTAAGACCTCAGGTATGTAAGCTCCAGGAACCCTCCCAGGCATCCAATGCTCTCCGTCTCCCAAGACTACACACTCACCCTTTGAAGAAAGCCTCATAGCTCCAGGCCCGTCACCGCTTGCAGGAACCTCACGAGACATAAGCACTCCATCTATCGCAACACGTATCACATCCTGAGCATGAGGCAGACAAAAGTCCGCCACGGCAAGCCTTGTACGACCCACAATAGAAGACGCTAAGATAGGCTCATACAAAGCACCACCTCTAACTACACCTCTATCATAGTAGGCACTAATAAACTTGCCTTGAGCCGTAGCTGCAATAACCTTAAATAGAGTAGACGCAGCCCTATCTGCACCAGCCCTATCACGAAGATTGAACAACTTAAGCATCGGAGCTCTAAATGGATGCAATACAGCATTAGGGACAAACCACCAGCCATCTAATATATCCACCTTACCTAAACCCTTCTCCCTGATGAAAGCCTCCTCCTCAGCCAAAATAGCCCCAGTCCAATCGCCCCAACCATTAGTCTGACGCGTCTGCCTATAACCATTCCAAGTGCACCAACTTCTAAACATCAAGGGAGAGAGTAGAACCTCAGAAGGCAAGTGTACCTTAGCTCTTAAGAAGCCATAAGCAGCATCAGCAATACGCTCCTTAGTATGTACCCAAGAACCATAAGTAGAAGCACAAGACACTAACTGACTAACCTGATAAGGATAAGCGGAACTGATATCATAGTCATAAGCCTCATTAAAGCGTCCTAACACAAAAGCTTCCAGCCAGTTAGTATGATAACAGTCTAAAGCTAATGCCGTAGCCTCAGGAGGCGCTGTAGACAGTCCAAACCGCACTCCAGATTCAGACAACATTGCCTGAAATATAGACCCAGGACCCTTTAAGTCAGTAAAAGGCACATCAAACTTAAGTAGTCCATCAACCAGCCGTTGAGCAAAATACTGAACACCAGAGCTATCTACCTCTTCAGGTAACAAATAAGACATATGATAAAAAGGAACCAAGCAGTAAGTACTACTTAACCTACGATTCCTTCTACCATATACAGTCAAAGCGTTAGGCCTAAAACTGACCTTCACTTCTCCAAGAGAGACCTTAAAGCCTAAAGAGGGCAGATAGTTCCCCTCAGAGTCTAGAAACACCTTAGACCCGAACCACTTAAGAATAGCATCAAACTCTCTCTGACCTCCCCGCACAAACCTAATCAAGTAATGCTCGTCTAAAGCTAGCCAATTAAGCACCTCTGAAGCAGATGAAAAAGTATAAACACGACCATCAGAGTACTCTACCCTAGTAGCATAGCCTTCACTGTCTCTCACAATAGCCAGACCAATAACAACAACACTACCATCCAGAAAGTCTCTACTAAGAAAGGGCTTCCTTAAAGTCACCTCATCCAACCTAGGCCTGAAGCCGGCTTCTGTAACCACTATCCTTTCTACCTCCTCTAGGGTATTATCGTTATGTAGAGCTAGTCTTCCCTGATTAAGTAAAGCAAACTAAGGCATAGCAATATTACTCCAACTACAGTCTGCCAATTAGCTCCCTCTAGTATTAGCCCAAGACCTAAGAAGCTACCTCCACCTACCACTACAATAAAGTGTGCTATTGCCTTCTTATGAGACTCTTTCATATTCCCTCCTTTGGGCATTACCATCAATGCACCTCAATATAACCCATCTGCACAAGAGGGTCATCATCAGGAGACAACTCACCCTCAATCATTCTCTCTTCCGCCTCCCTACGTAGTATATGAGCTACGCTAACCCAAGATTTACCAGTCTCACGCATTATACGGTAAATCTCCCTCAACCGTTCAGCTATCAAGTGCCTCACATTATCGCTTCTATCAGGACCATGTAAGTTTACGTGAGCAATCAGCTGTATCTGCTCCTGACTATACCCTAACCTCCATAACTCTCTAGCGTTCTTACGTATACGAGCCCTCACCTTAGGGTCTACATACTTATCAAACGGTTTGGCTGTAAAGTCTACATGCACTCTGTCTGCCACGACTTACCTCCTAGAAAAGAAACTGCTAGCACTTCTCCTTTGCCTCACAGAACCGCCTTACTGAACAATCCTTACACTGCTTTCCTTTAGTAAGACAGGTCTTGCGCACCTCTTAAACGGGTACTTCATTCCATAAAACTCTGGCATTACCCCTTACCTCCTATGGTTGCTTCTTGTATTCAATAAATTCTTCTATTCTAGGAGTCTTAATAGATAAATATCCATTAGGATAGCCCAATCGCCTTTCGCTATATTTATTGAACTTTGGTCTGCTTACAATATCTTGCTCTAAGTTTTCAAGACGGATTACAAGTACCTGAAGGAAATGTACCAGAATTCCCTCAACAAATCTTCTTATTGATAACATTAGATAATTACCTCCTATCCTATCCAAGCCTGTCTGTTTTGCCCGTCTGCCGTTTGAGATATCTGACATTTACTATGCTCACCCCAAAAGTGCTTATAATTAGGGCACTTTAATATCAGCATATACTGCCTTTCCCCATCTTCGGTATATTTACCTACTATCCAATCAGGCTCTTCAATTTTATGCACAACCATTAGTTGCCCGCAACTACGGCAATATATTTCGGGTATGGAGATTTGCTCATATCCAATTACCTCTCCTTTATTCCCCTTCACTTTTACAGGAACAATATTCATTACCCCTTACCTCCTAACATAATATCAAACACGTCCACTTACTCCTAGTGCCATCAAGAAGAAGAACAAAACCCAAGAGAGGAAGGACACCACCATAAAAATCCCAGCCAGTGAAGGGCAAACAAATAGTGTAATAAGACCTCCTATAAAGGACAGACACAGCACTCCAAGAACCGACCATAGGCTACCCAGAAATACTTTCCTCAACAATTCTTCTTTCATTACCCCTTACCTCCTAGAACTTTGTAGAGCAATTGCCTTAGTTTGATTATAGAGCTTGCCAACAGTCCTCCAGCAATAAACACAGGGAACAAATATGCCCAAGTATACTCGTACAAAAAAGAAGCTAAACCAAGAAACCCAATGCCTGCTATGCAGCTAAGTAAGTCCTTTCTATTCATCACCTTTTACCTCTTACCACTTTGACATTTCGTCCATCTTCTGTATCATTCCCACCATAAACAAAGCTACTAGTGTCAATATGGGGAATATGCCGTACCCTGTAAGAGCTAAGTCCCAATTACCCTTTACAGTATAGATAACTCCCATAACTAAACTAGCAACACCTGTTAAGGCAAGAACGAGGGCAAGACCGTATAACATTTTATCCATCACTTTCTCCATTACCTCTTACCTCTCTCAAGGTCCTCCCTGAGTCCCATTGCTACAAAAAACGCAATAACAGTAATAAAGCAATCAGTAATCCATTTTTTCATTACCCCTACCTCCTAAATCTCTACTTGAATTTACCTTTTACCACTGCATATAGCGTCTCAGGCAAGAGTATTAGCCAAAATCCAAAAAGATACCCAATGAACGAGTCGGCATCTTGAGGCTCACCTAGATATCTAATCCTAGCAGAACCGACAAATATAGAGGCTACAGGAATAGAGAGGACTCCAGATAGTGTCCCAATCACAGCCAAAAAGATACCAAGAGCATCTGTTTCCACAGCAGAGAAGCCATACATCCGGCCTATTAAAATAAAACTAGTCACACAAGTAGCCAGTAAAAGTACCCAAACGGAGAAAGTTACCCTTATTGTCCCCGAAGTCACTGTTTCCTTATTATTCTCTTTTTTCATTACCCCTTACCTCCTAAGGCTTATAAATAACAGAGTCTACCTCCAAATACTCCCAATACTCATTAACTGGGGGAATAGTTGTTATTATGTAGTAACCCCCAATGAGTAAGTCGAGATTGCTAGCTACCTTTACCTTAGACCCATCTTGGAAATATATTATTGCCCCTACAACATAGGCATTAGTAAAAGTACCCCCCAGTACTGGAGCAACAGCTACTACTCGTCCTTCGTGAGTCTGGTTTTGTTGTATGGGTTCAGTTTTAGCACTACAACCTATGACAGACATAACTACAACTACTACCATCATAATAAATAGTGTCAATTTATTCAATTACCCTTTACCTCCAGAACCTGTACCAAGAACGCCCTTACACGCTCTTGCAGGCCAGAATTCTTAGACTCCCGATTACCTACAACATTGAGTACCTCTATACTATACTTCTCTAACCAGTTAAGAAAGTCTTGCCTCTCAATAACGGGATTATCCTCTCTACAAACCCTATATAAAGGCTTCCGTACTCTATCACAGCACTTGACAGTAAGCTTAGTACCTGGAGAGTAGAAATCTCCAAAGATGACGGTACCGTCACTATTAACGACGTTCATCTCAGTTCTAAAGGGATAACCTTTAATCCCTGCCTCTACTAGACCGAACGACCTTAACAGCTCTGGCCGATGCCCCTTCTCTGTCCACCAACCTAAGGGGGCAGTACCACCGGTCTGGAGACCTAGCTCTCGCCCAGCCTCCAAACCACCCTGGTCAGCTCCTGTCTGCCCACCTGAGATAATCTTAGTTATCACCTACTTGACCTCCTCTAACAGTCCTGGAGTTTCAAAGATGTTGCCAATAATCTTGTAGTAACTACCCTTCATACACCTATGTCCATCTAGGATACCATAAATGTCGGGCATCTCTACTACTCGGATAACAGTGAACCACTTACTATTCCAAAAGTGGTCTTCTAGAAGATGTCCCTCATATATTTCTACTCCGTCGCAGTCAGTGCGACCTATGTACTGAAGGGGTACCATCCTCTTACCATCATCTATTTGGCTTAACCTAGTACTGTCTCCACTGATGTTGACAAAGCCTCTACCATCTGGCATTAGGGTCATCTGGTCCTGACCAAGCTCAGCAGCTAGATACATCTTTTCCTGTTCTTTGTGCCAGGCATTGAACTTTACTACTCTACTAGCTATTTGGCTCTGGATTTCTTCTATGTTACCTACCATTACCTTACCTCCCATACCATAAGGTCTTAAACTCTCCTACCTCAGAGACCTTCGACTGGTCACGAACGAACTTAATTTCCACAGCAGAAACATCTTGACCGTCTCCCCAGAACAATACCTCATCTACCGCTCTCAACAGCCTCCAAGGAATCCCCTTCTTAGCAGTAAGAGCAATAAAGTGAAATGCAAACTTCTGCCTACTAGTCAGAGTTGAAGTATCAAACATTTCTGGCTCCTTAAGAGCTACCGCCAAATGCTCTATACTAGCAAAATCCGACCGACCACACTGACCTAAAATTCTCCTAGACATTAAGTACCCTCAACTTGTTATAAGCTTCAAGCACTAACCTAGCATCTACCTCAACTCTGAGAGAACCTAGTATACAGACACCGTTTGAATGCCTACATATATGAATACTACTGTTTCCAACACCCTCTGTCCAGGTAGAGTATATCCGCCAATAGACTACCCCATCTGCTAATCCACAAGGAGAACCAGTCTCCACCACCTTCTGAGTAGGGTACTCTCTACGGTAGCCAAGAGTCTTCTCAATCTTCTGCCAAGATAGTCTACTTGGTATAGTATAGTAGACCCTTTCTTTAGGCACTAGATACCTCCTTCTACCGTTAGGTGTCTTTTTATTAGACTTATGCAGAGATTGTCTATCTCTTTAATCTTAGGTTTATTGGGCAGACTAGACTCCTCACAGAACTTATCAAACTCAGCATCTATGTCTCCTACTAGACTCATTAGTTCATCGTAGGAGTACTTTCCATTCCTTATGTCTAGCAGAACATTAGCGTCTGGTCTAGGAAAGGTTATTTTCCCTGTTAGTAGAAGCTCCTTTCCTTCAGTCATAAGTCTGTACAAGTGAGACCCATGCTTTGTATCATATCCAAACTGCCTCTCTAGCTCTGCTCTCTGAGGGTTCCGAGTTTTTTCCCACTTCTGGTAGCTACTCCACTCTTTGTTAGCATTAAGGAAAGCCTTCTCCCTCTGGAGGATATCGAGTGTATTTACATCCAGATTAAAGTCTTCTATTAAGTCTTTATTAAAGGTAGATGTAAGTTCTCCTAAGGCTCCTAGCTGGTCCTTAGTTACCAGAGTCCTGTCCATCGGTAAACCGAAGTCACTTCTAAGAGGCTGAGCCTTTGGCGGATGTAGTAACCAGCTCCTATGCCTTTTAATTCTATGGAGCTGAGATACAGCATACCCTGAAAAGGTCCACCTAGCTTTCTTGGACAAGAACAACTCTTTCTTGTCTAGAATTAAAGCCCACTCCTCTGTTATTACTGAACAGGCCTCCTTAGGAACAAACAGCAGTTCAACGATATTAGGGTTGCACTCAGAGGCCAGTTTTAGAAATTTTCTTATGTCAAAGTGGACTCTATCTTCTGTCTTAGTTTCCACCTGTTCTATAGTGTGGAGGAAACCTAGGAAGTACTCCTCTGAGGGAATAAAAACCCCCCTAATATCTACGTCAGAACCATCCGTAGCAGTGCCATACAAACGAGAGCCTGCATGGCACTCAAAGATTACCTTCAAATCTCTATTACCCAGTCTAATACTATTAGCCTTCCAGAACTTGGACTTACTGAGATAGTGCTCTTGCCTAGGAACAGTCCAGGAATCCATCCTTGATAGATTTGAGAGTCTATCAGCGAACTTAATCAGGACTCCATCTCTAGTCTTAAGTCTTGGAAAATAGTAGCCTACCTGGTCTGACTTGCCCTCATGAGTTACCTCATTCACTAGGTCTGCTACTCTTTCGTTAAATCTATCCTTAAGCTGGTCATAGGTCGTACTTGTATCCTCTAAGACATCGTGCAGAAGACCAGAGGCTATCACCTCTTTGTCCTCTACGACCAACCTTAAAAGGTTAGCCACCTGGACTAAGTGGTCGAAGTAGGGATGCCCGTCATCATCTACCTGGCCACTATGCTGCTCCTTAGCGAATAGCCAAGCACTATTAACTAAATCCACTAATCTCCTCCATAAGTAACTCCTTTACTGTATTGAGAGAACAGGAACCTTACATATAGGGCAACCTTTCACCTCAAGATAACCTTTATGGTCAAAACCCATCATTTCCCAAGCGACATACCTCTTACCCACCCCAACTAACTCCTGGTCTTGATGTTTAGAGCATACAACTTTAGTTATTCCACCTGGAAACTTCTCAACCCCTTTACCCCTACATAACAGACAAGGATAGGCTCCATCGGGGTCAACCTCGGTACCATCACATCTCCTACACTTGGTACCCTCCACCCTGATATACTGGTCTTTTAGGTCTAAGTCTCCCCCTATATTAAGGGTTGGTAACCTACGAGCCGCTTCGGGTAAAGCATTCTCATTCATCAGTGCACTCCTTCAGGCATTAGGTACCTCCAACTCAAGAGGAGGATACCTATCCTTACCGCCCTGAACTTTCTTAGTCTTAGCTGAAGCTATCAGAACTGATATCGTATACTTTGCCCCAGTCTCCTCACGGAACTTATGGGCAGCTTTCACGATAGCCTTAGCCCTAGTCTCTCCTTCTACCTCGTAGGTCCTACCACCTATAGTCACTAAATACTCAGTCATCATATTACCTCACCTTAACTAAGCATACTCTACTGTTAGAACATTATCAACACTAATGACCCCCAGTAAAGGCCTCACCTAAGTACTCTCAATCTTCGTCTCTATAGCAGCATTACGAGGGTCATCTGACAGCCTCTTATCCTTCTCTGCCAGCTCCTCACAAACTTGACGAAGCTTGGACCCACAAAAGCAACACTCCTGAAAACGACCCTGCTTATAGCAGCCACAGAAATCTACTCCTGCTTTAGCTCTCTCCATAACTAACTCCTATCACTCCTTAACTTATAACTCCGAGCTTCATCGCAAGATAGACAGCGTGTGCTCTACTCTGAGCGCCAAGCCGAGGAAAGATATAAACCCGATTGGTAGTTCTTATAGTCTCTATATCCAGACCTAACTTGAAACCAATACCTTTATTCGTATAACCTAGTTTCATTAGATTAAGGATTTGGACGTGGCGCTCTGTAAGTCCACGCTTCTTCTTTTTGTCCCAAGGCTTAACTCCAGTCATCGTGCTATAAAGCAGGCCCTATGGGCCCCCATGATTGTTTCGCCGCGACATTCTATACAAACGTTACGTCCTAACGTATAGAGTTCTTCCCCCATACTCTTATTCCGCCTGCTCAAAACATCATCGATAGCAGCCTGGTTCATAAAGTTAGCACAAGACGTAACCCCACCTTCCTGTACAATCTTAAGAAACGCGATGAGGTCATCAGCGTCTGGACCTGGATGAAAGAACTTATAAGGAATCAATTGCTGAGTAGTATCTTCCTTATCGATATCCCAGATGAAACCGCCCGATTTCTCTCCCTTACCAAATACAAGATAAGAGCTACCATCGACCGCGATATCGATAACCGGTACTGTCTTCCCCTGCAAAGCATTGAAGTAATCTTCGTCGAGGTTAACACCAGGGAAGGGTCCTAGGCCCGGCTTCCGAGAATGCATTATCTCGTGTTTGATACCAATATACCCTTTAGGCTTTCCGAAAGTCATAACAGTCCTCCTCTATAAAAAGTCTTTATGCGTCAGTAAGCTCGTCAAAGCAATACCAACTTTCTCAACGAAGCGCTTAGCTACCTCTGACGTTAGCCAATTTGTTTCCTCGACACTACCGTCAGAACCATCCAAGATGATACGGTCGGCTGCCTGGACGGCATTGCAGATAATTTGATACCGCTCACGTTCTCGTTGCTCACGTTCTTCTAGTGTCTTCACCTAGTATCTCCTTTAGAAGTCCGCTGATAGAGGTCTGTCTGTAGGCCATAAGACAAAATCATCATAATCCAAGTCACTTAGGTCTACGTCCCCTACTATATCAGCCTTTAGAATCTCATCGTAATACTCTTGACTCGTCACCACGGTTACATACTCTGCACCATCGTTGGTCCTCCAGAATACTAACCTCTTCATACCTAAGCCTCCTTAATTACTACATAGACACTGGATATACAGGCATCGCTTCTACAACAGCGTCCTCAACTATATCAAGGACACTGAAGTCAGGATGTACCTGCATCCATATCTTATCAATCTTAGTTAGCCTCTCTAATGCTCCTGCCTGCATAGTATAAGCATTAGCAATCCTCAAAGGACAGGGCTGGTCTAAATCGTGTAGTCTATGACAAATCTTACACTGCCCGTCCTTACCCATAAGAACCTTAGGTTTCACCCCAACAGCTCCCACCTTCACCTTCTCATAAATCTCGATGGCCACAATTGTCTCACCTGGATACATCTCAAGCACCTCTTCCTCCACAACAGCTCGCTTCTCAGCTATAACCTTCTTTAAGGCCTCCAAATCCTTCGCCTCTATCGCAGGGTCACATAACCTGCTCCCATCACTCAATACTGTCTGAATCTCATACTGTTTCATACAAAACCTCCTTTAACCTTTCTTAAACGACCTAACAACAAGATAAAGAGGTAAACTGAGAGCACTAACTCCCATAACAATCACTCCAAAGCGTAGAGCCTCAGGAGACAGTTCTAATGTCCCCATATACCCTATAGTATGCAGATGTATTACAACCCAAGAGTAAGACACACAGATGATAACAACACTCTTAAGGACTACAAGACCAACCTCTAGTATCTCCCCCACGCGCTCTTTCATAACAGCCCTCCTTTATAATTCCAGAAGTCCCATCTTCCAGTAAGCCCTCGCGCCTCGTTACGCTCTTTACGAGAAAGCTCTAATCTAGGCCTACTTAGCAGCTCCTTGATTCTCTTCTCTCGCCACGCCCTAGCTTTCCCCACAGCACCTGAATCAAGAGTTCTACCCTTAACAACAGCACTAGCTGTAGGCTGCAGAGAAGGCTTCCCAGGCATCCCGTTACGCATTTCGGCTCTACCAGCCATAACAATCCTCCTTCAAACTCGCATAGACAGTTTTAACTTCTTGCTACTCTCTTTAGCCATAGCTCCCCCTATCTCTGCCGAGGTCATACTAGACCACCCACAAGCATAACACAAGAAGTAACCAAACGTATCGTGCCCATTCCAGACTATCACACGACAACCACACTCAGGACATACTTTAACATGCCCTAACGTAACACTCTCCCTACGCTTCAAGGCCCGCCTCGGCATATAGAGGTCAAAAAACTCTTGAACTGACCGTATAACCTTACCCTCAGCCTTTGCTGCCTGTTTCATCAACAACCTCCTTCAAACCTTTCTATCACCCTACAACTGTCTAAGTTAGCTTTTACGAACACACAGCCAGCCGAACCCTACCACTATTAGCAAGAGTGCCACCAAGACAAGCATGGTCACCGGCTTCGTGACGTCCGTAAAGAACACCCCAATAACGAACCCAACAAGGATTAGCCCTAGAGGACCAAACTGTTTCAACTGCCTCATTACAATAAACCTCCAAACTCAATTACGCTATAGTTTTAAGGCATATGGGACAAGCGTACCTTAGTCTTGACGCTCTATAC
>SDBU01000935.1_pt1 | contig 42650 bp, 80 predicted proteins | sample 2277071 | NCBI WGS metagenome assembly SDBU01 (sample SAMN10397929, study PRJNA504765) | marine sediment metagenome | isolation source: marine sediment core GS08_GC12, 126 cmbsf | place: Arctic Ocean: Gakkel Ridge, Loki's castle | collected 2008
ATGATTTCGTCTATCAGTCCCCACTCCAAGGCCTCTTCGGGGCCAAAGTAATGGTCAAGCCCATTGGCTATCATAGAGGCCCAGAAGGCTGGGTCCCGCTGGGTTTGTCGTCCGAGAAGCTGACAATACCTTGTATCCTCGGCCCGCATTTCGGCAGCAGCTATTTCTTTTTCGAGAATTATAGTTCCGTTTTCATCCCATATACAAGAGTGTATCATAAATCTTGAATAACGATTTGCACTGCGTTGGTCACATGCAGCCAACAGATAAAGCCCACCCGACATTATGTGCCCTATTGCCAATCCGTAAACTGGAGCGGGGCACATATCTATTGCAGCAATACCTGCTGCAGCATCCCAACTGCTTCCCCCCTGTGAGGATATAATCAATTCGATTGGTTCGTCGTCAGACTCAATGGCCAGCTTCTTAAGCCAGACGCAAAGAGCCAGAATAGCACCTTCATTTATCCTCCCCGGAAACCAGATGCGGCGGGCGGCGGCCTCTTCTTCCCAAAACCCAGATAACTTATCGTCAGATATATCAAACTTGTCAGCCATAATTCCCCCTTCTATTATACCGTCAATTCCTTGAAGCCCAGAATCTTCAGCCGCACGCCGTTGCTTTTAATATTCTCCGGCCCCTCTACGTCACCCCAGAATGTACCCCCGTTAAGATATTCTTGGAGCCGCTTCGGTTCGCCGTCACCTTCGTGCGCCCTTATTATTTGTTCTTGGCCGTGCGCCAGCAGTGGGTTGCTACGGTCATAGTTACCATCGAGAAGCAACGTGGCCGCACACAGGCAGATATTAACACCATTTACCGCGTTCACTATCTGGCGCAACCGGCCCGGCAGAAAACTGTTATAGCAATCGTAAAGTATCATCCAATCCATCGTACCGTAGAAGGGTCTGCCGCCTGCCTGTAGTACAAGTGATGCAGTCTCCTCCACGAACGTGCAGGCCATGTGAATCACTTGCGGCAAGTCGACAACCCACGTCTCGGTCCCGTCTTCTTTTTTCGCCGGACGCCCTACACGGAAACACAATTCGCAACCGTTGTTGCCAAACAGTATACCCTTAACGCGCGGAGCCAACTCTTCGATTAGTGACACAAACTTACCATAATCGGGCAACCGCTGCTGTGGCCAAACGGAAGGTGTCGGCCCGTTTAGCGAACCATAGTAAAGTGGAATCCAAACTATATCATTCGGCCCAACTGCATCAGACACCCAGTCCCATTCTTCAATGGTCGGCTCGTGGTCAGGTTCGCAAGGCATAATGAGACGGCCCGGCAACCAATCTTTATCTGCTGGCCAGTATTCATAATTCTCGCCCGGATACCAGTCACACCACTTGTAAACCGGGTCCCGAAGAAGCTGGAGCGCAAGGAACTCGTCTTTCCCCTTCTGCTCCCACTTATACCCGTTAGGATTGTGTCTGATTCTGCGTGGAATGGCTCTCCAGTTTTCCAAACTATTTGCCTTGGCAAATGCTTCCTGGGGTGTGCTAATCACTTGACCGTCGCCTAATGTTATCGGTGTCATTTCGCAGCACATCCACAAACTAGTACCTGCTTTGGCATTAGCTTGAGGTCAATCTCAAACGCAGCTTCCCCATACTCTTCGTACAGGTTCCGCCATTCCCACTCATAATTAAGTATTCTGCCATCTTCATATTCTGCATGCCCCAAGAGCGGGACTTCCTTGCCGTCGCCACTCAGCCAGCCCCCCGTGTACCATTCCCGCACCTTGGCAAGTTGCTTGTATGGCAGCCCGCAGAGAGGACACTTCTTCGGTTTGCGTTTAAGTGGCCACATCATCGCTTCCCCCTTAAGTTGTCGTGGTTGGCTTCAGTGCCGTCACCGAACATACATTTCGAGTTTGATTGTCTCGCCTACGCGGAAATTGCCCGCACGCTTGTAGACACAGTGGTCTGTATCCTTTGGCCTAAACCATTCGACGAGCACTTCGTCATCATTGGTTCGGGTAATGTGTACTCTGTCGCAAAACTCTTTATCGTCTTTCATCGCTTCCCCCTTTATTCTATTTGCGCCGGAAACCCAGCTTTTCGTAAAGCACGAGTGCCGCCGTGTTGTTCGGCATTGTGCTTAACCCGAAAGACGAGCAGCCCCGTCCTGTAAGGTGTTCAATTACTGCCGCTAAAACCCCAAAGCCTAATCCGTGCCTGCGATGCTCAGGATGCGTACTGATACCGCTTAATGTGCCGGGCGACATTGGCTCGTCGGGGTTGCTATAGCCCCCCACGGCAAAGCCTACTATCAGTTGGTTGCTGTCCAGAATAACACGAGCGCTTTCCCGTGCTCCAGCCTTATCAAGGCAGCCATCCAATTTCTCGCTTAATGCGGGAAGCGTCACGCCAAACACCGGAGCGCACAATAGCCACAGTGCCGCTATCTGAGGTTCGTCGCCCACCTCAATCCCCCGCATTGTATAACCAGGTGGCGGGCTCCACGCGGGAATTGCAGCAGCATCTTCGGCGCTTAAGGTCAGGTGAACCTTCTTCACCGCTTCCCCTTCTTCTTGGGCGGGTTGAGTGCGCCGGTTTTCAAGAAGTGCCGCCAGCCCTTCTCGTCAATAATTACATCGGAACGTATGGCGTCCACAAAGGTTTCGGGGGAGGCCCCTGTGCGTAAATGATTCCGGTAGAACTCGGCCCCCTTATCACCGGGCACAACTCGCCCCGGTTTTACAATATGCTCAAACATATACGCATCAAGGGCCTCGCGGTCAATGCCCGCCTCGATAGCGTCGCTAATGAGAATCTGGGGGTACTCTTTTTCCTGATTACCAATGCCCAGACAGTTAGAAGAGGAGAGAGGCAACACCACACCGTTTAATGCCCGCCCGCAAATCGTGGGGATCGCCAAGTGTTTAGGCACCGGCCAGCCAGTTGCACGGCTTAACCGATGGGCGTGTTCGCCGAACTGGCCCACTATCGTTGACAGGTCTTCCCCATCAATGGCAAGGTTTCGCCCTGTTGACATTTCGTCTACTGCCCAGGACAATACAACCCAGGGGTGCGTAACGTGAACCACCTTGGCCCCTCCTATGTTGGTGGCCAGATACAGTGACTCAGTGTCGCAAATCTGCCCGTCGCAGAACGGTGCTGGCCACGGCCCAAAGTCCCGCTCTAACCCGAATATCTCATAGTAGTGTTGTGTGAGTAGATTGTCGCTTTGCCACTTGACACCCATCTGGCGCTCTTCGGGGAATGACCAGTTGAATCCGTGAGCGCGCAGCTCCTCCTCGGTGCTGGGGCCAACGCCATAATGCGTCAGGCAAGTTATCATTTCCTCGCCCCAGTATTCTGCCGACGGGCGATAGTCGTCTGGTGCTTTATCGCCGACAGGTTCTCGCGCTGTCTCCAACGCAAGTGTCGCCAACAAATCATCCATTATTATGACGAACGTGCCGCCGGTGTGAATAGCCAGCGTCTTGAGCAACCACGCTATGGTATAATGCGACAGCAGCGGCGGCCCCGAGGGTGTCGGCACCAGGCAACCGTGAACCCTGTTCGGCGTCTTTATCTTGTTACTCACTCTGTTTCCCCCTTAGCGGTTGCTATTGCTTTGCCTATGGCCTCACCTAGCGCGCGGTCAGCAATAAGTTGGGCCGTGGCCTCCTTGGCGGCAGGACCGTCAATGACCTCGGCGGCTACATTCTCCCTAAACTTGCATTCCTCCTCGGCTGCCTTAATCTCAAGTATGGCCTCGGCAATCTGAAACATAAACTCGGGCGGCCCGTTAAGGCTATGCTGACTCTCTATCTTGTCCCAGTTATCATATTCATGGTACCGGACAAAGACTCGGACTTCCTTCCAGGCCGTGTCTACCGTTGCGGATAAACCCAGGCCACGACATTCGATCTCCTTGCTCACTTGCTTTCCCCCTTATTGCATTAGTCCTGTATCAAACATCCACTTCACTGCCCGCTCCATCGTCTCCTCGGGTGTATACTTTGGTTGATAACCTAACCGAGAAGAAATCTTAGCAATATCCGGACACATATGCTCGGTGAAGTGATAACGCGCACCGAGATCAGGTAGCACATTCTCCTCGTACCATTCGGGACTTGCAAACCTCACGGGAATTGTCTTCCCATATATGTCAGCATAGGTGCCAATGAACTTCTCGGCGGTCAACGCATAGACAGAACCCACATTGAATATCTCGCCGGCGGCGGCCTCCCTGTTCTTTATTGCACAGAAGAAGCCACGCGCCACGTCCTCAGCATCGCAAGGGCCGATTAGGTTAGTGCCAGGATACGGCAGGATAACCGACTCGCCGCGCTGGTGTGCTTGGTGTACTTCGAGTGAGCGCCCGCCGTGACCATCAAGCGGTATCTTGCCAGGGCCGCAAATGTTGGGTGGCAGAATGGCGGTGAAAGCAAAGCCGTGTATTTGTGCCCAAGCCACTGCCTGCGATAATGCAGTCCACCGTTCTTGGTAGTCTGGAAATGGACAGTATTCAAACGCTGTCTCCGGCGTCGGCACCACCTTGGGCCGACCTAACATCCAGAGGGAACCGCAGGCAATCAAGTGAGATACCTGGGCCGTGCGGCACGCGGTAAGCACCGCACGAATGTTGCCCTGCAATATGTCCACTACTACATCGGGCTTCTCGGCCCCCAGCAATGCCAGAAATGAACCGTCGGCAAGAGACTTCCCATATTCTAGCGTAACATACTTGACCTGTTTGCGGAAATCCATCCCCGCGAGACCGGGAGCCCTGCCCCTTGACAGTGCGACAACATCGTCACCTTCCTCGCGCAGTATGGCACTCAGCCAGACCCCGATATGACCAGTCCCGCCGATGATAAGGATTTTCAAGGTGCTTCCCCCTTCAGTGTTAGTATCTGTTGTGCTACTTCCCTCCGCAACTCGTCAAGGTTGCCCTCGAATATCCGCTCGTGGTCTTGCGCTTCCAACCAGTCCTCGCCCCCCGCTGCTATCAGTGTGGCAATATAACGCGAATCATCATAGCCTTCGCGGAAGGCCTCCCAGTTGAGTGTGTTGAGTACCCCGCCCTTGACCCGCATGACCATGTTGCGATGCCCGATTGTCTCACCAGCATCCCGCACCCTGCCATGACCTTTGATGCCAGCGTAACTCCACGTCATAGTACCGTCTACCCCAGTAAGATGCATCCCAAACCCCCGCGACCGCCGACCCTCGCCGGGGAAGAGCCAGGAGTCAAAGTATTGGAAGAAGCGGAAACCCTGACTGTGCGGTATAGCAATGAGATTCTGCCAGTCGGTGGTCATGGCCTTGCGAACCTGGCAGTGCCGGTAGGGTTTCGGGTTCGGGATTATGTCGCGCAGCAACTTCAGATGCTCAAGCGAATTATTCATTGCTACCATGCCCGGAAACTGTACAATCGGAATCTCCAGCACGTCCCAGACAAGCTCGTGAAACGAAGGCGGCGTTGCTACCCAGACACCGGAACCGGCTTCTTCTACGCTCTTGAACGCCTCGTATTCGTTTAGTAACGTCTTCCCGCTAGCCTCATCTGCTCCGGTGAAGAAGACTTCGCCATATCCTCGCGCAGTTGCCCATGCCTGAATCTCTTTGACGTACTTGATATTCCGTTCGTATTCGCCGGGTTCCAGCGTGCGGCAGATTATAAGCGGGTTGTCTGGCAGGAACAGTTCGCCCCTGGGCAGCCCCGCCTCTTCTCGCAGTCGCAGCCGCTTCTCCAACATACTGTAGTCCAATGTCCCATCGGGCCGCGATGTTACCCCGTTATAGAAGTTCGGATTTGTGCAGCCGTGCGCCAGCATATTCTTCAATTCCAGAACCATCATCTCGTCGGAGACCATAGCGTGGCTCCAACCAGGATACCCCTCGGATTCTGGAAATGTAGGATTGTAAATACTATACGTCTCCACCGGTTCAAGCAGGTCAATGTCAGGAACCCACACGGTAAGCGATAAACGGGTCTGTGGGGCGTTTTCCGGTACTACCCTTACTGTACCCCTGTAAGTTCCCGCCGGTGCGTCCTGGGGCACGTGTATGGTCAGCCACATCTGTTCCCTGCCGTCTACCTGTACAGGGCGCAAGGACTTAGCATCAGAAGTCTTGACCAGTATATTCTTCTTCCATAGTGGCCGGTATTCGTCTAGCGTTTCTGGCAACGCGCCTGTCTTGCCAAGTATAGCGCGGATATGCTCCCGGTATTCATCATACTTTTCCTGATTCTCCATCCTGCCCGTGAGTGGCGGCGGGTCGTCAGTAGCGTCTATCATCGCCTGGTCATATAGCAAATGCCAGGCTACCTTCACGTTGCCAATTGCCCAGCCGACATTGAGCTTGTCCACTATCTGAATATCAACCGCGCGGCGAGGTATGGTTGCGGTGCCGGATTGCAGGTCACTGCAACTTACTCTCACATTGTCAAGGTGCTCACCGTCTTCTGTCTGAATCACAAAGCTGGCAGGCTCGTATTCGCCTCGGCTGGCCATTATATCTAAGTCGTTGCCGAGTTTGCAGGGCGGCGACAACGGCCCCTCGGCCATCAGCAGATAGTCGCTTATCGCCGGACTGACTGTGTAAATCTCGTAGCTGTATGCACAAGTTGTCAATACTAACAGCAGCGCAGCAACCGTCAACAAGCGTGTCATATTGCATCTCCTAGTTTGGTGTGTGGTGTGATTGGTGGCAAGCCTAATAAGTGCTATGCTGCGGGGGTTCCCCTTTCGCTGCACGCAGTCCATCACTATACGCATGAGTTCTGTCCAGGGCCGTGGTACCCCGGGCCTTCTTAATGGCGCGGTGCATGACGGCCTCAGTCAACACGTTCCAATTTTCATGTTCTTTATCATATGCAATGGCTTCGTCGTTTAAGAACAGTAGCCGGTTGATGCCCTCAATCGCCAGCGCGCGGTTAGCCTCATCGGGTACAACGTCATAGGCTAAATTGAGTAAGGGGTTTTCTTCTAGCCGGTATAGTAATCGCTGGCAGGTCTTGCATCGTTTCTTCTGTGCTGGTGCTCTATTCGTCAGGTCAGCATCCTTCCAGCGGTAGGGGTCGCGCCGTTGTCCTTCCCAGGACAGAAATGGCAAAGGGCCTAATGCTACAGCACACAGAGCATAATTGTAGTCCGGCTTATATCGCCGCGCAAAGTGGCTGTTGACTCTCTTGGAGGGTACCCCTATCTTTGTCCATTGCCCAAGTAGCGCTCGAAGTTCTTTACTCATCTTAATTCCCCCTTAAATGCGACTCGCCCCCGCCGTTAGACGAGGGCAAGCCCTTTCAACTGCAGCTACGGTTTGAGTGTCAGATTCCACATCGTCCACGAACCGTTATCCGGTTGCCATAGTATCTTCTTGTCCATCATGGCAACGTGTCCATCCGCAAAAGCCACCCCGCACTTCCTCTTGGCGGCGTGGCGGTAAGCGGGCCGGTAAACGCTAGGGTATTCAACGAAGTAGGAGCCGCCATAATTATAGGTCTCTGCTATAATAACGAACTCCGTAGGCGACCCTATTTCGCGTTCCTCGTGCAGGCACGCGCCGGCATTAGCGCCATAGGACATCCACTTCTCCGTTTCGGTAGCAGTAATGTAGATACCGGTTGTCCACGGGGCGCTGCCATCCATGTCTTTCTTCCAGTCAGGGCAGACTAGAATCCGAGACTGGGGGAAATGGTCTGGCTGGCCAACGTAGTTGGCGCCCTGGTATTTGCCGGCAAAGTAAGGGCGTATGGTGCCACCGTGCAGCTCAATAGTGGCCGGGTCTCCGGCGGGGCTTATGCAATAGAAATACGGGTTCCAAAAATCTTCCCCGTTTAGATTTGGATACCTGCCATCGTAGTCAGCTAAATACAACGACGTGGCCAAACTTAATTGCTTGAGGTTGGTTTGGCAGCTAGTTTGACGAGCCATGTCCTTGGCCTTAGCATAGACCGGCATCAGAATAGCCGCCAAGATAGCGATTATGGCAATCACCACCAGTAGCTCAATCAGTGTGAAACCAGTTGTCAAGGTGCTCTTAAATCTCTTGCGGTGCTTCATGTGTTGCTCCTATTCTTGGTGTATATGTCCCGGCAAACAGAAAGCCCGACCGGAGCCGGGCTTCTCTGCTGGGAGGGTCTGCTAATATTGTTGCGTCTGTTGGTGCGTTATCACCTCCGTCAAATTGTGTGGTGTTAGTGCGGTTCCCCCTTTGCGTCCTAGTTGAAGTCATTCAAGTCAACAGAGAAATCGTGTACGATAGCCCCGGCGGGAATGTGGAATTCGTACTCGGCGCGTTCCGGGCAAAGGCACCACGCACTCATCCGATATGTATAATAGGGCCGCTCCGGCAACACTACGTCCTCAAAAATAGTACTGTAAGCCGCGGGGTGGGATGTAACTCGATAGCCCCCGCCCGAAAGTTTCCTCATAAAATAAATCTTAGGAGAGCCGCCAATTGACCCAATGCCCAATAAGAAGTTGCCTTCTACTTGATTGCCTATGCGCAGCGCAGCCAGCTCCCCCCGCGCAGTCTTGTCCTCGCAGCCCAACACAACCAGCACAAAGAGACACGCCACAAACACAATCATAAGTCGATATAGATTATTCACTTTCTATTCCCCCTTCTCTGTCCGCGCGGAAAGTAGTGCCTCAATTCTAAGCAGAAGGAATGAAATAAACACAGTCTGGAGACGGCGCAAGTATTTATCTGTGTCTATGCTAAACTGAATATCTGTTGTGCCGGCCACTACTCTTCCCCCTTGCCTGCCGATAGGTGCTCGTGTACCATGACTATCATCCGGTTCAACTCGGCCTCGGCTTCTTGTCGTGTGGGGTGCTTCTGGCCTGAGACAAACCGAAGCTGGTCATAGCCGCTTTCGTCAAACCACTGCACTTCTACAGCGTGTATCCTGCCGCCATCAGAACAGAATAATCGATAATAGACTTTGTTATCATCGTCACCATCAGGAAACTGTGCGAGAACCTCGTCACTAATTGGCAGCCAACTGTCTGCGCTCATTGCTCCTCCCCCTATCGCCACGGTAGAAACCCGCGACTCAGTATCTTGCGGCCAATGACTTTGTTGAATATCCGGCGGCCAATGCGCTTCGGGTTAAGTGACAATATTGCCCCCAAGTCATTAGTGATTCTCGCCAGCCCGTACAAGAGTCGAGTTAGTTTTCTCATGCTACTATCATACCCCGTGGCGCAGAAGTTAAGCTTCCCTATCCCCGCCTATGGGCCCCTCATAAGAATGTTTCCTCGATGCTGTATCGCCTTGCGAAATTATGCTCTGCACACAATTCTGGCAAAGAACGGCTTCGCTGAAAATCCATTCGTGGTCAATACTGTTTCGGTCAACAAGCTTGGCATCTACTATGACATCTATGTTCTCTTGTCGAAACCGAAAGGGGTTCTGTTCTTTGGAACTAACTTCTTTTCCGCACTTATCACAAAATGCTTTTGTCATATTTTCCCCCTTATAATTTTACTGCATCAATCAAAATATACCCCGTGGCGCAGAAGTTAAACCTTGTCTTCGCCCCAATCCTTCTGCGTGGGGAAGTTCTTCTTTGACTCGCCGGGCACTGGGTATCGGCCAACATAATCACATATTATGCGCATAGCCTTTGTCACGGGGTCAGTCCACGACACTCTCTCGTGTCTGGAGACATGGCTGTTAAAATATCCTATTGAGCGGGCGACGTTCCTCTCCAGCGCGGCCATCCGCTTTTCTATTCTGTCTAATCGTTCGTGTTCTGACGGCATATCAATTCCCCCTATTCTCGGCCCTCTTCTCGTGGCTCAAACTGGATGCCGTGGTCGCCAGGGAATGGTCTGGTGTGAGGTACTTCTGCCGTAGCAATGGCGCCCGGCACACCGCCTGGAAATGCGGCGCACGTCAATCCCTTGCCGTCTACTGCCCGTAAATAATGTCTGCAACTCATACAACTTGGCACTACTACTGTTGTCATAGTCCCGCCACCCATTTCATTAGCTGGGCAATTCCCTTTGCCTGTTGTGCCTTAGGGGTGTGGTGTCCCATTGCAAACGCTTCTGCAAAGAACTCTGAAAGCTTGGCTGCTCCCGCCTTATCTGTACCCACGGTAGCATAAGCTGAAACATCGGCAGCATCCATCTTGCTCAGTATTCTTGACAATCTCCCGTAGTTCGCGCCTAGCTTCCCCTGCATCGGGCCTGCCAGTATATTCTTCTCTATGACATGGCCAAACTCATGGGTAACCAACGCTTCCATGCTACCACAGCCGGGAGGACTAAAGCCCGTGTCAACTGCCTTGACTATATTCTCCATGCCCTTTGCATAGACAGTACCAAACCAAGGCTCGTTGAACTCGATTGTGTTTTTGCCCCCCTCGGCAAGGTGCATCGGCATTAAGGGGCGAGTCCCAACGCTCTTTACTTCGGCGGCAAACTGTGGATACTGCACGGCTAATTCGTCAAACTGATGCACTATGCTGCTTGCAGCATCGGGGTGTACGCGTCTAATATCCCACTCAATATCGGGATATTTGTTCTGTGCCCACAGCTCAATATCTGCACTAGTCTTCTTCGGGAAGAATGCGGTCGCACTAGAATGGGTGGGTATGCCAAAATCTTCGGGGGCCACAACCGCCACTTCTTCGGGCAATACAGCAGGAGCGCGAATGCCGCGAATTGGCCGGGGCCCGAATGTGCGCTGGGCCGGATACGGTTGCTTGACCTTCTGCCCTGTCTTCTGAAAGATAACCTTCTTCTGCTCAATGCGCCGACCTCGCCAGCCACCCTTCCTGACTTGCATCTTTTTGACCTTGGTGAGCGCCTTGCCGCCGACGGGTGTTCGCGCCGAGCCATCCCAGATACGAACTTCGCCATCTTCAACCTGGCGCTTGGCATTACGCAACACATCGGGGTCAACAGTCCATTCTTGCGTCCAAGCGCAGACACAATTCGGGTGAGCGCCAGAGCCGAGGGTGGTAGCCTGCTGAATTGAATACGGATTGCCGCTTGCTATGCCAATGCAGAAATCACAAGTGCGGTCGCCAAGGTTCTGAAAGTACATGACCTTCGACTTCGACACGTCAACAAGCTTCTGCGACTCGCTGCCCGAGTGCGCCATAATATCGGTCTGCGCCGCGAAGTTAGCCTCCTGTCTGAGCAACTGGTCGAGTTGCCTGTCCTTGAAGTCAACAAGCTTCTCGCGGGCCGCCTTGCGTTCACTAAATGGCAGCCGTGCTATCCTGTCACGTTCTTTTGAGAAGGTGCGCTTAAGGCTCTTGGCTATGACATTGGACTTGCGCTGTAATTCCCGTTGCTTCCAGGCTGCGCCTAACCGGAAGTCGCCGCCGCCCAACGACCGCGAGAAGGCGGTGGCCTCCTCGTTGTAAAGCTTTGTCAGTTGCTTGTTGACTGTGCGGGCAAGGGCTTTATCATCTCGTGCACCACGCAGGAGCTGGAAGTGCGAACCGAACTCCCGCCGGCGAGGAACAAACTCACCGACAAATTCAGAAAGCCGATCCCAGCTGACGGCATAGCGAGGGTTGATTGCCATTTAATCGCCGAATGTGAAGTGCTCGGTTGCCACTATATTTTCGTCCCAGTAATCTATGTTCAACAATTTAAGAAGGGATTCAGTGTGGCCACACGCTCTTTGGGCAGCCTCCGCATTGCCCAGGTCTGTGACAACCAGCGCGACCACGGAACCATTCGCTATGGTCTTGCTGATGATATGGTCGCCATTCTGTTTTACAACAACCATATCAATCTCCAGGGCCATTCTCATTCCCCCTTCAATTCAAAGTTTGCACACTGCTTGTCTTTTACCCAGGCGGTGATGATAACCTGCATAGGCTTCAGTGCAACCTCAATCGTATCGGGCTCTAGTGGGTAGAGATGGTTCTGTTCTAAATATGCAGCGGCGGTTCGGGGCCTACCCCCCGTTGGCCAGTTGGCCGCCAATGCTTCCCGGTCGACTACAACTTTAACTTGATGGTAAACTCCTGGTGCCATGATTCCCCCTTTTCGTCATATATGGCTAGTCGCTGTGGCGCGTCTATAGACTAGTCATATAAGACTAGGCTAGATGTAGATGTAGAAGGAGATAACGACTTTAACGCGCGCGCCCGCGCGAGGCTCTGTTAAAACAGACTACCAACCGGACTCTCCAATAACTTCATCTTCCAGCGGCGTGGTCTCTGCTTCGTCCTCGGCGTCCATCTCGTCCTCGCGAATCTCAATCTCATTCGCTATATCGTCGAAGCCCAACAGGTCAAGCACGGAAGCTACCGCCTGATTGGCGGTGAGCAGGCCACGGTCATAAGCGTCGACAATCAACTTGCCCGCCTCGCTAATATCCTGCCTGGCAATGCGCGGCGCGGGTATATCATACTTTGCGTCTTCAATACCGTGTTGCTTCAAGTGAAAATCAATCAACTTGCGGTATGTGTCAATCCATATTGACTGGTAAGCGCGCAGGTGAACCAATGTCGGCCTGTCCATTGACCGCGCTGTCGCAAGGTTCGCGTTCTCGGGGTCATTCGAATAGTGCATTGGTATGCCAAGGCCGACGCCGCCCGCCATTCTAAACATCCGGCTATTGGTCTCGGCCTCACCAGCCCGTGAAGATGCACGATTGATTTCTACCTCAACCTGGTCATTGGTGATAGTAGTCTGACCGGCTACGTTTTCATTGAACTCGCCATCCTTGCGCTGCCCCCGTGCCCTTATCTGATTAGCTACCGCGTTAATATCCGAAGCAGTCCCAGAGACCTTCAGCCTACTCATGTTCGCCGCCGTCATCTTGCTAATGGCTTCCTGGTCTTGAGCGCCGCGTTTGTGTCTATCAAACCACGGCAAGCTCACCGCTGGCTCTGGCCACCCAAAGTCCGCTGCGTCGATAGCATTGATAACGGTATGGTGCAGGTAAGCATCGGGTTCGGCCCTTCCCCCCAGCAAGTCCTTGAGCGGGTCGTTGGCCTCTTCGGTGTTAAATATATCACGGTAAAAGATGGTCTTGAATTTGTGGTCTTCATGCCACCTTAGCTTGTCCTTATCCCACTCCAGAATAGGAACGCTGCACTTGAAGTATAGCACCCGTGTCAAGTCAAGCGGGTCAGTAATCATATCCACTACCTGCACGGCAGGCATATGACGGACGGCGGTGCGGCTATCGCTTTCAGTGCCCGTGCGCAGGATGGTAAAATAGTCACCGTCAACAAGCAACTGATTAGACGCCCTGAGCTGGGCAACCGTCGAGAACAGTGTGCTCTGATTCGTGGGGTCATGCCAGAAGGCATCGAGGGCCTCCTGCACTTCTGTCCGGTCGTCACTACTAACCGGCCCGTCAATACCCTGCTCAAAACAGAATTCCCCCGTTAGTCTCAGTGCTCCCTTGATATACGTGTCGCCACGTTGGAAAGCAAACCGCGACCTGTCCCGCATCTTCTGTCTGTTGGTGTCTGCCCCACCCTCCTTGAGCTGCACCCAGCCTTCTCGTAAGTCCTCTATGGCGCGCTCTAGTTCCTGATTGGATTCCTGGAGGTAACTGACCACGGTAGCCATGTCGTTATCAAGTCTTGTAAACCCGCCCCCGAAGCCCGACCAGGCATCAGCTAACCGTTGTTGAATTCTCATCGTGAATAAATATCCTCGAGGTCAAACCATTCGATTTCGCGGGTTACGATTTGCTGCTCTACCAAGGTGCTATATGCCCCACTGAGTGCGTCCACCTGGTCGTCGTGAACACCCTTCATCGGGAACCGTGTTACCTCGTCAATGAATGGCCGATTCCACTCAGCGCACAACATAGTGAAGTGCCCATTGCCCGCCATACCAGCAACGGGCCGGGCCCGGACTTCTTTGTTGCCGGAACTAGGGACGCCCTTAAAATCAAAGTCCGGCAACACAAACCGTTGGTAGTCTTCAACGACGCTCTTCCCGCTTGCGCCGGGCTCCTGTTCCATACGAACAGCTACTTCGGGGCCGTCTTCTTCGGCTGTCTGCCTAACGAGTTGCTTTACATCTCCTGCTGTCTTAAAGACGCGCCGCACATCTGCCACACAGAAACGCCCCCCGCTAGTCCCCTGCAATAACCCCACCGTTGCGTCGGGGTCATTGGCTCCCGTCTTCTCCGTGGCGGCTAAATCCCAAAACCGCACCCAGCCCCATTCACCTGATGGCAGTTCGTCAATAACCTTAAACCACTCCCGCTTGAACATATACCCCGCTGGCAGTGCCTCCCAGTCCCCGTCAAGGAGTTGCTGGCGCGTGGTGGGGTCAAGTTCGTTTAGGCTCTCAATGTACTCTTCGCGGTCAAGGTGAGGGTTATCGTCAAGCCGTGCTGGTATGAATATACGGTTGGGTTTCTTCTCTATTATAAACCGTTGCTTTACCCAGTCGTGTCCGGGGCCACCGGGGTTAGTAGCTGTCCGCATACGCAGCGGAACCTGCACACCCTCCAGCCGCCGCAGCCTGCTGAACAGATAAGTATATTGGCTTTCAGTGAACTGGGTTAGCTCGTCAAAGCCGATATACTGATATGCTGAAGACTGATACCGGAACTTGTCCTTCTCGTGTTCAAGGTACGCAAATGTCAGTGTGGCGCCCGAGGGGAACGTCCAGCTCTTTGTCTTCTCGCTCCAACGTGCGTCGGTGGGTTGCAGCCACTCGTGGGCCCTGGGTATCAACGCCTCCGGCAGTGTCAGGTCGGTATATGTCTGCCGAAAGAGAATGGCAGCATAACCCGATATGTCTACATATTGCAGCGCCCCCATCAGCAGGGCGTCAGACTTGCCACCGCCCGCTGCCCCGCCATACAAAACTTCCCGGACTACATTCACGGAAGGAGACAAGAACGCCATTTGCTTTATGGTTGGCTTGTGCGGAATGTACTTATTTAGTCTCGGGGTCAGGGCCTCCTTCACTTGAGGCTCCGTTTGTACTAATTCCAGCCAATTCTTGGAGGAGGGCTGCGTACTCATTATCAGTGATTTCGACCTCGCCACTATGCTTGACGTTCAGTGTCTGCTCTATCACCTCGTCCACGCGATTCAATATCTCACGGCAAGCAGCTACATCGTCCTTCTCTGCTGCATTTAGTAGGCCCTGCCAAGCAACCGGACCCGCCTCCGCCTTAATCTCATTGATAACCTCAAGGGCAACAGTCGTCCACCGTTCGGTTTGGCGAGCATTGTAAACCGTCTTGCGTGTTACCCCCAGCTCATCAGCTATCCAAGTCCATGCGTTGCGCTCACATACGCGCCAATAGACTGCATCAGCTATTTGTTCGTCAGTCAGTAGCGTTTCCATTTGGGTAAAACGGGTAGGCAGACCACAACGCCCACCCTTCGCGAAATTAGGGGCCTGTGGCGTGATTGTAGGATAGAATAGAGTAGGGGCAGCGCGCCCTCTTCTGAAGGGGGACAATAGGCTTCTTGCGCGCTGCCCCATTGGCAGATAATGCACTAGGCTGGCAGCATTGAGAGCCGTTCTCCATTGATGTCTAGAATTGCAATGGCGGCCCGTGCTGCCCAAACGAGTTAGCTAGGTTCGCGTGTTGCTAGTGCAAAATGGTAGGGGCAGCAACATCTCAGATGCCGCCCCCGTAGGCTTGCGGTATAGACAGTTTAAAAGCTTAACCGCCACGCTCTTTGTGTCACTGGGAACTCACCAGCATAGCACCGGTACTTCCCCGGCACTCTTAGCATTCGCGCCGCAAGCCAAGACTTTAATGCTGGGCAGAGCGCGCCCGCTCCGTTTCGTGTGTCGCCAATGGTTCTGTAGGATACGGGTCAATACTCCGCATTCCAGCGAAGCGCCTAGCCCGCAGAAGCCCGCGCCCAGCAACGGGCCGACACAATAGCCTACCGTTGCACGCAACAGCAGGGGGTTAATAGCAGGACCTCGCTCTGCCACTATAGGCAGGGTCAGACCTGCGATGCTACTGGCAATGCTCCCGTATACAGAAGCAAAGCTTGTTGGTGGAGGCGGTGGCAATCGAAGCCACGTCCGATAGCAGGCTCTTTGGCCTTAGCTACCGTCTAACCCTTTCGCCCCCTATTATAAGCCAATCTCCATGTCCTCGCCGAAATCATCTGGCTCCGGCCCTGTGCTGTGGGCTCCTCGCGGGCAAACGTAATCAAGGCCTGTATAACGCTTGCGGGACATAGTAATGCTTTTCAATCTTACAACACAGTCCCCATCACACACATGACAATTGACTGTTTTAAGGTGCTTCATAGCTTCCAGGTTGCAGCCGTGCAGGCCGGCAACCATAACTTCGCCGTGTTCCGCACACTCTACCAGCCAAGTGCAATAGTAGATGTGCCCCCAGCGTAATAGAAACCAGCCCACAATCTTCCTCAACATATTGAGTCCCCCTTATATTGGTGGAGGTGGCCAGAATCGAACTGGCGTCCGCTGCTCTTCGGCAAGAGTATCCCAGAGTCAAAGCTCCTGTGCGGCTTGCGCCACCCTCTTGTTTGTCCGACACACAGCAACGTAGAAACCTTACACCCCCACAATCTAGCAAAACTCTCTTTCCGGATTTCTCAGTATCCGCCGCTTGAGTATTCTTTTCTTCGGCCCGGATTTACTATCTATGCTTGATTGCTTGACCTTGATTATTCGGCGCTTTATCATACCTAAAATTCTGTCCTCACGTGAACTTTCATTTCGTCTTGAGCATCACGCTTAAACCAGTCGAATTGGACAAACCCGCCGCCAAACTCCTTGTGAATATAACTATGCAATACTGAGTCGGTCGGCGTGTTGAAGGTCTGGGCCTTCTTTTGACCTGGTGCGAAGAGACTAAACGAGCGCATCTCATTGGTTACATTCTCACCGGACACATATTCAACTCCCCACCAGCCAGCAGACAGTTGCAGGTTGAGGTGATTAGACTCGTCGCCCTTCCACTTGAACTGTCTAGCGCCCAGCATCAGATCGAAATCGCCGAGGTCTTTAGTCAATCGCTGAGTCGCGTCTGAGAAATCCGGAAACTGGTGGAGCTTTAAGTCTAATCGCCAACCGTCAGCCTGTGTATAAGTGCAGACAGTTAGCAGCAGAAGTATACATATTGACACAACAAGTAGGAACTTCATCGGTGGAGTGCGCACTCCTTACCTCCCCTGTCGAGTTCAGCAGCCGTATATGGCTCGCCTACTTAGCCTATGCAGGTCAGCGAGAGGAGGTGAAATTTGGAACAAATGCCGTCAACAGCCAGTGCTTTCGCGGTTCTGGACAGAATATGGGTTCGTCTTCACAGATTCGGTGACAACCCCTACCCTTCTGGTCTCCACTCTGGTTGTGCTTCCCGCACAAACAGATTAGATTCTCCATTGTGTTGTCGCCAGACTCACGGAAGGGGCGGATGTGATGAACACTTAGCCTGTGTTCTAATTCTTCTTCGGTTATACCGCACAATTGACAAGTATAATTATCGCGGGCACGGACACGCTTGCGCTGCGTTCTCCAGAAAGGCCCATAGGGGAACTCGCCGCCTTTCCAGCGGTGATTCCGCGGGCCCATGTATTTACCCTTCAAGGCCTCCGACAATTTTCTGCGTCTTTCTGCCGAATGCCTTCTGCCCTTAAGACTATTGGCAATCTTCTGTTTGGTTTCCGCCGACAGGCTATTGCCTTTGTGTGCATCAGCTATCCTCTGTTTGGTTTCTTCGGAGCGCGGCATGCCAGACCGCCAATTGCCACAACAGTTCCGGTTGCAGAAATGATGCGGGCTCTGATTTATCAGCTTAATTCGCCGTGTAATAATAGCGCCGCAACTATCACAATTAGTTATTGCCATTAGACTATGTTGCATTGTCGGACGGTTCAAGTCCGTAGTTATCACAGTAGAACAGGAAGTCCTTCTTCATATCCTTGACAGCAGTTCGTACCTGGTTGCGGGCGCAGGCTATGACATACTTGCGAAACCCTTGTCCAGGCGATAGCTTTGTTGCCAGCAGTCCGTGCCAAGCCCCTATCCTTGCCTCCTGCAACATATCATCATATTCAATTCGGGAATTTATGGCACTGGCTTCTCGGGCGATGTGCTGCAGGGTAGTATCAATATCGGATAAGAATAGTTCTTTGTCCATAGTCTTCCAATCATACCAAGTGTTGGATGGGGTAGTATTAGACATTTATAATTCAAGTATGTGTTGCATCCTCGCCAGCCGCTTCTCTGCCAGCGTGCAATAATCCTCCTCTATTTCAATCCCCACAAACTCTCTGCCTTCCTGTCGCGCCGCTATAAGTGTTGTACCTGAACCCACAAAGCAGTCAAGTATCGGCCCGTCAGGACACTTGCGTACAATATCCCGCACAATATCCAAGGGCTTAACGCTAGGGTGCTGTTCACTGCCCGGAAGCTCCCCACCACTGTGGTTGAAGTGATAACAGTCGTGACAGTATTGTTCGCCCTGCCACCTATCTGGCTGGCCCCGCGAGAAGACTGCTATGGCTTCTGAAGTCAGAAGCCAACCTCGCCAAGGGAACGTGCAGTCATTGGGCTTATACATCCATAATATCCGCTGAAACACAAAGCCAGCAGCTTCTCCTGCATTGATTGTCTTATGGATTAGACGCGGACTGCCGAACACGAATGCCATACCCCCCACACGCAGGACGCGAAAGAGTTCCGGCATAACAGACTTGACTAGAGACACAGCATTGTTGATGCTATCGCTCTCATTGCCAAAGTCCTTTGCCATACCATAGGGCGGGTCGGTTACGATGCCGCCGAAGTAGGCCTCGGGTAGCATCGGCAGGACCTCAAGGGCGTCACCGCAGATTATATCATTCATATTTGCACCCCAGAAATTGAGCGATATTGTCTTGCGCCTTCACCAGCAACCGCCCGATATGGCGCTGGCTATACTTCAGCACCCCACCAATCTCCTCCTGCGTCTGCCCCTCCAGATAGTACAGGTCAAGTAGCCTGCGTTCCCTTCTCGACAGTGACGCCCAGGCCCTCTGAAAGTCTACCCGCGTGGTCATAATGTTTATATCAGAAGGATAGTTGCGTCCTATGTCGGCAGTGCCAAGGCACGGCGGCCACTCACCGGAAGCAGTCCCCCACAATGCCAACACCTTGAGCAGCCAACGGTTGTGCAGGCATAACTCTACTAACTCCGGTGTCCACTCGTCGTCTGAGAAACTGGGTGGCTGCCAGTCTTCTTTCATTCATTGACCTCCTTCGTCGCCATAATACACGTCTCCAGCCGATGTACCGCTTGCTCTTCGCGCAAGTTCCAGGGCTCCGTGCGCATAAACTGCTTTCCTTCCGATAGCTCTTCCCGCATTTCAGACAGGACAATGTGCAGCAACTCGTGCAAGATGGATGCTTCAATCTCCACGTCGTCCTGCTCGTTAGCAACTTCTATGTCGGCCCTCATATAACACGGACGCGAACGCACCTGTGCTACCCGTCCATCGTCGCCAAGTTCCTCCGCCGGAAGCAATTCTACACTTATTTCCCAGTTCTCCAGACGCAACTTCTGCTGCCAATCCTGCAATATATTATGGACTTGCCGCTTAGTCATTGTACCTCCTTAGTATCTGCACAAAACAAAAGCCGGCCATAGACGCTATCTGCGCCTGCGACCGGCTCCTCTCTGGGTGCCTGCTTATTCGGTTTTAGGGGCTTGCGGTTAAGCCTAGCAGCCAAACATCTTTGTCAATGGACTGGAGGATATTCCTTACTGCTCCATAATGCTACACACCGCCGACAGAAGCTCTCATCAATGTCCGGTTCCCATAGGCGCCCCAAATAAATGTCCCTCTTTGTGCCGTCGAACAAGCCACAATAGTAACGGTATCCAAGTTCAAAACTGCCCGAGCGTCTTATGTGCTTTTTGCCACCTATGATTTGGTGGACTGGAGGATACTTCATCACAATGCCTTTATCCAATTCTTGTAGCCCTGGCAGTCGTCCATGAGAATGTCTACGCTGTAGCCGACGACATCCTGCATCCACTTGATATAGCTGCGAACCGCGCTCATCATCGGGTCCTTTCGCGCTGCCGTGCTTCTCTACTGCTTCTCGGCGCGGCCACGGCTGCTCGGTCATTGGGCCTCTTGTCAGGTTATCCTCCCCAACATTGGGGGCCAGTGATTCTGCCAGTTGGTTAGTCCTGGGCATGCAGCCTATGTTAGCACCCACCGCAGGCCGCGCCTTGTCAGTGTCCTCAACAACAGTATACCCGCACCGACCGCCGATTAAACATTCAGCTTATTATCCTGTCTGCCTGGCCTCGCATACCGGAACCCGTTAATCTCAATGATATGGCCGCCCTCCTGCTTGACGCGCAACTCGCCGTAACTATGCTCACACCAGCGGGCGATATGGCGAACCTTGTCACCCGATTGCCGGGCGAGCCAGTCTGTGATTTGTTGGGTATCGGTGTCAGTCATTGGCTAAGTATTTCTCGATTTGTTCAATCTCGGCAGTTAGTTTATCGCGTTGTTTGCAAAGGCTTTTAATGTATCGCCGATTGAGCGTGGCCTCTTTGTCGTCGCCGCAATCAGGGCACTCCTTAACGGTGTGCGTATTCTCTCCGTCATACCACTTCAAGTAATACATACCAGCGAATCTATCGTCGTGTGATTGCTTCTCAATATAGCATTTACCACACTTACAATCTTCCATCACCCGTACCTCCTTTTCAGTATTAGCACTGCGATACATACCCAGATAGCAATGAAGTTGCTCACAATGAACACCCATTCCCGAATTGCAATGGCGCGGATTAGATAGCAGATAACGGCCAGCAGGAGCAATCGGTAAGTCCACGCGGCCACATCACGGCTACTCTTCGTGCGCCAGATACGATAAGCCTGAGGCAAGTTCACGCAGATACCGATGCAGACCCCGAGCCAGCCGATTAGCTCAGTCCAGTTCATCGGTCTCCTCCTTGTGTACAATAGCAGATAATTGTTGTTGGTATTCTTCTTCCTCTGCCTCGCTTGCAAATCGAGAATGGTATTGTCCGGCTATGCCGCATTCCGTCTTCGCCCTGCCGTGGAAATAAGCCCAGCCACTATCACACAAACACCAGCCACAAAACGGACAATAACAATGGTCAACAAGCGGGGTTGAGTGGCGGTACGAATTGAACGCGCACCAATAACTTGCCTTTGGTAGGTACGGATTATAGCGCCACCTTGACCACCCGCAATAGCACTCTGCTTTAATCTTCATCAGTCTCCTCCTTCACTTGGAATTTCCTTCCACAATTCCCACACTGCTTCTGCTTGCGTTGGTCATAACACCAATCGCCGCAGCCTGGGCAGCGGTAGGCTCTGGTTTTACTCTTTTGATTTGTCATTTAGGTATGGCCGCCATCCCTCGGGCATAAAGTCTGTATCTTTCGCTTCCCTCCTATTTAACTGACGGTGGAACAGCACCACACTGCCAGCGATAGCAACGTTCAAGCAGAAGGCAGTAGGGATATAGATTACGCTTTCGCATGCTGCTATTACGTCTTCGGATAGGCTATTATCTTCTGGGCCGAGCAAGTAAATTGCCCTTTCGGGGTGCTGGAAGCAGCCTATGTCCACGGCGTCTTCGCGTATCTCTACCGCTACACGGGCGCAGCCTTGTGGGGTATGGGATAGCAAGTCTGCTGTGTCCTGATAGTGGAACAGCGGAACATGGCGCGCCGTGGCGGTCGTATCCGGTGCCATTCGACGGTAACGGTCTCCAACAGTAAACACAAAGGAGGCGCCGAAGCAGTAAGCCGAACGCATCAGAAGCGCAACGTTGGCAGAAGTCTTGCCACCGACGATGCCAATACCGAAGTAGCCTCTCACTTCGCTTCCCTCCTATAATCGAATAGCCTTTCCTGCTTCTTCCGCATCCCTGCTTTCGTTATCCACAAATGCCAAGCACGTTCGCGCCTATATCGTGCGTCAGCTATCAATCCGAGCAGCCAGGCGTCAAGTTTGCGGTCATTGTGTTTTGGCATATCGTAGCTCCGGTTTATTGCTCAAATAGGTTGCCCTGGCCTTTCACTTCTATCAAATCATATAGGATATTGTCTTGCCGCCTGACAAGGAATGGCCTATCCTGCCTTGCACTGTAGCGAATAGCAGCGGACATTGCCTCCTCCTCTGTATCATAACAGCTCCAGTGCCCGCCCGTCTCAGTGAATACCTCCCAGATTGTCACCACCTCGCTGCACATAATTATCACCACTCCTGTTGCGGCCCTTCGTATGCCATGCTATCTTCTCGCCCAAACCAAGTTCCCATCGCGGTGTCATTAGTCACTTCAACAGTATACCCCGCTGGGCCGAGTCTATCCTTCTTCACCTCTATTAGACAATCCTCCTCGTTGCGGCGCTGGGCTTTTGTCAGTTCCGGTTTCTCCGGTGCGCGGATAATTTGAAGGGTGGCTACTGAGAACTCCTCAATGGCCTTGCAATATTTAGAGTATGATTCCTGTTCGTGATGGGTGACCTGTGACGGGAGTATAATCGACGCCCTCAGGTCTTTCGCCAGAGACAATAACCTGCTCATTATTTCGACATACATTGGCTCTCCGGTGACTCCCGGCGCACTTAGCATCTGCACGTGGTCAATGATGATGCAGGCAACTCCACCGCGCAGGGCTTGTAGCCGAGCAGAAGCAATAAGGTCGGCAATATTCTGGTATCTGCTATCATCGGTTATCATCACGTTGTCCAGGCTCATTAGCTCAGTGTGGGCTTCGCGAAGTTTGCGCTCCTCGTCAGTGTTTAGATTAGCTCCTCGTTTTAGCCGACTGCCCTTGAGGCCAGATAATCGCCCCGCCGAGAAGGTCATCCAGAAATCTTCGGTGTCCTCTAAGATATAGATTAGCACTTTCCCTTCTGATTCGTCAAGGGATTTCGCGGTACAGTAGGCGAGTTGTCGGCAGAGAGAAGACTTCCCAAAGCTGGTATCACCTTCAATGATTGTCAGCAGGTGATTCCCCAGGCCGCCCATAGTTTTGTCAAGCTCGGGAATCCCAAACCGGGGGCCGCGAATTGACCAGGGCAGCGCAACCTCCTTCACTAGCCGACCGTAAGTTTCCCAAGCTACATCCGGCAACGGTCGCAAGCCGCCACCACCACGAGTCTCCTCCAGCAGCAATAGTTTCTGTGTGGCTGCACTGACGGCGGCGGCGGGTTCCTCGGGATCGGCATAGCCTAGCGCTTGAATCTCAGCACCGGCGCGAATTAGCTTGCGGGCCCGTGACTTGTCGGCTACTATCTTGGCATAGCGACCTATATGGGCAGCGGTTGGCACCTTGCCTATTAGGGCTGTTAGGTAGTCGCCACCGCCACAAATCTCCAACTGGCTCGTGCGCCGCAACTCGGCGGCCAGAGTCACCAAGTCAACCGGAGTATTCGCCCTGTCAATCGTCACCATTGCTGCGAATATCAAACGGTGAACCTCGGGGTAGAAATCATCAACACTGACCATTGATATACCCATCGCAGTAGCCTTGCGCTCTATCATCATCGCACCGAGGACTGCTTGCTCGGCTTCTATATCGTGCGGTGGTGCCTTCTCCTGCAATTCGTCTAGGTTATCGGGCATTATAGCTCCAATGCGTGCTGCTTCTGTCTCGTGGCCTTCTCTAATCGCTTGCGCTGCATCTCGCAGTATTCTTCGCTCAGTTCAATCCCGATATAGTTGCGGCATTCTTCGATGCAGACGACGCCGGTAGTGCCTGCGCCGGAGAATGGGTCGAGGACAATCCCTGGTTCCGCCTCTCCGCCACACTCGTAGTTTGGCATCCCTCGCGCACATGTCGGTCGCCAGCCGATGGTCTTGCGCTCACGCATCTTGCCCAGAGTGCCGCCTGCTTCGTAGTGGTCGTCCTTGAACTGGACAGCGGCTACTTTCCTGTCTTTCCGGTCGGGGTGGTCAACCAGTTCGCCCTGCTCTACAATCCTTTCCCACGGCTTCCCGCACTCCACGCAGACATTCGGCGGGCAGCCAGCGCGGATGGGCTTGCGGATTAGCTCCGGCGGGTAGACGGCGAAGTGCGCCTCGGGAAATGGACAGGTCGGTATAATCCAGCAGTCGCCAGGGTTCTTGCCGAGGGGATTGTTCGTCCGCTCTGCATAGCCAGGGTGTGTGTTGTCGGTAAGTGCCTCCTTCATAATTCGGCGCTTGCCCCGCTGAGGTGCGTCAAAGACAATCTGGCTTGGTTCCCTCACCGCGTCCAGGTCGAACGCATACCTCGCGGCCTTCGTGAAGAAGAACATATGCTCCCAGCTACACGAGAAGCGGTCTTTGACTGACGACGGCATCGCATTCGGCTTATGCCACACAATATCATTCCTGAGCCACCAGCCGCCGCCAATGCGCCGCTGTTCCGGTTCTGGCCAATCCTCCAGTGTATCTGATAGTGTACGCTGGTTGGCCGCCTTTATCATATTCCAGAGTTTCGCGCGGTATTCGCATTCGTCGGCGGCCAGCGGTTGCCCCTTGCTGGGACGGAAACCATCAATAGCTACCTGGAGAGCAGAAACCAGCTTTGCTTGCCGAGACTTGATAAACAACCAAGGGTAAATATCGGACACAATATCCGCGACCCTCGGCCCATCTACCCGCCACGTATATCGCTGCCGCCGATTACCGACCGGCTTGCCGTTGGGCCGCACCCTGCCAATTCCAGTGATGTCTACTATGTGCTGCAACGCAATGGTGTCCGTCTGGGTGACGGCGATATAGCCGCTGAATTGCCTGTTGCGCTTTAGCTTAACCGGCCCCTGCCTTATACCTATACATCCATCCGCGTCCACCATACCGGCCAGCCAAGCCGCGTCGGTATGTTCTTTGATAATGCGGGGGCGTGGCCGGCCCTCCTGCATCCCGATAGCGAACCTGGCCGGTATCATCAGCAGGTTCTTCGGCTTGAGCCATTCGGAACCGTCATTAGCTACTGCCGAGCCTTGCCCTTTGTATCGTTGTGTGGGTGGCGCACCCAAGCCCGTCTTCTCGCGGTAGTCACCTGCCCCACAATGGCTACCAGCGTAAGTGTCACCCAGATTCACAAAGCAGCAGCCCGTCGGCTTCAACACCCGCTTAACCTCGTCGAAGATTTCCCACAACTTCTGCAGATACTCCTGCGGATGCGACTCCAGGCCGAGCTGACCGTCAACGCCATAGTCACGAAGGCCCCAGTAGGGAGGCGAAGTCACCACACAGTCAATGCTATCGGCGGGCATATCCGACAGCACCGACAGCGCATCGCCCTGCTCAATTCGCCAGCTAAACTTGTCAGAGGTGAAGGAAGTCATCGTGCTTCCTTCAACGCTTCCGCGGCAGTCTTGTTGCGCTTGAGACTCTGCAAATGCTTTTGTTCCGCTGTCATATTCTGCGCTGCTTTCCGGTCGGCGATTCCCTTCTGCGCTTTCACGCGACCCAGCCACTTGTCAGCATAACGGTCTTCGGGTTGCGGGGGGTATTCAAGCAATAGGTGATATAGCTCTGTAAGTGTAAGCGTCTGGGTGCTGCTATTGATTAGCTTGAACAACTGGCGCTCCCAAGTGCTACGCTTCTCCTCCCAAGCATCACGAGGCATAGCGGCCTGAAACACTTGAGCAATATCAGAATGCTCGTATGGCCTGCCCGAATCCTGCTGCACACACGCGGGAATCTCAGAAGTGAAATCTATCTTGCGAGGGACTGATAATGGTGGACTAGGTTTTGCAACAAGTTGCACAACAGGTTCTGCAACAGTCGGCGGTTTAACTTCTCTATCAGCCAGACCGTACCTTGACGCTGGGAATTGCTTCTGGTGGCCACACCTGCTCAGGAAATCGTCAAGGCCGGCGGGGTGATTCTCCTCCCAGTCTGGCGGCGGGGGGCACGAATTGCGTTGGCTTATTCTTTCCCACGCAGTATCCTGATATTCGAAATGGTTGCAAAGGACAAGGTAAACTTCCCCGTCAACCGTATACCGTGCAATCAATTCATGCTTCTCAATCAGGTCAAGGGCCTCGGCAACTTCTTCGTCCTGTGCGTCTATCGTTCCAGTCTGGCGGCGCACCTCGCGAGGGTCGGCGCAAAGCCTACCCAGTTCGTCAGCAGCAGCCATAATCCTAAAATAAAGCAAGCCCCCCAGATATGACTCGGCGCAAAGGCGATTGAAGTTTTGTGAATCATTGACGCATCTGTGCAACATTACCCAGGGCTTGGGCATTTAACCACCGTTTCTATTATACATATCTATCGCGAAAAGTCAAGCGCGGCGGTCAAGCTACTTGGAGTCAGGCTGTTGATTCAGCTATGCCTTGCAATGCTAAGGGAAGGGCTTTCATTGCACAGATACCACCGCCAGAATCGTGGTCACGATGAATCCACCATTGACACTTATCCTCGTCACACACCCCGAACTCTGCCCACCAGTCAGCTTGGCCCTCCTGCCTCGCGCTAATGTCCATCTTTTTCATTGGACACAAATTCATCATCCCGCTCCTTTCTCGCGTCGGCTATCTATATCCTTGCCCGTGATGCTTGTCGTGAACAATTGCCCACCACGCAAGCAGGATTATTGCGATGCCGTACCCTATGTTTACGCAACCCTGTAGTATATCAGGGGCCATCATCCCTCTCCTTCCTCGCGTCGGCTACCACGTCTTGTACGCATGAATCACTGCAAACTGGCATTGCCAACTCTTCATCCGCAGGCTTTCCTTATCTGTCCAAAAGTCCAGCCAGATGTCGCTACCCTTCCGCCGAGCCATTGGCAGATTCCACATTGCACCAGTATCTAATATCTGCCGGACTTGCCAGCCGGTTGGCAACTCAACCAAGATATAGTCTCCCGTCCAGACTTGCCTGCTCCTGTCCAATCCGGGCCTGTCTCGCTTGCCGAGGGGGAGTCCCCCGTACCAACTCCTGTCTATCATAATCGCAGCCGCCACGCGCTCTGAGCAGCCTTGCCCCCAGCGAACTGCCTTGCCTCTGTAGAATCCTTCGCGGGGAGTGTAGTGTGTTACCCAAGCTGTACCACTTACGGTTGCCTTCTGAGCAAGGGCATAGGTATAAGCGTTGTGCTGCCACTGCTCAAGCACACCAAATTCGCCAGCGAGGGCCTTCTTCGCCACGCGCTGCACCGGATCGGCGGGCAGGTCGGCGGCCACTGTCAATAGCAGGAGGCTAAGTAGGAGTTTCATTTAGCAAGCCCTCCTCGTGTAGTCTATTAAGCAATATCACTTGCGCTTTAACACAAGCAAACAGAACAGCCACCACGTGATTAGCAAAGAAGTTCACTTCGCGGTTCATACACTCTTCCACTGAATTACCGCCAGTGTTAGTTATACACTCCCGATATGGTTCCATCCATTCGGGCATAGTCCATAGTTCTTCACTCACAATCACCGTCTCCTTTCGGCCACCGGAGCGGCGAGTGGGCTAAGAAGTAACAGTCGCATTGAGAACTCCAGTGGTTCTAAATTGACAGGCCATGTGAACGCCATCGGTGTATATCATCTCTATTGCAGAAAGGCAGGCTAGGCAAATCGGGTCACCGCGCTCGTATTCATTATCCATCACAAGCATATCATTGTCTCCTTCGGGCGGGTCAAGGTGTATCCCACAAAGTGATTCGAGGAGCGGGTCGTTTTCGTCATCCTTGTGTATCATTAGGTGATTTACCCCGTCTTCATCTTCTATCCAATTTAGATGCATCCTTGGTCTGTGGATTATACCCATAATCACCGTCTCCTTTCGGCCACCGGAGCGGCGGCCTGCTCTTTGGCCCATCGTTTCCAGCAGCCAACCGTCCGGCTGAGGCAGCCCGCTTCGGGGTCATAGTCTTTGCTGAATACGCTAGTTATGTCGCAGTCTTCTCGGTAGCCAGGTGGGCAAGCCAGTAGATGCTCAGTCAGTGCAGCCAGGAACGCATCGCGCTCATTCCCCACCTCGGCGGCGCGAGACTCGTAATGGTTAGTCCCCTCGCCACTGCCAACAATCCACACTGGGCTACCGCAAATATCGCATGTAGCTTCAGTCCTCGTCGGCTTGGGCATCATCAGAGCTCCCTTCGTCGGCGGGGTCTTCGGGGCGCACCAGCAGGACGCGGAACTTCCCCGTGACCTGACAATTGGGATGCGTACCGTGCAATAGGTATACCTCGCAACTGAGAACGGGAGGCTCATGGAAATGTAGGTGCCGATTCCCATTCGCATATGTGGCAACCCACGCTTCCCCCACCACCTCGCCCCTCGGCTCAACCTCTCCGTTGGGCAGCAGGCGGGCACCGCAGATGGGGCAAAAGTTGACAGTTCCAGATTCGTACCACCATCGCTTATAGTATGCCTCACAATGGCAGGCTCCGCAACAGGTTGGCTCACTCATCGGACTCGCTCCCTTCGTCGGCGGACTGGTTCCACGGTTCGGTTGCGAAGTAGGCGGCTTGGCAGTCTGCACAATCTCTCTCTGAACAGGCTATGCCCTCAAGGTATTTGGGTCGGCAATAGAGGTGGCTAAAGACGAGCGAGTTCTCTCGCCACCACTCGCGCTCCACCTCCACCTCCGCCACACTATCCTTCCGCACCATCTCGTAGGCGAACCCGTCGTCGGCGAGGAAGTAGCCACAGCGAGGGCAGTAGATTGCTGGGTGACTATATGCCTTGCAGGTATCCCACCACCACCGGCCTCCTTCGCCAAGGCTGTAATAGCGGCACTCCGCGCACCTACACTTATGCTCTATCTTCATTGTCGGCCTCCTCCTCGTCGGCAAAGGGTATCGGTATGGTTGTGCCATTGGCTCGGCAAGCCGTGTTACATTCACAACAAAATACCTTCGCCCTCCCGCCCCCCAGGTCGCCGCGCTTGAACCACCAAGACCGTCCTCCCCCAAAGATACTCTGACAAAAATAATATAGCCACCGACCACACTCGCAGGTTGCAGTTGCCTTTCTATCGCGTCTATAATCTGTTTCTAATATCTCCAGACAATGTCCCATCTGGTCAACTCGGTTGGTAAGTTCCCTGAGTTCAGTCTGCCACTTCTTCATCATCTTCCTCCTTAATTATTCCCAGTGTCGGTTTCGCTGGCTTCTCTATTCTTCCTCTGCCCGTCCAACCACGCCCGCATCGGTTTCTTGGCTTTGTCCGGCAACTTCTCCAGCTCGGTCACGTTGTAGTAGGCCAGCCGCTCCTGGTAAATCTCCGGCGGCATCCCGATTGCATCCGCAGCCTCCCGGAACTTGTCGGCGGTCTTCTTGCCCCAAGTCCCTTCCGCGTCCGGCTCTACCTTCCGCTTGCGTGTGGTCTCGCCCGAGTATCCGTTGCTGCCACCGTATAGCTCCAGCCCGAACGGGTCGCCGAACAGGATACATGCGCGCTTCATTGCATCGGTCTCCGCCTCCTTGACTGCCGACTCGTGGGCCTGGGCGAAGTTCTTATACTCAATGCCCTCACCGTACCCCCAGCCGGTGTTTCTGCGCGGGCCATCGGGCAGGTATATGATCACTTCCACCTGGCCGATGTAGCCGACCAATCGGCCATCGCCCTTGTTGCCTTGGTAGACATCATCGTGAATCAGCCGCATCTCTAAGGTATGCCGACTCCAGCCTGTCGGCCCGAAGATGCGGTTCATCTCGCGGATAACATAGTGGCCCTCGACGTAACTGAGCTTCGCCCGGCCCTTGTCCCGCGTCTTGACGTGCTTGGCGTCCAGTCGTGCGTCAAGCTGGTCGCGCTGCCACGAGGTTAGGCCCTGCTCAAGCGTGGTCTGTTCTTCCGTCTCATTCTCGGCCATCGTCCTTGCCTCCCTATCTACTCAAACAGGTTTTCGGAAACAGCTTCATCGCTATCGGCTTCGCCATAATATTCAAAATCGTCATCTTGTCGCTGCGCCTTCTCGGGCTCGTCAACTTCCTCTTCACCCTCGTCATCAAACAGCCCTTCGTCGTCCGGCTCCCAGGGGCTTTCCTTCTCGCCCCCCAGCGGCTGCACCACGACGGTATGCGGCTGCGCCGGTTGTATCTGCTGAATCACCGGCACCATGTCCACCTCGCGCACTACCTCGCCGGTGTCAATATCAAAGCTCTCATAGCTGGCCTCGGCCTCCATCACTTCGCCCGTAGGCTCCCACACAGCCCGCCCGTCAGCATCGTAGACTATATGCTCACGGAGGGCTTTCCACAGCACCTTGGGGTCTCTAAGCTCCAGGTAGTCGTCTATCAATTTGGGGCGCTCTCGTATCCAGCGCAGGGCGGCCTCTTCGCTCTTCTCCGTTTTTGGCTTGGTGACGCGGCGGCTTATCTGGCCTTCGGGCAGGTGCAGGGTCTTGCCCTTCGCGGGGGGCATATCGCCGTAGAGTCCGTCGAGCAGGTAGGTGTGGCGAAGAATCTCCGGGTCAGTGCGATGTATCATGCCTTCCAGCCAAACATTGATGCCGTACATCTTCTGCGCTGCGTGGGTCTTCGCAAGTTCGCGCTCCTTTTGGAGCTTTCGTATCTGCTCCAGCCGCCAGTCGGCATTGTCCATAGCCAGCAGCTTGGCCTTCTCCTCGTCACCGTCGGCCTTCTCCATCGCGGCCCCCATGATTGAATAGGGCTTCGTCTTCTCGTCACTCATCTTGCTCGCCTCCCTTGTATTGCCATTGGTTATTGGTCACGATAGTCTTTGCCCCTGTTCGTCCAGACTTGTTCACCGTCTATGGTCACGTAGATATTCTGGCCCTTTGGCGTTGTGTCAATCTGTATTCTATGCTTTCGGGTTGTAACCATAAGTGCATAGAATCTGTCTTTGTCATGACACGCCCGTGCAATCTCCATCGGCCCGAAGTTAAAGCCATAATCCGTCGGCCCATCCGACTGCCATTGGTTATTGGTCATTAGCCGAAGTGCCTCCAAAGCAGTATTATGATAGTGACAATAAGCGCAGTCGGCACTAATGCCACCGCAAGCATTATCAATACTGGAATCGCCAGGCCAATCATCATCAGAATGAATTTGCCCCAGTCACAAATTTCTTCAAGCCAGTTGCTCATCATCTTCTCCTTCTCGGCGCGGCCACGGCTGCACGGTACGGTTTTTCAGCCAGTCAACGATGCCTGTCCGTTGCGTGATTCCCCCTCGCTGTGGGGGGCAGCCCTTGTAAACACTTCCGCAGGCCGCGCCTTGTCAATGTGCAATTACAGTATACCACAAGTTAGGGAATGTTAAACTACTCCCGCAACTCGTCCATCAAAGTCTTGCCGGTCACTTGCGCTTCGTGTTCCTTCTGAATCTCCTCGGTGGTCTTTGGGTATGGGGACCAGCTTGTGTCCGTTAATAGACCGCACCTAGGACAGCGGAAGGCTATATAGTGTGGCTGCACCTCGTCCATCAGCGTCCTCTTCGTCACTTCCGGGCCTGCGCTATTGGCTTGTGCTTCCTGCCGGTCAAGTTCTGTCACCAGGCGTCGGTGCAGAGACGCCTCATACTTATACGACTTGTCCAACTCCCGCGCAAGCCTGCTGCTGTGGATGCAAGCTGCGATAGCCAGCAGTCCCGTGACAAGCCAAACAACGAGTGCTGTGTAAATCACCCAGCCGGCGATTACGAACGGGCCTCCCGGCAATACGGATTGTAGCCATTCTACGGGGTTCATTGTGTTTCCTCCTCTTGGGCTGGAGCGGCAATCTGCTCTTCGTACAAATCCAGTCCCTGTCTTGCTAGTTCCTCGTCTCCGTATGTGTAGGCAATCCGTTCATGAACCTCCCGCTCAATCTCGACCAAAGGACTCCCATCTTTTATCAACTCTCCTATGTGCAGTAGTGTCATTAGCACACTTACCTCGTCTGCTGTCATAATGGGCTGGCTTCTGTGCACCGCCAGCTCCTTCTCCAGCTCGGTGGCGCGGTCGCGGCATATTCGCAAGTCTTCAGCGTGGGTTATATCTCCGGCTTGTTTGGCAATCTCAGATAGGGCACCGATATAGTCACTCAACTTATTGCTCGTTTCCACGGTCAGATTCCTCCTTGGTTTCGTCTGGTTCGCGGGCTTCTTCTAGCCACAAACGAATATAGTGTTTAACGGATTCTTCTGTTGTTGTGTCGTCTTTCCAGCGTTCCTTACACGTTGCATAGAAGGCTGCAATAGCTATCATCCTCTCGCGCTCCGCCAGCTCCTTCTCCAGCTCGGCAATACGCCCACGCGCACAATATCGGGGAGCAAAACCGCCACCTTCGTCTGCGAGTAGTTCAGCAGGCGCGCCACACAATTCGCAGCCGTCTCCTGTCCACGTTTCGGGTTGGGATAACACTGCCAGCTCCTCCAGCATCTCGTCAACATCATCCAGCTTCTCAAAATGGTCTTGTATCTGCTCAGTCATTTGTGGCCTCCCACGTAATTCCAGTCGTTTCCTTTAGGCTGCGCGCCATAATAGAGTCTTTACCATAGGTCTTCTCTCGCCATCGTTGGTGGCATTCCATTACCACACGGGCCGCATCGTATTCGTATATGGCCTCTAAAATCAGCACGGCACGCTGGTAATGCCTGTCGGTCTGCACAGTATCGCACTGCTCTTGAGTAATAGTATAGCCCTTAATCTCCACCTTCGGCCTCCTCCGCCCTTCGCAGCAACTCGTCGGCCATCTCAACCACTTCGGCGGCGCGGCGCAGCGGGCCATACTCTACTCCATATAAGTAATACCAGCCGCCACTGTGGTATAGCGCGGCCCTCTTGGCCGCTGCTTCTCCATAGCAAGCCCGCACCGCTTCCCGATAGTAGTCAAGCAGGGCATCACCCTTCAGTTCGGTTGGCATCGTCACTCCTCCTCTGCTTCGAGTTCGCGGATGCGGTCTTCAACAAGCTCGACAGCATCAGAGTTATGGGTTTGCCCTCCAATGCCTACTATCCAATCTTTCAGTTGGTTACACTCATCAATCCGCGCCCTACGCTCCGCCTTCCGCTCTCGCTCCGCCGCTGCTGCTTCATATTCCCCCGTGCTGCCCTTGATGAAATTAGTATTGGCTTGTTGTCTCTCGCTTTCCGGAATAGGTTCTCCTGCAACTGGTACGGGTTCCGGCATAGTTGCGCTTGGGATTAGAGAAGGGGGCGCGGGTATTTGACTATCGCCCTTGCGGCTGTCACGCACCCGATTAGCCAGCGAGTATCTAACCTGGTCAATATCATCGGCCATACCGGGCTGGTCACACTCCCGCATTATCGTGGCGGCCAGTTGCAGGTATTGGCACTTAGCCTTCGCCACTGCCTCGGCTACTTCGCGCTGCATTTCTGCTATCAGGTCATTGGACATTTGGGGCCTCCCTATCGTGAGCGGTATCTGGGTCCGGGTCGGTGCTGTACTTCTCGACCTGTCCGCAACTCAGACAGTGCGCCTCTACTTCACGAGAAATTGAGTCATAGGACTGAAAGACCATAGTCCCGTGGCAACGCCAGCAGTAACAGTTGCAGGCATCTAACCACTCCTCCCAGTCAGGTTCGTGGCTAATCGGGTCGCCAATGGTTTGCTCAGGTGTTGGCATGGTCGGACTCCTTAATTGCATTCTGTACAATGCTCAATATCTGTAGGACTGTTTCTTTATCAATGACTCCCAGCCCAGCCGCTCCTCCGTTATAGCCAAGAGTTACATTGGGCTTGTACCCTACTGGAGTAGGGGGTGTTGTTACCGTGAACATTATGCCAGCTATCGTCCGTGTGCTTTTAGTGGCAGGGCGCGAAAATCCCATCACTCTTCCTCCTTACACTCGCCAAGCTCTTCGCGGGCCAGTTCGTATGGTATTCTCGCTGCCAGTGCGTGAACGTCTAACTCGTGTTCAAGCTCTTGGGCGGCCTTGATATACCCCCCGATGAGCGCACACTCTACGGCGCTGTCGCCGCCATACCGTGGCGCGTCTTTAGTTATCTCTAGGAAGTCTTCAAGGCGTTCGCTCAGTAATGCTGGCCTATTGCTTTGCGGTCTTCGTCTCATCATTCTTCCTCCCTATACTCGCCAAGCTCAACAACGCGCATCTTGCCAGGCGGCGGGAAGCCGAGGGCGGCGAGGTCTTCAATGTGTACCAGCGGCAGTGTCGCTGGCGATTGATTGCAATGAGGCTTACTCGACGCCGCCCACACGCACCCATCATTGCCGCCCGCCAGGTAACTTAGTGTCTGCCGCCTGACAGGTCTTTCTGTCCAAATCAAGCACTGGTACATATCAGGGACGGGTGTGCTATCTACATATATGGGACTCTCGCTGGTCGTCAGATATATCTGCATATCATCTTCTCCCGCATTATTTGAACTATCAAACTAGCAATAGCAACCGGAAGCTCGTCACCACACTCAACGCAATAGCCGCTAACACTGGTAGGGCAAGCCCTGTAATGGTCGGCTTCGTCGCCAAACTGGTGACCGTCTGGCCCCAGCGCAACGTGCCGCCACAGACCATCATAATAGACGGTGCATCCACACTGGCAAGTCGGATTGCTCATATCATCTTCTCCAGCATCCCGCGCCAGGCCCTCGGCGTTACCCACAGGCCGGACAGGGCGCAGATGGTCAATAGGCTATAAAGTGCGATGGTCATTGTGCGCCTCCATTGGGTAGGTGGTCAAGTGCCGCCCTTGCATATTCTATTGCCCGCGCCGCTTCTTGAACTCGTCGGCCCAGTTCCTCCAGGTCTCCCCTGTGCTCAGGCGAAAACGTCCGAAACAATGCTTTATCTATCACACCCAAGCCATACTCCATATTGGGTATCTCGGCCCCTGCCTCTTGTGCCAATTCTACCATCTCATCCATCATCCCTACCTCCCTGTAAAGTTTAGGGCCGACCATCCCGCAGACACAGGGAGTAATCTGGGTGGGAGAGTCGGCCCTATTTGTTCGTGTGTTTGTATTCATCCCTGTGTCCTTAGTGTACCCGGACTGTCGACGGTTAAACCTAGCAGTCCGCGCCTGCCCTCGAAAGAGCAAGTGCCGACCGTTAGCTGTCTTCTTCTGCTGCAAATAGTTCCTGCTCTTTTTGCAGGCGTTCTATTTGTCTTATCACACTCGCGGTCTGGCACGGCGCTATGCTAATCTTGTTGAAGTCTTCCCGCGCGCCCTGCCCTACGATTATGTTGTGCTCCCCATCCAGATTGAACAGTATCCGAGTTGCCATCTGCCTAACCTCCCTGTTGTTCTGTTGTATCTTCACTATACCCATCTTACCATAAAGCTAAACATTTGTCAAGCCCCTTCGGAAAGTTTCCCCTCCAGCTTCTCCAACTCCAGCCGCAACCACCTAGCCCGTGTAATCAAATCCCGCGATTCAAACACGCGGATATTCTGCTTGAGCAGTCGGATACGCTCGCGGTCTGGCAGCGTGTAACCGGTTGTCTTCGGCAACTTTGGCTTTGACATGGTTTCCTTTTCTAACGACCCACGTATTAAGGCAATGTGTCGTAATAACACCGAAGGCATAACTGCCCAATTCTGTTGTATTCTGTTGGCTTAGTACAGCTATCACAGATAGCAACGTCCGCCTCCGCCGCCGAAATATGCTTGATAATATGGTCGTGGGTGTGGGCGCACCAGCCACTCCCCAGTTTCGCCTGCTTGTGTTCGGGGCTAATCTCCACAACGAAACCGTATATCCGACCTTTGTATAGTTCGCTAGCGGTGTTCTGTGAGACGAACTCCACGGCCAGATAATCGCCTACTGCCACATCGTCAATATCCCACTGCTCCGGTAATCGCGCCATCCTTCTCGCCTCCTTATATTTGACTTCATATCAAGTATACCCCGCCGTGCTGACGAATAACTATTCGTGTGCGCGCAGGCAATCATTGCAAACCCAAACGCCAAACCTTGCGTGAAACAACCTCCGCACCTTGTGGCAACGGTCACAGGCACGAACGCGGGGGTCTGCGCCTGCGGGCTTAAGTTTGCGCTCTTTTGTGTCACTCATTGCACGGCTCCCTTCTCGTGATGCGTCCGCGAAAGCCCCCGAAGAGGCTCTCGCCGAAGCACCTACCCCTGCTCAGACTCAAGTTGGGTAACAAGCAGAGTACACAACGCCTCCCGCTCCATTCGAAGCATTTGCAAGCTAACCCGCGCCTCCTCGTGGGCTTCCGAGGTGATCCGCAGGAGTTCCGACGCCTCTCCTATCGGTGAATCCAGAACCGTCATCTTGGCCTTGATTTTGTCTACTGCTTCGCTCATCTTCGCGACCTCCCTTCGTGATCTCGCTCAAGTGTATTATACCCCACCTGCTGACGGATAAACTCCAGGCACGAAAAAAGGCCCGCCCCGAGCCAGGGAGGTAGCTCAGGGCGGGCGAAGTGCTAACGGGAAGGGGGAGGACCCGCCAGCGGTATGATGGTATAATGTTCCCCCTAAAAGAAAAGCCGACGCCATTGAAGACGCCGGCTCAGTTTACTTTAGTTGGCAGTCATGATTAGAATTCTACAACAACTTGTGTCTTGGCATAGATTAACAGCCGGTCGTGCCAGCGCTCACCGGGCAACTTGCCGTCATAGCCAATGCCAAGATAGCGGGGCCGGTCTGTGCTACCAAGAATACCCCAGCTCGCACCGATGCCCAGTGGCGAAACACTCCACACGTCGGCCTCCACTGGACGGGAAGATAGCACGAAAGCATCCCAACTGCCGGCGGGGATCACTTGACCGTCAAGGTCTTTGTTGACACCCAGCAGGACTGCCCCGTTATCAGGCAATAGCTCCCTCCACAACTCGTCGGCCTGTACGGTCTGCACCATGCAACATAACAGACATACTACAATTACTGGTATTAGCTTCACTGCAATCACTCCTTTGGTTTATCTACAAGTTTATTTCTGCTACTGGTTTGACCAGCCATCGGTAGACAGTCTCAGCCGCTGCGATGATACCGCCAGCATAAACCAGCAGCGCGTCAATAGCTAGCTCGCCCGTGTCGCGCAACACGAAATATGCTATGGCCAGGGCGGCGGCGGCAACGATGATGCGAATGGCCTTGCGCGGGTTGGCGAACCACGGCCCCCAGACCTTAATCCCCTGCATCACAAACGCAAGCAAAACGCCCATAATTATCACGAGCAATATCTCATTCATTTTACACCCCCTTTAGTTGTAGGTTGAACTCGCGCTCTATTCTTATCGCCAGGCGAGGGACGGGCATAGGTTATTTCCGGCGTCTAACGCCCGGAGAACACTCCAAATCATGTGCGCCCGTCCAGACGGTGTATCGGTTGGGTTCGCCTGCCAAGTCCCGCCGCGCACACTGCCCACGCCAGCACACGGGAAAGGAGGTTTCAGTATCATCCCCGTCTGACACCTCCACCCAGCCCCTACCGTCGCAGCCGTGGCATTCTTTGATTGTCTCCGAGGCAATGGTTGCTGCGGCACTGTCCTCAAACTCTGCGGCAATGGCTTGAATTAAGCCACCAACGCCTTCACACACCGGACACTTCACTGCATGCGCCATATCATTCCCCCTTACCGATAGAATAGATTCCACAGATAATCCCTGAATCGCTTCGTTGCTACTGCATACATTTCGCGGGTCATTGGCTCTTGCCCTCGGAAGGTGCCGTCAGGATAGCCATTCATTATGTGCTCGGCTTGTATCCAGTCAACTTCCTCCTGCGCCCAAGGGGAAACGTCAGGAGCGGTATCCTCCCCCGCCATTTCTTTCGCCACCATTGAGCGAAATTTGTTGCGGTCAATTAGAGTGCCTGGGCAACTCTTATTGGCAAATTCACGGTGAAAGAATACATCGTCTTCGGTGAGTGTATATTCTTGACAGATTGTGGCTATGACTTTAGCCGCCCTGCCCAGCCCATTAGCGTCTGGGTCTTCTTCGTCAAAGTTGCCAATCATGACCACACCAATAGAGTGTGCATTATGCCCGAGTGTGTGCCCGCCACTGCGTTGAATATGTCGCAGTAGCCAGACACTGCTATCGGGGCCAATGCCGATATGATAACCAATATCTGACCAGCCCCGCACGTTCTTGTGATAATTCCGAATAGCTTGCCAAGTAGATATGCCCTTATACTGAGCAGCGGTAGGCGACCAGGTGTGGTGTAAAATCACTTCAGCAATTTGACGTTCTGTGCGCTGCGAAAAGGCGAGGTGGTGCTTTAACTCGTTTCTTACCACTCGCATAATATTACTCATTGTCTATCCCCCTTCGGTAGTTTGCTTCCGCGTTAAGCCAGAATTGCTTGGGAATTCCCAGTGTAGACTCCAGCCTGGCAGCAACGGTCGGCGTCAAATCCGTATTGCCAGCAAGCAAGTCCAGGATAAACTCAATATCATAATCCATGAAGTTCGCTAAGTCCTCTTCGCAAAGCATCATAGCATCCATCGTTTCCCGAATGGTCTCGCCGGGCGCTACAACATAGTCTGGCTTAAACTTATATCTCATATTGGTCTGTGCTGTCTGTTGGTGAAGAATTAAGGCCCTTCTCGGGCGATTGTAGGACGGCCCCTAACATATCCCCCGCCACTTCTGTTATTGCCTCAAAATACTTTGTGGGGTGTAGTTCGCTCGTGTCTCCTTTCCTAACAATCTCGCGAACCCCGAACAATATATGATGCCCCGCAAACCACTGGGTGAATTCTTCTTCATTGCTCAGTCGCAGGTCTCGCGGAATCTGCCATAATCTTCTCTTTATCAGTTCCCTTTCGGTCTGATGCTTGTTTCGCCTTTCTTGCTTCTTTTGTTCCAAGCCTTTTCTGTAGCGGATAGCTGTACACTCGGGACCACACCACCTCTGGGTTGTTGATTTAGCAATATATGTCTCTCCACATTCCTCGCATTCTCGCTCCTGCTGGAAGGGCCCCCTGCGAGCTGCGTCCTGCCTGTCAAGTTGCTGCTGATAGCTAGCACGACATTCATTCCGGCAATATATATGGTTGTGACTATTGGCAACGAATACACCACAACACGTCGGGCAGGTCGCATTAACAACTGAATGGCTCACGATTCCTCCTCCGCCCCGCCCACTAATCCCTCGGATAGGATGTTGAGCACTGCATTTGCCCCTGCTACCCGCTGCATTCGGTGGTGGCGTTCGTAGCACCAGGCAGCCCTATGGACAGCTGCTATAATCTCCTCGCGGTGCCTTTTAATGTAGCCAGGCAACAACCCCGCGATTGTGTGATTGGTTGACTTCTCTACGTCATCGATTGTCTTATAGTGATTGTCAAGCATCATCATCGCTCCTCGTCAAACAAATCCGACTCGCTACCATTTAGCCAGTTGCCGCAGCGGCAGGCCATGTTGCTAGGAACACTTCGACCATCCGCAGATGTCGCAGAGGTAGCATCGCAACTCTCGTCGCATTGGCACTCTACATTCTGGGCAATCTGAATCGCTCTGTCTGTTTGTCGCTCCGCCGCCGCCTGATACCTCAACGCTGATTCCACCAGGGTACTGATTTCCTGCTCCTGCTCGGATTGTGGTTGGGATTGTCGGAACAACAGCCATGTCTGATAAACGCACTTATCGTCTCCTTCTTGTAATGATTCTAAAAGTAAATTGTACCCCGGTGAGTCAAAGTCTTCTTCGGTGCCAGCATACAACGCCCGCCCCTCGCAGAACCGTTGCAGCTTGCGTTCGCGGGAAGCCTTGCTGAATCCGGCTATTGCCCACAGTGCATCAGCGAATTGTAGGAAGTCGGTGTCAGTCATTGGCGGCCTCCGCGCGGGTACGATTGAGCACATAGTCAACCAGCAATCCACACATTTACCTTTCCCGTGGGGGCAGGGGATATCATCATAAGAAGGGGGACACGTATCTCCGGCCTCTATTACTTGCCGATGGGCTGCCAGTTTCTTCTCCAGTTCGACGGCGCGGTCAGCCTCTTGCGTCAACTCTGCCGCTATGCCTTGCAGTGGCCCCACGGCGCGAAGGTTTTTGGCTATGGCCCGCAATCTATCACTCAGCATCATCCGCCTCCCCCTCAAGTCTTTCGTACTGGCTATTGTCCTTATAATCGGCACCGTCTATTAGCCCCTCAATAAAGACCATTCGAAATTGACTCGCTGGCATTGTGACCATTTGACCGTGAAAGTCGAAGTAGCAGAGGGCGTTTTCGACTTGGCTACCGGTTGGCTTGTAGACAACGACCTCCCATGGCTCTAGCTGGCTTTCGTCAAGGCCCGATTTATCCGGCAAGGCCCGTGGCCAAACCTTCATGCACGCGCAGAACAGTTGATCCCACGCATTCTCAAGCAGCGACCAAACCCCCTTCGGCCCCGCCTTCCACTTCCAGCTTTTGACCTCGCACACAATCAGTTGACCATTGAACCCGAGGCCAGAGCAATCCCACAGTTCCTTCCAATCGCGAACACTGCCCGTTTCGTCCTCGTCGTGTTGCGGCCAGAAATAACGGGCAACCTCAGTCTCAACCCGCTTGCTGCGCTGGAGAATGCTGAGTTTAGTTGCTGCCATCGGAGTCCCCCTGACAATGCCTTTCTTTCACCTCATCAAGCATCCTGCACCAAACTCTAAGGTGAACTTTTCGCGCCCGCCGCACCTCTTTCTCTGCCGCGTTAAATGCTACTTCAGCTTTCATTACGTCCTCATATAATTGATTCAACCTTGAAGACCACTCTTCGTCAGTCGCCATCGGAATCCCCCTTATGTTCTCGCAGAAATGCTAAGTATTCAATGCCACCGAAGAAATCCAAGGTGATAAAAAACTTGCGCTCGCCTGGCCAGAGAATAGTCAATGGCACCGCCACATAGTCAAGTGGGTTGGCAGTCTCAAACCCCAGCGACCGACCGTAACTATCGCGAATCTTGAAGGTGCCAGCACGGACAAAGACTCCCCATCGCCCCTGTTCGCGTTGGTAGTTAATGGCCGGTTCGTGCTTGTCGCCTGTGATGCTAATATCAAACGGGCCGTGTTCGCGGAAGAGTCGCATCGCAGCAGCGGTAGCCGAATACATACTATTGCCTTGGAATTTATGCCACATCCCGATTGAATAGGGCTGCTCACCTACCTGCAAATTGAGCTTGCCACCAGGCCCGAGGAAAACTGCATCGCCTTTCCTGCTCAAATATTCAGCAGTGTCAAAGTCGCTAACTCTCGTCTCAAAGTATTCGTGCTGACCACCGGTACAGGCCAGCAACTTCGGTGCCCAGCGCCCCCATATCCAGCGGGCAAGTTGCTTCTGGTAACGGGGCCTGATGATTTGTTCATATCGGCCCGTCTCGTGAGACAGCGCCACAAAGTTATCAATAGAATCGCCGTTGTCACAGACGAACAATCCAGGAGTGTCGACAATGGTATCTATAATCTTTCCGAGGAGTCGGTGGTCGGTGCCTTCGTTGCCGAGGTGTTGGTCGGAGGTTATTGCTATACCGATGGGGAGTTGTGTGTCAATACTAATATCTGCTTCGTACTGTTCAATCTCAAGCCGGTGAATAGTTTCGCCATAAGCGCAGGCCTGTTCAAAGAGGTCGGCCTCCCAACCATCCGGCGGGCGCTTGAGGTTGGTGATTTCTGCGGAGGGCTCGTCGGGGCAAATAGAATCAAACCATTCCTCTTCCGATGCCTCTTCATGCGCCAACTTCATTGCCCGCTGCCAGGTGCCAGTCCACTCGCCCCCCACAGCACGAACAGCAGCACGGTAACTGCCCTGATTAGCAGCAACTAACTCTCGCAACTGGTACGCTGAAAAGTCAGAAGGTTTCAGCATCAATTCCCCCTTTTGGTGGTGAGTTCACCACTTCTTGTGGTATGTTACCAACAGTATACCCAGTCGGCTACAAGTTAAACCTACTTCTGCAATAATAGCAGGATTTGGTCTTGCTTGTTTTCGATTCTGGATAGCCGCTTCTCAATACGCTCGTCGGCTTCGCGGTGGTCAGCTTGCGTCACATACATCTGCGCCGCCTCAATCCGAGGGAGGCCGACTTCGCTTGGAAAGAGACCGCGGCCCAGGCCGCAGCACCAGTCAAGAACAGCCCGATAATTATTGGCAGCAACCATTTAGGAATTGTGACTCCGTTAGTGTTGGCTGGCATTAAATCCTTCTTTCCTGCCTCGCGCGCGTAGAGGCCGTTATCTCCTTCTACATCTACATCTAGCCTAGTCTCATGTGGCTAGCCTATAGACGCGTCACATAAGACGCGCCTAAGGAACCTCTCGAATTTCGAGTTTGAATTTGTCTTGAAAGGTCTGGTTGGTTGAGGTGCTGTACTTCCAGACCGCAGTATGCAGGGCTGCGGAAAACGAGCCCACAGTCCCGTCCAGTTGATAGCGTAGGTATGCCCCGTCAATATCAAAAGCTGCGTCGGAGTCTGTTATCGGGCCGACCCTGGCAGTACCGCTGGGGTCAAACAATGTAAACGTGCCAGTGCTCACGGTGAACGCATTGGAGCCGCGTTCCAAAACCTGGTCTTCAAGGTCACGATTCGAGCCTATGAGAAACGGGTCTCTGTATTCTTTTATTTCCTCGGGTTCGCTCACGATGTCGGCTTTCCTCCTACCTTCGGCATAACCGGATAGCCTTCGAGAAGTTTGTCAACGGGCTTGCCCGCGAGTGCCTTGTCGGTTGGATAACCCGCAAGCAATCTGGCAACGGGCTTGCCCTTGAGCTTTTTGTCAACGGGGTAGCCCTCGCAGTACAGACGTGGGGGGATGTAGGTTACCCGCAGTATGGGTGCAGCATACGTTGCATTGTCAAAGGATGCCACACCCCTAAACGTAGTCACCTCTATCGCAGTCTCAGGAATTTGTACCCCCATATTTTGGCCTGG
>SDBU01000936.1_pt1 | contig 42624 bp, 67 predicted proteins | sample 2277071 | NCBI WGS metagenome assembly SDBU01 (sample SAMN10397929, study PRJNA504765) | marine sediment metagenome | isolation source: marine sediment core GS08_GC12, 126 cmbsf | place: Arctic Ocean: Gakkel Ridge, Loki's castle | collected 2008
GTGACCCTATTCAACCGGTTGACCTCATCAATAAGGTCATTGACCGTCTTTACAGTCAGTTGGCTGAGATGCGTTATTTTGCTGAATGTTTTCATAGTAGTAGCAGGTTATGGTTGAACGTGTCGTAAACACCCTCTTCAAACGTGTCAAACGCGCCTGTATCAGTGCGCCAATGATTGTTCCAACCGAGGCGGTTATACTCAAAGCTCAGGGTATGCTGAAAAAAAGTTGCTTCTTGCACAAAGCCGCCCTGGTAGGGTATAAGCCCTGCTCGTGACTGCGCTATGCGGGCCCCAGTAAATTTCCAAGTGCCTGGATTCCCGAATAAGAAACTAATCGAGTTCACTGTGTTTACTGCTGCGAGTATAAGCCCAATATTCTTTCCAGGCCTGCTGTATGTGTGTGTGAACGTGACGACAGGTAAATCAACTGAGACGTTTTGTGTATTCGTTGCGCCGTCGCTGCTCCACTGTCTGCCAACGGCTATGTCATCTTGACGTATGGCGAAGTCCAGCTCATCTGAAACATCCCATATACCAGCTTGGTCAGATGAGTACTCGACGCTCATCATAGCTTGTTCCGTGCCGTCATCATCAAGGCCTATTGAACGCGCTACTACACGGGAACAAAAAAGGCGCAATGGAACACCTTCTTCTTCAGGGAATATGTCTCCAATCTGTGGACCTTCTGAAAATCTATTTACCCAGGGTACAGTGAAGCTTTGCTTTGCTGTTATGCCATTGACAGAGAACTCAGTGGAACGAGACTCGAACTCTTGTCGGTGTAGTTCTCTCTTTTCGGTAAATGCCATTTTACACAGGGTCTCCTGCGCCAGCTATGCGCTCTAGCATTTTCTCGGCGCCTCCGCTTTGGGTGGCTATTTGCTTTAGAACATCTATTATCTCAAAAAAAGTGTTGGTTATAAGGTTGAATCTATCATCCTCAAAGGGGGACTTCTGTCCAGAAAAAGCAATACCGGGAACACCCCCACTGCGCATTCGAGCGGAGCGCGGAATAGGCACTTGCCCCAGTGTACCGCGAGTTCCAGTAGTTCTTGGTGCTAATATTGAGGGCCTTTCCACTCGACCAAGGCCCAGTTGGAATAAAGGCAAACCTGCAGGGCCTCTGGGTATAGCCGCTCGGGCTGCCTGTGCAGCCAAAGCCCGCTCACGAGCAGATTTTCTCTCTTGCAGAGCACTTATCTCTGCGCCACGCCCCTTGTTGCGGAAAGTTATCCCTATCAGTTGATTAAGCGAAGCAAAATGTTTACGTTGCCCCTCATTCAATCCTTTTATTTTCTTAAGTCGCTCAATCTCTTTGTCCAGTTTACTATTGTACTGGTCCTCTAAAGCAATCTTCTTGTTGCCCGTGTCCTCAAAGGCCTTTTTAGAATCTTCGACAAGATTCTTCAGTGCGTTAAACGCCTTGGTAAATATTCCCTGCGCTTCTTTAGTATCTCCTGGAGACCCAAATATACTCTGAAATGAGGCCTTGACACCGCCAAAAACTTCTGCCAATTTTGGCTTAAGGGCTCCTATTTTTGATTCTGGCGCACCGGAGGCTTCATCGAGTAAAGCGCCTGCACCAAAACCACCAAACAATTCTTTCTTAAGCCGCACTAACGTAGTTAATCTTTTTTCAGTGCGGTCAAGTTCGGTGTTAACTGCATCAGCTATTAGCTTAAATGATTCTACAAAAGCCCCAGCCAAAATCTTAAGGCCTTTAATGACTTTGCCGAACACATCCAGTACCTTAAACCACGCATTGTTAACGGCTTTCTGAACTATATCTATTGCTTTTGGTATTTCTGTTTTCCAATTGTTGAACCGTTCTAAAAGCCAATCAAACATAGGAGCAAGAACTGTACGGGTGAGTGCAGCAAGGCCTAAGGCAAAACTGCCCACTACCTTGGCAATGCCTAAAACATTCTTGGATATCTCTTCTTGGTTGGTTCTAAGAAAATCCCGTAACCCTGACAAGAGGGGATTGAGTGTGCTGAAAAGGGCTTTAACCGAGGGTAACAGAGAAAAACCAATCTCTTGCCCAACCTGCACAGCCATACTTTTGAAGGCGCGGAACTGGTTAGTTGCTTCCTCCATTGTATCTATAAGATTATTGTGCATGGTGCGGGTCTGTTGTAATATGAGTAGCGCCCGCGCAAGCAGCTTCTGTTGTTCTGACAACTCTTTGTTAACATCTGCAATACCTGTGGCCCAGGCGAACTGTTTAACCGTTTCTTCCTTGATGAGGATACCCACACGCTTCAAAGGCTCTACCTCACCCGTCAAACCGGAGGTGAGCTTCAGGAACGCCTGCTCAGCCGTGACTGTGGCGCCGAAGAAAGAGGACATGTCAAAGGTCAACTGTGTAAAAGACTTACCAAGACTGAGGGCAGCATCTTCTGAGATGCCCATTGTCTTGATCATTTGGAAGAAAATACCCAGCTGTTTGCGTATTTCTGTGGGGGTACGTTTGACAGCCTCAGCGAAAGTATCAGACCACTCTCTTGCTGCTTTAGTGCTCTCCGTAAAAATAAACCCAAACATAGAGTTTATTGATTCTGCTTGCAGAGCAAGTTTTGATGCTGCTAGTGTTGCACCAACAGCCAGCAATCCCAGCACAGCCGTTAACCGTGTCACCCACTTAATTGTAAAACTCAAAGCTTTGATAACGACTTTGGTTAATACCCGAGCAAAACTGAACAAGGCTTTCGTGGTCTTCTTTAATATGCCTAACGCCACATCTAGCCCCAGTCCCGCAACTGCACCACCGGGGCCTCCAAATACTGCCCCTATGCCCGCGAAACGCCCCCCAATTCGGGTTGAAACGGACTGTATAATTCGACTGCGCCTTTTAACGGAAGCTTTGACGAGACGCTCTTTATCACGCAAGCTTTTTCGGAATGCACGCTTGTCACGTGTGATGTTTTCAGCAAGGGCCCTTTGTTGTAATTTAGCTACACGATCATGAAACACCTGCTCAGCTGTAAGGCGGTTCTTCTGCGTGCGCTTGTTAGTCTTAATAACAAGGTTGCCCGCAGCTAAAGCCTGCTTTTTAATCTGTGCTGTATCGCGCTTGGCTCTGATAAGTATCCAAGCTTCACCAATCTTGCCCATTGTTACCAGCCCTTTGCAGCGGGGTGAGGGGTGTGGTTTGTGCCCGGCCCACCGGTGCCTGACTCTTCTTTGATGATCTTTCCCATCTCTTCTACATACCCGTTTATCTGTCCAGGTGTCATCATGCTTATATCGTGAGACGAAAGCCCATAGAAGCGGCTAAGGCGCGCATACGCCCCTTGCCACTCTTTTTTATTGGTTACTTGCTCCCGTCTTTTGGCGCCGGGGGGTCCTCTGTTTCCTCATAACCGGAAAGCTCATCCACCAACTTATTCATCTGCATGACCTCTGCTGGTACAAACAGCTCGGCGAGTTCTTCCAGTTCAAGGTCTTTGTGTACCTTGATAGCTGCTAACCAAAGTAGGTACAACATGCCGCTATAGCTCATGCTGTCTGTGTCATCAGCATCAAACTTCACCTTGGACAGCACCAAAGCCCTCACCTCAGGCTCTTCATCCTTGATAGCCTGGCGTATGGTTGCTATCTTCTGCTGGCGCGACCACTGCTCAAACCGTGCAAAGTCCTGCATGTTGAGAGGACTCAGTGTGAAGGTCCTGTCCTTCAGGGTTATGTCATGAGGTACCGCCGTCATTATTCCTAGGTCGTTCTTTTCGGGGGTCATGTTATCTCCTTTACTACTGGACGCTTAAAGTATGTCGTGCGTGGTTTACGCCCGACTATGTTAGTGGGAGCCTGAAGCGGGGAAGCCTCCTCCAGGTCAGCCCTTGTTATTTCCGCAACTTGCTTGATACTAGCAGATGACACACGTCTCCCGCCGGAATCAACCCTGACATGGGTCTGCTCGACAAACTCCTCTTCCGGGTTATCCATATCAGGGGTAACGCGCTCCACAGGTTCCCATTCAGAATATGGATATGAAACACATGTGATAGGGTTGGCAGCACAAAGCAGGTTGAGCTCTTCGTCATCATCTATATTGACAACACAGAAAGGGGCCCCATCGCTCCCGTTCTCTTTACTGCCCCAGGTATGCCCTTTTGGCAGCTCTTGACGGGCTAGCACTATCTCTCCCGCAAAACCCCGCTGCTCATCCTTAGTCCGAACGAGTAATGAAACCATGTGTTAAGACTCCGAAGGTCTACCATTCCAAGTACAGTTAATGGTATAGTCTGTGGCGCCCTCAATATCAGTATCTATGTTTACTGAATCGCACCAAGCAGCACCGCTCAAAACCAGGGCTGTGCCTACCCCATATGTGAGCACCACGCCAGTCAACAGCGTGCCCGCCCAGTCGGGGTCAGGCGGTGTGTTGCTTGAAGCAATACTATCGTCATAGTGCCCGGACATAGAGAACGTGCCTGTCGTCAGATTAGCAACGAACTCTCGCCAGTTGTCAGGTGTATCGCTGCCAGTAGCATCAGTTTTTGCTATGGTGTAACTGTCTGATATAGACGTCATACCTATTAGGTTCTCAACACCCCCACCATCATTGATGGTTGCACTGATCCCCACACCAGAATGTCTAGCCAACTAAATCACCTCCTATTCAACGAACACGGGTTTGGCTGTCCATGTTGCGTTTATCGAAAAGTCAACTGCACCTTCAAGGTCAGCGTCTGTGTCTATCCCGTCAATGAAGATGGTTCCTGTCAAAGTGGGGCCGCCGGAACCTGCTGTAATAGTGGTTCCCCATGTCTGGCCCACCCAACCCAAACGACTGAAGTTACCTGCACCAGTATCAACATGCCCAGCAATGGAAACCGTACCCGTTTTAAGATTACCTACAAACACTCTAAAATCGTTTGCTGTGTCTGACCCTGTAACGTCTGTCTTAGCAAACGAATGCTCATCGGATACAGAAGTAACCCCTAATATTAAGGTTCCAGTGGTTACTGTAGCGCCATCGCCTATCCCCACAGTTAAATCAACCCCTGAGAATCTACTCATTTATGCCACCTCCTTCTATGAATCTTGTGTCCATACCTGATAACGCTGCCATACAAGCCAGCCTTGGTCTCTATCGCCCGATTTACCTTTTGTATCGCGTGTGAATTTAACAACCCGCACACCGGGTACTGCAACCGCCTTGTTATGGAACTTGTTTTCTAGCAATGCCATCAAACGCATCAAGCGTCTACTCGACCGTTGCCTGCCTACTGAGTTTCCGTCGAACCCGCTGAACTGATATATGTCTTCGTCAACCTCTTGCCCTGTTGCGGGGGAGTATCCGCTTGTAATATTGAACACAACCAGGTACGGAAACTTTTGGCCTTTAGGAGGTATGTCATCAAATATACCTGTGAACGCATTGTTCCCTATCAGGTCAGGATAGCTCTCTGCCCACTGTGTAATGGCGGGAAAGATTTTATCGAAGTCTGACATCTATATCCTTTTAGTGAATGGCCTAATAGCCTTTGTCCATTTCTGTACAACACGTAAAAGTATCAACTGCGGCGATAACCACGGCCTAGGCGCTACAGAACCAAACCCATCTTTAGGTGCGGGGCGTCCTACCTCAAGCTCAAAACCTGACTTAAGGGGAGTACCAATGGCACGTGCTATAATCTTTGCTTTAGCGCTGCTTTTAGTGTCAACCTTTTTGTTGAACAGGGAACGCACCAGATCACCTTCCTGTTTCGCAGGGGATTCTCCTGGAGCGCTTCGTCTTGTTCTCTTACCAAAGAACTTGCCATGCTTAGGCTGTTCCATACGTTCTGTTATATCATCAACAACATCATCGCCAATAACCTTCATGCCTTTTCTAAGACCCGAAGACAGACGATTCATGTATTTATCAAAATCTCTTCCAAGCTTTACGAAACCATCAGTCGCCATAGACTATACCCTCGCCGACAGTCACCAGTTTAAGAAAGGCTTTGACATGATGCGTAGGTTGTATGACAGGTATCACATTCATTATTTCGTAGATGTTCCCGAACCTGTCTATCACCCTATGCTGTCTGGTAAACCCAGGTTTGTTACCAACGCCTTGTGCCCGGAGACTCATGATATGTGTTATGTCACTAGCCAACTGTCCCGCTTTCTTCTCTTCCAAATGACTCATATCACTTATCTTAGCCGGCACATCCACACGATCAGGGCGAAACCCACTATCCTCATCGTTGGTGTAGGAACCTGAACCATCGCTGTCCTGCTTAGGGCGCTCTATCTGTACCGTCTGATCGAGCATACTATCAAAACTCATGGGTATGAGTACCTCTTCCATTTGTTTACATCTGACTTGAACTGTTCAAGGGCTGATGTACTGAGGTTTTGCAGGTCACGTTCGTACTCATAGTTATCGAGTATCTCACGTTTCATAGTAAAATCTGCGCCTGACTGTAGCGTAGCCCAAGCCACAACTTTAGTTATCAAATGTGTCAGCTCAACTGGTATGATTTCGTATCCAGCGGTGTAGTCCACAAATATATTCTGATGGCCACGTGGCCAACCGAAATGACTGAATAGCAGATTAGCGTTGCTTGAATCTATGTCCGCCTCAAAGCCTGTTGATCCAGGTACACGTAGCTGCGCCTCAACCGGGTCGCGGCAGTCGCCCAAATAGCCGGGCCGCAGTTGTACTGATGGAAATAAGGAGAACCCGGACGCTATTGTCAGTGTCCAGTCATTGCCCAAGGCTGTTATGGCCGTGGCCAGTAGAGCAAGGGTAGCCGATGTTGATAAGGTAAGTGAATCAGTATCTGCTACCCCGCTAACTACCCGTGACAATTTAAGTTCCGTGGAACTTATTGTGGCAGTTGCGTGTGTGCCGTTCGTAGTGGTGTTAGTCAGCGTTGCAGCGCCCTCAGTGCCAACGGCCACGCGGCGTAAATCCACAAGAGGGTAATGCTTAGGACGAAGCCAATGATCCCCTGTGCCATCCATCCACTCGAAATACGGCGTATCGTCAAACGTCCTGTCTGTCTCAAGCTCAAAATCAGCTGACAACCGGGGTATCAGAAGCACTATCAATGGGTTCATGGAATCGGAATGGGCGTTCCCAAGATATGTTGTTACATCACCTAACGTGGTAAAACTAGGCATTAACCTTGGCCTCTAGTTCTACAATCCGTTCTTCGTAAGAATCAGATTGCGCTTTCAATTGTAAACTAACAAGGGTGGCTACAACCTTAAGATCAATCAGTTTACTGTGGCCACATACAACAGAAGGGTCGCACCAGACTTCAAAACCTGCGTCACGTGCTTTGTTACAAAAATCAAAGTCCTCCCCTTGACGTTCATACGGAATTGTTGTATAATCCGTTTTGTATTCAAACCAAGGACTTTTGATAGACTCAAACACGGGTCGATGAATCAAAGTACACCCCATACCACAACCGTGTACTTGAGTCAATTCTTCACCTAACGAAACCTTCTTAGGACTACCATCATCGTTGCGCTGTGTTACTGCCCAACTAAGTCTTGGTACGCCCTCTGACGCCCACTGAAGGGCGTGATAAGGTGCAGCTATGATATCCTTGCCCGCCTCCACTAATCGCTGAATGGTGCCAAGCGGTGGGATTATGTCATCGTCTATAAACCATAGATAATCCCAATCGTCTCTCTCAAGTGCTTGACGAACAACCTCGTTCCGCATGTAGTCCACAGGCCATATGTGGGCTGCTACGCCCCTCAGAACCTTTATGCCGGGGCCACCATCAATCATTACATTCTTAATACCTTCAACAGCAACAGTTCCATCTACAGTCGTCACTATAGCAAAAACCACTACGTCTTCTTGAGTCTCGGCAGGGGTCGTGCCTTCCTCAATCATGTTATTCTCCTTATGCGGTTGTTCCAACGATAACTATGTCGTACTCTATGGTGTCGCCGCTTGAAGCCGCTATCTTCAACACGTCTCCTGTAGTGGCCGCCACAGCCCATCCGTCTATTGGGTTCCAGCCAAACTCTACTCCGCTGGGGCCGATGTCCAAGATGTCATCGGCGCCCTTCAACCAACCAATCCAAGGATTGCTGGCAGCAGCACCAACAGTGAGAACCTCTGTGGATGTGGTGCTTTTGTTCTTTATCCAGATCGCCTTAATTTTTGCAAACGTCAGGGCGCTGCCATCGAGTGTGCTCGTCAAAGCGCCCAAGTCCAAGTCTTCGCTAGCGCCCGATGACAATGTGCGTGTGTCATGCCACTGTACATCAGCTTGGTTTGCCCCTGTACCATTGGTCAAACTCTTGTTAAGACTAACAGTCGGTGCCTCGCGTGGAGTGGACAAGTCAATGCTATCGTTGTCCTGAATAAGGCGGAAAACCATGTCACTGAACACATTGAGATCAAATGCCATATGTCACCCCTCCTAAAAATCATACTCATGAATACCGAACAGGAAACTTATTGTGGCATTGTCAGAGGCGTTCTTGCACTGTACCCAGACCTTGGTCCCACTAGCAATACGCGGGCACCTAATCTCTTCAGGAATACCCTGTGTTAAACCGGTTGCAATGGGTTTCGTGGCGGGAAACTCTGAGCATTGTCCAGCTGTTATCGCATCCGCCAAAGTCCCTGTTCCCCAGACTATACGACACATATACACAGTCGTAGCACTGAAAGCGGTAATAAAGATCCGACGCGCATCAAACTTACTCACACCAGTGAGAACAGGGGTATCAGCTGACCCGAGCACTTGCGCTTCGTCATCTGCATCAGAACCATAATCACCTGAACCCGATATTGCTACATACGGGGTCAGGCTCGCGGCGTCAGCCCAAGCAGTGGCTGTCTGGGAACCCAACAGCCCAAACCAACGTTCCCTAGTGTGAAAATGCGCGTCATGTTCCTCAAGTTCCCACTGCTCGATGCTGCGCCCATCTCTGAACATGTCACTCATGGCGTAGGCTCCTTATCCTGACAACGCTAGGGCGTCTGCGCCACTACCGTCTTTGTATATAACCTCTAAACCCCACGTCTTGGTGCCTGTGTTGGTCCAAGCAAACGTCAACTGGTCACCTCCGTCGATCATTAGGTTTGGTGTCGGTCTAAAGATATAGTCGGTTGCAGTGTTCATATCTTGTTTGGCCAACACAGTATCGTATACAGCGGCTGTGGCAGAGCCATCTATCTGAACAACGAAGTTCTCGACAGCGCCGCCCGCCGCACTCAAGTGCAGACGTACTTCTTTTAGTTCAATGGTGCCTGTGGTTGTGATCGTGTGGTCAATAGCCGCAGCCCCTGTTGCACGACTGAACCTATCTGAATATGCCGTACCCATTAGTGCCTCCTTATCTCAACTGAGTACAGGAAAACCAGTCAATATCACAAGTGGCTACAGCAGCTTCACCGTTTCCGATTGCAAACGTGATAGCAACTTCTTCGTCATCGGGTATGGTCAGGGCTGTGGTGCCTTTAAGAACACCATCTAGATAGGCGTCAACGTTGGTGCCATCAAACTCGAACTCCATCGTATAGGCCGTGGTAGCTACCATGGTCGTCAGCAGTGCAATCTCTGTCTCTGCACTATTCTTCTCTGTCACAAGGTCAAGGGCCGTCTCGCCGTCAACTGTTCTGAAGAACACGCCGTCTGTAACGCCGTCTGTGACTGTGGTAGTCGTAACACAAAGACCTATTGCCATATCCATCTGTGTGATAGACGACATGGCTACGTTAACGGCGTACCAAAGCTTCTTACCAGAGGCAAGCTTGAACACTTCAGGCTTCTGAATCTGTACACTGTCGGTTTCATTACCCGCTGTTTGAAGCCTGAGCTGTCCACCAACAGCATCTCTCAATGAGGCAGTGCTGTCCCCCGACCCGGCCTCAACGACTGTCGTTGTGTATTCAGTGGGATCCCCTGTGGTATTATCTACAGGGAGTTTGGTGAAATTATCGTGATCAGAGAATGCTCTGTCATAATTACCCGCTTCAAACTCTTTACGCTGGTTATTGCGCTTGAGCAGGGAAGTATCATCTTTGTAAACTCCGTGCAATTTCCCTGGGTTAGACATCAGAAACGCTCCTTTCGTAGAGCGAAGCGTATAAATGCTTCGTTCCTGATCGCCTTAGTATGGCCTTATGTGTACGGGGCCATCGCCTGTTCTTATTGAATGAGACGGCGGGTTTATCTTCCGTCTGTGGTGAGTCGTCTGCGTCGTCCTTCCTTGTAGGAAGAACCGCGTCCATGACCCCTTTTAAGTTAATACCCGCCATCTCATTTTTCCTGTTACTTACGTATTGTCAACCAACTCAGCTCCGCTGTTCAGGATACTGGTGGCGGTCTTGTACCTATCACCAGTCTTGATAACGGATATAGAGGCATAGTCTATGCCGCCGTTGCTGACTTCCGAGACAATACACATCAGATAGTCATAGTCGCGGTCCGTCGTCCCGCCACCAAACATATCATCCATGTTCATCTCGATAATAGCCTGCTCATTAGCAGCATCCAAAGTGCCTCCGAGACCTGTAACGCTCTGAGAGTTTGTCCCTGCAGAACTGGTTGCTTGTTTGACCGTGATAACACATGTGGTGTCTGAGTAGTCCACAGCAGTCATCACAAGGAACGTGATAGAACTGCAATCGCCGACAAATATCCATCCAGTATTAGCAGTCGTTTCGCCAATATCGGTGGGCGCCAGCTTTTCGTCCATGTTATGGTACTCAGAAATTCTGTGCTTAGGCATTAGTTATTCTCCTTTCCTTAGTCTCTCGACGCCAAAACAACGAACGGCGACAAGTCATTAGTGCCCTGTGCAGGAGTCAACGTAGTTCTACGCCAGGACTGTCCGTCCTGCCTAAGCGTCCATCTGAATACCGTCTGGTCATAGTCGAATCGCAGATGAATACTGGTAGCTGTCTGGATACCGTTTGACTTCGTAGCCAGTATGTACTGACTCAAATCGGCAAAGATGATATCACCAACAGTTCCAACAGTTGAACAGTACTCAATCGGAATTATGGGCCGTCCCAATATGGTACCAAACGGTGCGTTCGCCATGCTGTTGTTGGGCATGAACACAGGTGTGCCCGCCGTACCAGTATCGAGAGACATCAGATGCAGCTGCGGGAACGTGTCCTGGTTAACAAAGAAAACCGCATTCAGCGTGCTGGAAGCCAGCATACGCGCATACATCTTGGTAAGGTTCTGAGGAACAATGGTGTCCGCAGCTTGCCCCACTTCCTTAGTGATTGTCACAAGAGCATTGGCGTTCAGGATACCGAGCGCTTGGCCAGCACCAGTCCCGCGTATAATGTGGTTCTCACGCTTGAATCGGATTTCGTCCTGGAACACCGGACCGATAAGGGCCGGAATCGACTGAGGAGAGTCCTCAAGCAGCTCATCTGACACGTATGTCAAAGCAGTAATCTTGTTCAGCGTCAACTGAAGATTACCGAGTCTCGGCGCCGACTTGCTTTTCTGAGCACCTTCTGACGTCGGTTTAGAACTGACTCCTCCGCCCCGACTGTCATCTACGCGACTGACTTCATCAAGGAACGGGATGATGGTACTGTTCACAGCCAACGGGATCTGCCGTGTCCTAGACACAACCTGACCCATCGTACCCAACCCACCGGCGGCGGGCTGCATAAGCAGTTCGTTCTGCGTAACATCGGGCACAAGGAAACCGCCGAGTGCACCATCGCCGGTTTCCATCTCACCTGCCACCTTAACCTGCATACCTCTTGCAGTAAGCGGAGGCAAAACAAAACCCGCATCAGAGCGACCACAGATAAGCAAACGCTCATCCACAATGCCCTTGCGCTCTACATCAGCTACGGCTTTAAGGACCTGCCAGTTGAAGTCAAAACCCATATTGGGATGATCCTCAGCTGCCAGCTTTCCGCCTTCGATTTTGTGGCGCTTGTTTTCGAGAGTTTGGTCCTTCAACGCCTCTTTAACAGCATCAGCTACTTTAACATCGAGATCGTCTGTACCGTCTTCAGGCTTCTCCACACTCTTGACTTTAGCTGGCTTAACATCACGCACCTTAGTTGCAGTGCGCTGGTCAATCAACTCCTTTGCTGTCTCAGAATCTACATCAAGGACTTCACCCTTCTCGTAAAGCTCTTCACCGTATTCCCACGACTTGAGCAGTTTAATCTTGAAGGTCATAACTTATTCCTTTCACAATGACAATGTTAATCTGTGTCGGAATCGTATGTAACTCTAGTTATGACACCTACCATCTCTAAGTATGGCTCCAGTGCTTCACCTATTACCTTAGATTCTTCCTCTATGTATATCAACCGCCCGTTGTACTGAGCGAGCAATATCTTCATCTGTAGCCGGCCGGGAGACATGGCGCACGTGCTTAGGTATTACGCGCCTTACGACCCTGATCAGCTCTTCCTTCTCTTCTTTCTTTGCGAGCGCCTCAATCTGTTCACCCAACTCGCTTTTGTTGATACCCAGCATGTCTAGGGTTTCTTTGGATATGGACATACTCTTTGCAACTGCTAATGTCAATGCCTCACTGTTAGCTGGAATAGCTACAAGGGAATACTCCAACAACTTCCACTCAGTGAATATCTGTTCTGCACCATCCATCCACTTTGGTGTACGGGCTTTGACACCACCAATCTTAGCCGCGTCCACGGCCTCACTGAAATCCTTATCGCCCGGTCGCGACGCCTTGATACCTATGAAGCCAATAGACCAGCCTTTTACGTGCCCATCAAATACTAATTGGTGCGCATCTTCACCCAACTGAGTTTTAGCAAATCGGGTCTTGGCAAGAATTCCTTGGTTATCTTTGTTCTTGATCCACATCTTTGAACCAATGACTTTCTCGACGCTATATCCTTCCCAAAACGATCCATGATCAATAAAAACGGAACCTGTCTTCTCAAAAATACTCAAATCACCACCAGAAGGAACCATTATGTCGCCAACTGAGTCCACATCCTTGGTGCTAGCCCAATGAACAGCGGCTCGTTCGCCATCAACAAGGTCTTCAACCTCAGCAAACGCCTGCTTAAACCCACACTCATATTCAGCATATTCCTTAATATGCTCTGCATAGGGAACTTTATCGAGAATATCTTTCACGAACGTCTTTTTTGGTGTCTGGTCAATTATTTCTGGCATGGTCTACTCATCCGGTACGCGCCCTGAACCATCTCGGTTTGCTCCGGGGTCAGGGTCTGTGTCCGCTCCTGTGGCTGATCCGCCCGCATTACCTGCTAAAATATTCTCTATCGAGTCCACGTTGGTCGGAATAAAGAGCTCGTCAGCCCCTTTCTTGGGATCAAGGCCCCTAAGAGCCCGCTCTTCGTTCCTGGCCGTCAACCCTACCTGCAAAAACGTCTGAGTTCGTCTCAGCTCAAACTCCTTATCCTGTGGCACTGGGTCGTCAAACATGAAGAATAACCGCTCTGACGTATCAAACATGGGTATAAGGTTCTGGTTCAGTGTCTGCTGTATCCGGCGCAGTCTAGGCTTGATTGTTACTTCCTGGAAAATAAAGAAGTTCGTGTCTGCTGTAGCTCGGCTCACACCTGCAATTGTTAATAGAGACATGGGAACGCCAAATACGCCCGCAATCTCTTCCCGTGTAACATCCCGGCCTTTCAGGAACTCCATTTCCCGTGGAGTAAAGGCCCCCAACGGTTTGAAGTCTATAGCTCCTTCAAGGAGGGCTGTTTTACCCGCATTACCGTGGCCACCATATGCGTGGCGCCATTCCTGTAATATACGCTTACGTTCATCTTCATTTGGCAAAGGCTGCTCTGACAACAAAACACTGTCTGGAATACCCATGTTGTCCAGAATATTAGTCTCGTAGTCGCTCATCTTCAGGTATAGGTCGCTTGCCTCGATAGCCGCCGTCAATGTTGGCTTACCTACCCTGAAATCAGATGTGCTGAGCTGATTAGGGAACCAGATAACTTCTTCCGTTGTGAAGAACACGCTGTTCTCTGGACTCGGACCATACCAATAACCGCCTATTAGGTCTTTGGGAGTCGTTACAACACGTATCCACTGGGTTTTGAGCGGCCATATCTCTACAGGGGTGCCTAGACCGTCCCTGAGGATATACCAGTAGGCTGAGCCCGAGAGACTCATGTAGGTGTTTGCCAAGTACACAAGCTCGTGATTGTTCATCCACGGATTAACGTTATGCCAAAGATCAAGTGCTGGGTGACGCTTTATCTCAACAACCTCGAAGCCGGGGCGTAAAAGGCTTTCTGCTTTCATGTACTGCTTTGTGGTAGGGTCAAGGCGTGTTGGTTGATAATACCTGTCAACAGACTTTGGACCGTCTTTGGTGGTGGCGAACAGCCTGAGCTGGGCGTCAGCCATCGAGTTTCCTATCCTATCATTCGACGCAAATACATAGCTCCTGTTTCGCGCCAGTAGCTGTTCTGCATTTGGCGCGGGCTTGCGCCCCATAGGCATATTAACTGCATCATTCCTGAAATCAACTCTCAGATTGGGCCTTGCTTTTGGTTCGGTCGCTTTGTTGGGTAGTCCGAGTTTTACCGAATTCGTTACAAACAAGGTAGTTCCTTAGGGATCATTGGTTTCCCATATTTCGGGGCGATCGAACAGGGCTGCCCGATCATCTTTGGTCAGCTTTGCTGGACCTTCTACGGACACTTCCTGGTAACGGTCTTCGTTCTGCTTACTGGGATCGCGCTTCTTTTTCTTTGCAAAATCTTCGCTAACAGTTATTCCTGGGCGCCAATTCACTATCGGGCTTATGTGTGTGTATGCTGCATACCGTATGGCATCTAAAGCATGATCGTTCTCTTTCAGAGGATCATCATCTATCACCACACCATTAGCATCAGTGCGATACTTATACAAAGACCGCTCTCTGTTTATATGAATGTTATCATTTAAAATATGAAAAGTCAACCGCTTGCAAAAATCTATGCCATTTTTTCTATCTTTGTCCGCAGCTTTTACCCAGAAACTGCCCTGACGCATCTCTTCCATGGCTGCCGGGTCAGCGTGGTCGCAGTACCAAGGAACACCATTCACATGCTCTTTCGGGACTAACCCAGCACGGCACAAGTCATTCTTCAACTTATTAATAAGCTCACTGTGTGTAAGACCTTTGGGACTATCTTTGATGGCAATGCCCTGATGTATAACCTCTGTCAAATACACGTCAGGTAGGTTCTTATCATCTGAATACATCAGATCAAGCCGCACAACTGCTGTACAGCGCCAACCGAAGTCAACGCCATAGATTGTTTCATCAAAGGGCCCTTCGGGGAACTTATCTTCTTGCTGAAAGGGGCGATACACCTGATTACGCATAGAGGCATATTCACCTTTAGCAAATACCAACCAATAGTCATAATCAGTATCTTTCAGGGCTTCAAGGTCTTTTACATTATCCTCATCCAAGGTGGGGTTATCGTGGTATGTGCTGTGGATTACGTCTGCTAAACCCGTATCCTCCAGTTTTGCCTTAATCCAACACAGAGAGTCTTCGGGGTTAAGAGTGAGGTACGCCTTGTTCTTATAGTCGCCAAGCGCCGGATGCCTAAGACCACGTGTAATTGTCTTAACGTAGTCATCCCAAGTAAACTGGTTGGCCTCTTCCCACCAAATGCAGTTATATTCTGTTGATTTGGCCTTTTCGGGGTTATCCAGGCCCTTGAACTCTATGATGTTGTCATTGAACTTTAATAGATTTTGGGTCTTACTGTGCTCACAATAGCTGTAAATGTCAACGGGTTGCTTGCTTTTAACATCGTAAATACCCGAAGTAAGGATATCTATGATCTTCTGCATAGCCGTTACACGGAGCGCTGGCATGTGTTTTCGCTGGACAAGTATCCTCTGACTGGTGCCAAACAATAGGCGTTCAATGCACAGCTGAGCTGCACTATGTGTCTTTGAACTGCCCGCTCCGCCCACACTTACGACAATCTTTCGTTCCGCATCTTTCATTCTTTGGAAAAGCGGAGTAGTTGTCATGCACAGCTTGCGTGGTGCTTTATTAAACCGTTTTTGGTTATCGTAATCCATAGTCAGCCATATCTACTACACAAATATGTTTGTCAACCACTTTTGGCGATTTATGAGTAACAAGGTCATGTCTCCTCTTTAGGCTCCCAATTACATTCATGCATATGGCTACAGTCCCATTGGTTGACACAGTGACCAAAACTCTTGCTTGCAAGATAGTGTACACAGTCCTCACAAGGTTCTTCTATTTCACCCCTACAGTGGCAAAAGAAGTCCATAGTCATGCTAGGTCTCCTTTCTGTAAACAGGTATCTGCTTACCGTATACACAGTCCAATACGTAATTGTGCTTCAACTTATGGCCTATATCGGCCATTGTCACGTAATTATGCACCAAAGGCGCCATTACAACAATAAAGGCCGGTCTGCGATGATTAATGCACCTAACAAGCTCTTCTGCCATATCATCCGCTGGCTGGGGGTAAATCCAGTGCTGCTTGTGCCAGGGGGACTGCCGCTCGCAATAATAGTTGACAGTAGTCTGATCCCCTATCTGCAACACACAATCGTCTTCTTTAAGGCGGGATCGCAACGAAATGCCAATTTCCCGAGCCGAAAGGTTGAAAAGACCGAAAGGACCCCATAAATGACATGCTTTCCAACTCTGACCTCTTAAATGGTATAAAAACGTCATTATAAGTCTTTTAATGATAAAAATACTGCATATTACCCATATTAAGGGATCATCCCACCTATTCCACAATGTGGCAGCCGCCAGGATGGCTATCGGCGGTAACGCCGGTATAAAGTGGTGTATGGCGTAATGACGCTGGGATAACCCGACAATAAGCATTACGGCGGCCCAAATAGCGATCTCAACCGGTACAAGGGGTATTCCCACCGCAGCAAGTACTAAAACGGGCCATAACTCCCGCCATGGCACTGTCATCTGCTTCTCAACCATAGACAGCTCTTCTTGCCAGCTGCGCTGTGTCCAATGCCATTTGATATATGACCAAGGCATCTTCGTAATCAATAAACATACCAAAGCAAAAACAATAGGGCCAACGATTGAGTTTGCCCAAAACGGCAACACCAGCAGCAAAACAAGGGCGGTTTGCTTGAATTGGAGGGCTAAGATTACCAAAATACACAAAACCAAGGTGTTTGGCGCAAATAGGAACATCAAAACAGCCAATAATGAGATCCAGTTCTCTGCATGGCTAAACTGTACTCTGGTATGCGGCACAGAGGCTGTCACACCCCAAATAAAGGCTGTTAGAAGCCCTATCTCTTGTCCTAGACACTTTGACCCTACCAGATACATCAAATAGGCTACAAAGACCCTTCCCGTCAATTGAAGCGCTCTGTAACCAAACTCACCCGGCCATATCTTGTGTTTTAGCCACGATACAAGAAACATACCTGGCGGTTTGCCCGATAACAGCATTGGCAACAGGCGCTTCTTGTCCCTGTCCCATACCTGCTTCCGAAAAAGAGCCCAGTACATATGCCTTCCGGCATCGGCGTCAAGAGGTTCTCGGAGCGTGTGAAGGGATAGGAGAATCGGTAGGAGCACAATTAGCAGAAGTATGCCGTAAGGCATCCACGGAATGATCATATAGACTCCTAGTGGGGGACATTTGGTAAAAGCTAGGAGGAATACCATATGTCCTGGCCATGTTCAACCGTATCAGAGCCGCCATATCGGAAAAAGCATTATCTGGAATATCATATTGTGGTTCCTCTTCTAATGCAGGTGCAACCAAACGCCCAAAAGCGTTAAATGCACCCACGGCTGTTTCTGTGTGAGATGCTAACGAGCCCATGGCTCTCTGAATAGCGCTAATAGAAATTGCAGGCGCATCCCTACGAAGCATCTGAACAGGGCGCCTTGTGTTGCAATCAATCAGACCCGGTGGAATCAATTCATATTCCAACTCGTTCTGGCGCTTAGCCTCTGCGTCACACCAATCTGCTTTCTCCGTGTTACCAAGCTTACGCGCCTCCTCTGCCAACATCGAGAGCTGACATGAAAAACACATGCTGCATGGGGATTGTGGTGTGTTATCAGTCATTTGGCGTCTCCTTGACGGAAATAGCGCCTACAAGAGGGGCGCAAAGTGCCGCGCTAAGAGGAATGGGTGTCAGTGCTCTCCTTATTTCTTGCAACTCGTCGAGTATGGCTGATAACAATAACAAGGTGTCGGCCTCAACCGCCGTCGGGGGCTCAGACACACCGTGCGAACGTGCAAGCGAACCAATTTGGGATTGAAGCAGGGCCTCTTCTAGCTTCTCGTGTCTTTCACTCATTTGGCATCTCCTAAAGGTTAAATGCTAACCATACCAGCATCGCTACTGTGGCTGATATGCCTACCACTACAATGAATATGGCGCTTATTAGCTCTATCAAAAATCTCCTTCCGGTAATACTTCACACTTGGGCGTGTTTGCTCCTGTAAACCGCTCTCGCCATTTAGCACGTATCAATTCCACCCTATCGCGCGGCCAAAACGCATCCAGATCCTCATTCTCCCTTGGGTAATCGAGGTTTGTCATATGTCAGAGTCCTTTTCTCAACCCAACCCGTGCCTTTAAGAAAACGTGTCTGCCATCCAAAACAACAATAAGACGGCTCAGCCAAAACCCCGTCCTGCACAATCAGCTTACAAGGGGATTCTTTGAGGCAATCGTAACAGTTGAATTCTCTCATTTGTCATTTGTCCTTTCCTCCAGAAAGTCCGCCAGGGCTGTTACGTCATCTCCTGATAGACAAATTACATCTGACGACGGGCGGCCTTCCACAGTGTTTCTATCAAAGTCTGAATGAATAGAAACATGATCCGCTGACAATAGGCCGACACACTTGGCAGAGCGCAGGCGCGATATGAACAGCCTTAACTCAGGGTGTTGAACTTTCTTTGCTAGTTCTTTGTTTGGCATATGACATGTCTCACAAGTTATCATTTTCTAGTTGTCCTTTCGTTGCTCGGCTATCGCAGCCTCATAATCTTGGTTCCGCCAACACTAATCCAGCCAGTTGACACTATTGGCTTTGACGAAAAAGAATTAGCCTCTATAGTGTTAAAGTTGCTAACTCTCCACCAGCTCTCCGCATCTTCTCGGAACAAGAAGCCGTGAGTGCGCATCCTCCGCCCCCACATGTCAAAAAACCATAGTTGCTCTTTAGCATCGAAACGGAAATTTACGCCAAATGTCCAGAACTCGTTTATGCTCTTCTTTGGATTAGATCTCATACTACGAACTCCTTAGTAGATTGCTTCCTGAAAATTGTCCCTACTCTTTATGTTGGGGGTGAGGCTCGCAAATGAGATACACTTTGAGGACTTTTGGTATCCGAATGGATACACCCCGTATCTCTCTGTTCATAACTGCCATATGCCATATGCCACCTATAAACTTGGCATATTCGTATCAATGTCTGATAAGATCTATTATGTCTAATCACATCTGCATACATATCGCTATGTCCTTACGCAATGTTATATCCACATATCATGCGCTGAATGCCATATGCCATATGTCATGTGAATACTGATGGTAGTGCTATAAAAGAACGTGTAAAGCATTATTCGTCTAATGTGTGCTTAGGTGGTAATGGCTCGTAATTGAGCTGAAACTGCACATTAGTCGCATTCACATTAACCTTGTTCGGTGTCTTGCCGTGAGTATCACGGTATCGCATCCGGGTGAGCTCGGCAGCAGCTCGCCAGTCTCGGTTGTCCTTGAATACCTTCATGCAGTGCGGACACTTGATAGAACGCCCTGTTGCGCCTTCTTCGATGGCATTTGTCAGACGCTGTAGGCACTTGGATTCCGCATGTGCGAGGCTAAGACACAACTGTGCAAAATTTGAACACTTACAGACCTCTGCTTCAGTATACCCTGCACTAAGCGCGGTATCTATGTCTTGTTCACCTAAGTGTATATAGCGCCATAACGTTCTAGAGCTGATATTTGCTAATGCTGCCGCATCCTTGTAATGCAATGCTTTCTCGACATTGGCGCATATTGCTTTAATCAGTGGTTTAGTCAATGTGGTGTGTCTACCGCGGGTTGACTTCCGCGCCGGGCCTGTGCCGATAATCGAGGGCAGTATCTCACTTAGTGGTTTCTGCTTCGCCTGTACTATGTCTTTCGTATCATCCGTCATATGAACTCCCTATTACGCCTTGAATTATAGTCAATTCGCGCAATTAATCAACCCGCTGAAAAATAAACTTTCAAGTGCTTGGTATCAATAGGTTTATGACGTGATATTTACTTGACTTCTTAGAATATATCGTTATACTTAATAGTAGAAAAGGTAAACAGGGATTCAACAGGGGGATTAGACAATGAGCATGACACTCAAACCCATTCTATTCTTTGTTGACACGCAGCAAGTAACAATCACACATAAGACACGACACGGAAAGCCGCATCCTTTGCGCCTTCTCAAAGGGCGTGTGTTAGGACGTACACCATCAAAAAGCCCCTTGTTCGAGGGATTCTATGATCTCAAATGTGACGATGGGCTGGTGCATTCTGTGCATTATTCGGAGTTTGTGTGACAAACTAGGAAAATGGGGGATAAGACAATGGAATTCGCTGTCTTCAATGCTTTTGAAGTTGAATTACCCAGAGACGCTATCGAAGCTTGCTCTCACACTGGGCGGTGCGATGCCGATGTAGAGCAATGGGCGCCTTTAATTCAACGGACAAAGGAATGCACACCTGAAGCTTTACAGAAAGAACTCTATGAATGTGGCGCTTGGGAAGAAGACGAACTACAAGATGATCAAGAGAATTGGAAACGGATTATCTGGATTGCGGCGGGTAACATATCAGAAGAAAGGGCAATAAGATAATGTCTACGTTTTGTAGTTCATGTGAAAAAGTAAAAAAATGTCCACTGATTCCGGGTTTTATCGCCGAAAGAACTCCGGCTTGCGACGAATACGTGCCTAAAAGTATTGAACAAGAACGATCTTTTAGAAGGGTAAGTATACTAGGGGAGTAGAGGCGGGCGAGTCATGAAAGGCGGGTGGCTGTAATGTTCACAAAACAGCACTACAAAAAGATAGCTAAAATACTCCAGCCGGTATTTTGGGATGGGGATAGCTTAGGAGAATTAGCAGACATGTTCGAGAGAGATAATCCAAGATTCGATAAGAATCGCTTCTTGTTAGCTTGCGGTGCCGATAAAAACTTACTGAACAAGGGAATTCTAACAAGTGGTATGGCAGGAACAAGAAGGTGTGCTCGACTTCAACGAAATCCCGTGGGAAGTATTGACAGCTGACTGTCCTGGCACGGTGATACTCACGGACGGTGATACGGTGATCATAGGGGAATACTAGCTAATGTGGAAAGCTATTGAAATCAACGGGGAACACTGCGGGAAGACATGCCGCTATCTGACTGTGATTTACGGAGATCCAGGGCCGGGTGACGGTCACAATCCGTGCTCTTGTAGTTGTAGTTTCTTTGAGGGTTTGGAGTTTGATAAGCTAACCGGGGCGTATAGAAGAACTTCAGCGTGTATTATGGCGTCAAGGAGACTATCGCTATGACACAAACCACGGCAATAGAAGATATACTTTATTATCGCAGTGGCAGCCACAAAAGGCTACTACGCCGGATTCACGTTATGCACAAGCGTTGGAAAGCTATCAACAAGTTCGCACACCGTGTTCCAAAACGTATTGGGGAACCCCTATTCAAGAAGCTATGCCTGGCAGACGACGTTACATACCTCGAGTTCCTACTAAAGGCGCGCATAAAGACAAAGCGGAGAAACGCAACTAAGCGTCGCAGACGACGTATGGCAATTCAAAGAGGGAAATAGGCACAGGCCCTCAGATTTCGCACAATTTCACAAATATTTCACACCAACAGGGTACTATTAGTACTTCGCAGGTGTTGTTCTGCATTTCACAAAACTAGCGCAAAGGAGGTGTCTCTACCATACTGCGAGCATTATTAGTACAATATTTAGAATTCGCTTACACCTCTAACTATTTTCGCACTATGCTATGATGATCCCCTTTGTTCCCTTGGTGCACAAAAATCCAAAGGGAAGCTGCGGGATATAATGCTAATGTAGTTAGAGATACTAATTTCGCCAAACCTCTGGTATACAAGGGTTTAGGAGCAAAAACATATCCCTATATTACCGCAATTGGCACTCGTTTTTTTTTACTCACGGGGAGGGTGGGATCTTTCCCGGACAAAAAGAGGTAACCATTGTTTCATGTTTTCACAGAAAAGATCCCACTGTCCCCGTGCACAGGGTCAGAAGTAACTGGTACCATTCGATTAATCCACTTTAGTGTGAATACTAAAGGCGATCAAGGGGATACATGCAACATTTACCACAAAATATTAATAGTATCATATGCCAAATGGCATATTACACGATACCCCCACAATTTCACACTCTGTCATCACGGTGCCTCTCTCGACCCCCTGTCCCCCTTATAGAGAACAACCCAAACCCTGCTACTATCCGTACAAACTACGCAGATAACCCATTGTATCAGTATTTAACACTGATATTTCGCCGAATATTGAATATAGGTATTAAATACCGATGTATTAGGCGGCTCCATTGTGTATACTTTGGTTGTTAGCAGAGACTATTCAGTGAGGCAACGAGAGGGAGAACGAATCATGAAGCTTTGGGAGCTAATAATAGTTTGTTTTGGGATTGTAGCAGTAGTAGGGGCGCTTGCTTGCGGGGCGGGTTACCTGCTAATCAAGTTTGCACTGCCCGCAATCATGGCAGTAATTCACGCCGTATAGGGGAGGAGGAAGGACAGTGAGCAAGATAAATGTATATTGCGGTGAGTGTGGCGAGAAAACGCGGATTACGGCTACTCTTATGAGTATAGCTGTGGGAAAAGACTTTACGTGTAAACACTGTGGTAAATTGCAAGAAGCGGATGCATGCGACTGGTAAGTAAATGGATGAAGTACCCGTATTAAATACTGATGTATTTCGCAAGAAAGCCGTGTATACTTGTTTCAGTGAGTGAGGTTAAGAGAAAGGCAACGGGAGAGGATAATGAATATACAACATAGAGATTTAGTTTTGAGAGGAGAGAGAGTAGGCGACGCGGACTTGCGCGACGCGGACTTGCGCGACGCGGACTTGCGCCACGCGGACTTGCGCGACGCGGACTTGCGCGACGCGAACTTGCGCGACGCGAACTTGCGCCACGCGGACTTGCGCGACGCGAACTTGCGCCACGCGAACTTGAGCCGCGCGAACTTGAGCAACGCGAACTTGCGCCACGCGAACTTGAGCCGCGCGCACTTGAGCCACGCGAACTTGCGCGACGCGGACTTGCGCGACGCGGACTTGCGCCACGCGCACTTGAGCAACGCGAACTTGCGCGACGCGAACTTGCGCGGCGCAGACTTGCGCGACGCAGACTTGCGCGTCGCGCACTTGACCGGCGCAGACTTGCGCCACGCGGACTTGCTCGACGCGGACTTGCGCGACGCGGACTTGCGCCGCGCGAACTTGACCGGCGCGGTGGGAATTAAATCCCAATCAGCGTACATCGAAGAAAAGTTTGTTTCATGTCGCGAAGGGATCTTAGTTTATAAAGCCTTCAACAAACACTTTGCTCCGCCAAAGCACTGGAGGATCGCCCAGGGGTCTTTTATCACAGAAACAGTTAATTCTTGCCGCTCTACTCCTTGTGCATGTGGTGTGAATATAGCAACAAGGTCTTGGCGAGGGTTTGCCAGTGAAGTTGGTGAAGTTGGTGACGTTTGGGAATGTGTAATACATTGGGTGGATCTAGCTGATGTAGTAGTGCCTTTTGGCACAGACGGAAAGATAAGAGCCGCGCGTGTGCAGTTGTTACGGAAGGTCAGCGTGTGAGGTTAGACAAATGGCAAAGGAGGTAAGACAATGCACCAAGACACATACAGAAAAACAGGCAAGACAAGCGAGGTAATGACAACAGCTTTCGAGACTGCATTGATTAACCTTGGTGTTCAGACCGTGACACAGGGCGGCGCTGTGGTGTCTGTCAAACGGTCTTTGGAATTCGCTAACAAGGCAAGGCATAATCGAGGTGCAGGCAGTGGGAGGAACCAGTTACGTTCTGCAATACAATAACGATTATGCGGGTACTGAAGCGGTAAAGGAGGTTACCACATGAAATAGAATGCAGCGAGATGCACTCAGTGTGAAAGACAACAGTGGAACCATTACATAACACGAATAAGAAGGAGGATCAAACCATGCAGGTGGAAATTCTGCGGCTCACGAGTGAAAAGGTTACAGTCACGGTTTCCGAAAACGGATGCCCGACTGTTCAGAGCGCACTCCAGAGCCCCGGCTCTGGTGCAGTGCTCGGCGCTCCGAACGAGACGCTTGAGCAGGCGGCCCAACGAACATATGGCGAACTCAGCACGCTTGGTGAGGTACGGGTTAACGGCGCTTACGCAACCCTTTCGACGGCTATTCGCGATGGCGACAGGATCATGTTCATCCCCAAGATTGAGGGCGGTGTGCTGGTCGGCTAGAACACTGGGTTACACGGGGGTAAGACAAACACACCCTCGTGTAACCTGATTAAAATACATTAAGGCATATAGAGGAGGATCTAAGTGTCAAACCCACATTTAGTACGACAATGGCTTGCTAGCGGGGGCTTAACACGCAACTGTGTTTGCCGTTTCTGCGCGGCAATACGTGCTGACGGGATACCTATAATTCGGAGGCGAGCTTACCTTCTTTCCGTGCATATCACGCCAGTTTGTAGTTATGAATGCAGGGGGGGTATATGTCTGGCCTTTACCCGCAATCATGGTGACTTGGCCATTCGGGCGGAATCACAGGCCATAGCAACACCACAAGCACAAAACACACCCATACCGCCTTTGACTTTAGAGACATCACTAGAGGGCCTTCTTTCGTCCGCTTACTCTGCTGCCGCTGTGGCTTCCTTGGAGGATGCAGACCACCGTTTGCTTGTCATTGCGGGTGATATAGGGGAGTACCAAGGGTTTTTGGTAGACTTGTACACAAAGAGATCGAGGTTGAGACGAGCAAAAGAGGCTGTACGCCCAGAAAATAGAGCCTTAATACCCTGGGCGCGAGAGCGTGCGGTAGCAGATGCAGAAGGTTTACAGGGTTTAGTTGCCGCCGGAGAGATTGTTAGTGCAGACGTTCTCCCCGGAAAAATCTTGGCTATTGAGACACTTCCCATAACCCTTACGCATGATAGTGTTGAGTATTCGCTTGGCGCTTATTCTATACGTATATTCGTTTTCCAATCAAAGGGATGGGTTGAAATCCGGTCACTGGCAAATGACAAACGTGAATACCCGCATCCTCATATAAACCGGCTCAACATCCCTTGTTACGGCGCAATAGCCGTCTCTGTTGCTCAGCTGCTGGGAGAGCTGCGTTTAACAGAGCTAGTAGCCCTTTTGTTAGCATATCTCAGTTCATACAACCACAGCGATCCTTACCTGCCCATAACTCGCTTTGATACGTACTCATTAGAGAACGGGTATGACTGCTGCCGTGATTGCGGCGATAAGAATAGCCCTTTCTGTATAGTCGAGTGTCCCGCTGGCGGGCACGGGCGGGGGTTTGTCTGTTGGGATTTAAATAGCGATTGTTGTGCTGAGTGCCACTACGAAGATGACTGTCAGCAGTGTGACGACTAGGTTAACGCAGTATAAAAAGGAGGAAAAGGCAATGGGAAAGAGCAGGCACAAACGGTTAAATGGGGCAGAGGAAAACAAATTAGGGAAACTCGTTCAACCCAGCGTTGTTCCTTTCAAAAAGAAAGCTGAACCAAACCCAGGGCTTTTATTGTCAGGGGGTAAAGAGCTAAAACTTAGTTGCACAAAAACCCCGCGCGTTGTGTTCTCCATAGCCCTGTACGAACAGCTACAGGGCTACATACAGTCAGAAACCAACGCAGAGATAACCCTGTTAGGCAGTATCACGGTCTCAGGGAGTGATTACACAGTATCGAGTCTGATTTTACCGACTCAGAGAGGTAATGCAGTGAACACAGACGTAAATCTAGAGAGCCTGACAGATGTCACAGAACCGATAAAACTCTGGATTCACACGCATCCCGGCATGGAGGCTTTCTGGTCTACGCTTGACGATGAAACAGCGACAACACTCGGGTCAGACTACTTGATATCTATTGTATGTGGTAAAGACAACCAGATGCTATGTCGTATGGATATCATTAATCCATTCCGTCACACTATAGACGACATACCCGTTGTAGTGACAGGTTGGGTTATGCGGGAGAGTGTTCTGGAAGCGTGTGCCCTGGAACTCAGTGAGAAACTTGAACATGTGCCGGTTATGGCTACTTCTTACGCTGTTGGTAGTTGGAAAGGCCACACCCGCGCTACAAGGCATTACAGATCCTATGGTCGAGCAACACCTCTTTTGTCGCAAGTCGAGATTGCCGCGCTGAGTGCAGAGCAAGACGCCAGCGAAACTGAGTACTGCCAAGACTGTGGCTTTCACCATTCTCTTGAGAACGCGTGTCCTGATTCAGCGCATCCCGACGCGTTTTCAGAAGAGAAATGGGCTGAATTAATGGAGGAAACGACAAAATGAACACACAACAATACTGGCGGCAATTAGACATATGCGACCCGGAACGGTTAAAAACACCTATCACAATTATAGGTGCTGGTGCTGTCGGCTCTGCTGTCTGCTACAATCTAGCAAAGATGGGGTGTAGTGATATTACTGTGTTTGATGGGGACACCCTGGCAGAGCACAACGTGTCGAATCAGTTCTGTGATCCTTCTAAGATAGGGGTGAACAAGGCAGAAAGCCTGCGCGCTGTTGTCCATCGCCTGACAGGGACGATCATCAAGAGCAAGTCGCGTATGTTTGAATCCGAACCAGTTCTATCGTTCATGTATGAATCTGATGGTGCTGTTAGCCTCAGAGGCATTGTGATCTGCGCAGTAGACAGTATGGACGTGAGAGCAGACATCTGGAAATCTTCAATCAGGTACAACATAAACGTCTCACTCTACATCGACCCGCGTATGGGGGCTGAGTTTGGGCGTTTGTACGCTTTTAACCCATGCCAGCCGGACGCTATCGACATGTACGAAGAGACGCTATATCCCTCAAGTGAGGCAGAGCAACTGCCATGCAGTGCTAAGGCGATAATCTATTGCCCAACGATCCTGGCGGGATATGTTGCAGCGGTAGTCAAAGCACATGCCGTCGGTAAGCCGTATCCGCATGAGACGTTTTTGAATCTAGCAGATCCATTTTCGACCATGTTTAACGATTAAAAAGCAAGGCCCGTGCGGCGTGGTAGCGTCGGGGAGAGACAACAGATACCTCAAGCGAATAGAGACTGGCGCCTGCCCTCGTCCGTGATGGACTGGCCAGAGAAGCGAATTATGAGGAACTGCTAAGATGCCGGGATGGGGAATCCGGCCACGGGCCTTGCTTGGTCAAAACCAGGAAGTAAGATAATTAAATAAGTCTCGGAGCTGTACGAAGGGATACTACCCGTAAGTACTTTTTGGAGAGCGACTCCTTGGATGAAACCAGACTTGCAAGCTGATTCCCGGGTAAGATGACCTCTCACGAGACTTTGAAAATTATGAGTATCGCCCGCACGGGCGATACTCATATAGGAGATGACACAATGAAAAGACCAATAAGCGAGATTAAGACTAAGATCAGAAGGTATCGCGCCCTTTGCATGATATTCGATTCCAGGATAACAGAAAAAGAGAAAGAAGAGACACGGGAGCTCGCAAGGTATATCGGGACATGGGTGCAAGAGGTTAGGCCCGTGGTTACGGCCCATAAAGAACTCATACGTGAAAACTACAACAAGACTTGGGCGGACGCTTTTAGGTTGAAGTACGGAATATGACACAGGTATAGGAGATGACAGATGTGGTGTAATCGTATGTATCTCGGCATAGTTAACCTATCAGAGCTAACAGAGACATGGGAGGGCCCTCAAGAAGATCAGCAACAGCTACATGATTCGATTGCAGCGTTAGAAGCCGTTCTTTTGTGTATGAGAACCGGGAACAAATATAAAGAGGAGGCTTGGCAAGAATCAAAGCGGGCACTTGACGTTATAATGACTGAATACGAAGAAAAGTACGGGGGGTTCGGAAAACCGCCCTGGATAAGCGAAGAGCAGCACGCAGAAGACGTAAAGAGAAGATACTATGAACATGGTAAAGGCAGATGAAATATGACACAGGATAAATGCGGTGTAGTTTGTGGGAGCCTTCTGCACTGCATCTGTGTCATGGTTGTTACTGACGGCTCCCATATCAAATAGGAGAAACTACAGTGGAAAAAAGAAGCATTAGTGAGATTAAGACTAAACTACGAAGATATCGCGCTCTTCGCAAGATACCTAATTTCCGTATAACCGACGAAGAGAAGCAAGAAACATGTGAGCTGGCGTGCTTAATTAGACGTTGGGCACAAGAGGTGAGGCCCGTACAATTGCCGCCAGCGATGGTCAACTTAATAAGAGAGTGGCGCCTTAAACACGGCTACGGGCCTGACTTCTAGGAGAGTGGCATCATGAAAAGAACATTCAGCCTTACCATCGATGCACACGGCGAAGAGTTCTGCAACCGTTCTTGTTCACATTTAGTTCATCCCCATGCATTGGGGCCCTATTGCGATGTTTTCAAACAGCCATGTAGAATGGAAAGCAGAAAGATTGTGCGCTGTATTTCCTGCATTTTTTTACAGAAAGCAGCGAATAGGAGAAACCACAGTGAAATGTTGTAGCTTTGTAAAAGAACGAACAACACCTAAGACTAAGAAGGTGGTAGTTGATAAGAAGGAACTCATTTTTGATTCAGATATACTTAATCATTGGCCCTCTGTTGATCTAGAGGGGTATGTAGTTTGTGATGGCGACATCGAGGGTAAAGCATCCCTTTTTTGGGAACCCTATTGGGGCGGTGAGGATGTTTCCCTGAGTATTACCTATAAATGCAAGAGATGTGGGAGTTACAGCTTACCCCCAGGGCTCCCTGAAGATATAAGCACCTTGTCTAAGTTCTTGACGGACACCATAGCAGCATCCTGACGGTTCGACGGTTCGACGGCTCCCATAGCAGCATCTAGCAGCATCCTGACGGTTCGACGGTTCGACGGCTCCCATAGCAGCATCTAGCAGCATCCTGACGGTTCGACGGCTCCCATAGCAACACTCAATAGTGTATCCAATGCCATACGGCACTCAACAGATGGAGCACACCCAGCGGTCTCGCCAGGAGACACAGGAAAAGGATCAAAATGAGAGAAAAAATAGAGCATATGGAATATGCCACAGAAACAGATCCCATTATTTTCGCAAAAATTTTCGCAAAAATTTTCGCTAGAATTTTCGCTAGAATTTTCGCTATATTATTTTCAGCATATTTCACTGATAATTTCCCACAAATACCCGTATAAAATACCGATGTTTTATTGGAAAATATGTGGTATACTTTGTTGCATAAGGTCGAGAGAATGTCAGTAGTAAAATTTAAGGGAGAGAAGCATGACTTACAGCGAACTGCACGAGCATTATATAGAGCTTAAGGAAGAATTAGAATCTCTAAAAATTTATGCTGAAGATTTGAGGCAGCACAGGAATGAAACAAGCCGTAAGCATATGTTAGCAGAGGCTGAGATTAAGCGTCTTACCGGCTCTCTTCCTGACATGGGTTTATATAAGGTCAAGATAAGCTCGGGAGATAGGCCCAGCAACCTTTAAGGAACTTTCCCAACTATGGCACATGGCAAAGAACAGATGGCAACCGGTAATTATTGTAGCACAAAACAGGTGGGTTTCCTTCCTCCTCGATGCCTTTCCCTCCTGACCGGTTGTTGCATCAGGTTCTTACTTTCCATGTGCCATAGTCCTCTATGTAAGGAGACACAATGAGCAACAGATTTTTTCTAGACATCCGTGTGGGTTCTTTAGCCATAAAAGATAGTCGCACGTCGGATCCATGCAGTCCAGGGTTAAACGAGCACACCCCAGGCGTAATTAAATACTGGAATGGTTTTGTTAAAGACATTTGTTGTGAAACGTGCGGGCACCAAACAAGATCTGAGTGGCGTGTGAGGCCTGAAGATGAGGAAGAGGCGACGGTGCTGTGTGCAGCACTCAATAAGGAGACAAAATGAAAAGCTTACCAGAAATAAAGCGTGACAATAAGGCGCCCATTTTTAAGGCGACAGCCGCCGAAGAGCTGATAGAAACAGCACAGGTTCTGCTCGACGTCGTAAGGAATCTTGGACTAGAACGCGAAGGGTACTTCGAGGAGATACTAGCTCTCGAAGCTGCCATAGCCAAGGCTAAGGAACCGACTGATGCCTAGAGGCAAACCCAGCAAAGTATTCTTCTCATACAAAACCAAGCCATACAAGTTCCAGAAAGAGCTGGTTGAGTCAACAGCCTTTCTTGAACGACATGGCTTGTTCCTTGATATGGGGCTAGGCAAGACGAAGGTTATTATTGATACTGCAAAGGCTCTGTTTTGTGGTGGGTATATACGTAGCGTCCTTGTCGTAGCGCCAAAGGGCATGTACCACCAGTGGCCGGGAGAGATAGCAAAGCACTACGGCCCTTACCGTCCCGGCAACGTGTACTTATGGGATCATCGCAAAACTAAGAAAGAGAAGCGTCGCCGAGACGAATTCATGAGCGGCAGTCTTAATTATGCAGAGGGTCTACAGTGGCTCATTGTTAATGTTGAGGCGTTACGCCCCGTGTCAAAGAAGCCTTCCGTAGCATATAAAATGGCAGAGATGTTCCTAAACTGTGAACCTAATCTTATGGTAGTTGACGAGAGCACCACTATCAAAAACCCCAAGGCTTGCCAGACCAAAGCTGTCCGGAAACTGGGGGGTATCGCTGACTACAGGCGGGTACTCACAGGCACTCCTTGTCCGCAGTCTCCCCTTGATCTATATTCACAGATGGCTTTCCTGGATGAAACAATCTTTGGTGTGTCGTACTGGGCTTTCCGAAGCAGGTACGCGGAGCTTAAAGATCAGTATATTGCGGGCGGCAAGGTAGTGAAGGTAGTCTCAGGTTATAAACGTTTGGCAGAGCTGCAACAAGTGGTTTCTGAGAATAGCACACGTTATACAAAAGATGAATGCCTTGACCTGCCGCCCAAGATATACTCCGTGTTTAACGTGGAATTCACATCTGAACAAAAGAAGCTTTACACCCAGATGAAAGAGCGGGCATTCGTAGAGCTTGACAATGAGACCCTCGTCACAGCACCCCTCGCAATTAGTCGATTGATGAAACTGCGCCAGATACTCTCTGGCTTTGTCTTTGACGCTTCAGGTCACGCCTCACCTATAAAACATAACCGCGTTACAGCGCTAAAAGAGGTGCTAGGCTACCTGTCGGGCAAGGTTGTTATCTGGTGCAGTTTCCTACCCAGTGTACAAGAGCTGGTATTGGCATTAAAGGCAGAGTTTGGTCCTGAGTGCTTTGTCACTTACACAGGAATAAGAGAAAAAGAAAGCCGATTAGAGCGTCAGAAGAGGTTCACAGAAGACCCGGATTGTAATTTCCTCATAGGCACTGCTCAGACCGGTAACAGAGGCCTCAATTTGTCTGCTTACGAAGTGGTGTATTACGATAACACTTTTGATCTTGAGACCAGACTACAGTCAGAAGACAGGTGTCACGGTATTGGTAGGGGGTCTAACAAACCCGTGACATATGTTGATCTTTTGATTGAGGGTACAATAGACCAGAAGATACGGGACGCATTAATAGCAAAGAAACGTGTACAGGATGAGCTGGTAGGAGACGGATGGAAGGAGTGGTTGACATGAATGAAGAAGCAAGCATACCAGAAAACAGCCAGCTTAAACAGTTGTCATATCTGGTTCGGAAAGCTGTGGATGCGGCCTCAGCAGTTGAGGCGTGTGAGGGGGGGTTGAAAGATCTCAAGAAACGGTATAAGGACCTCGTACAGCAAGAGATACCAGATGCAATGTTGGAAGCCGGTGTTGAGGCTTTTGAGACAGCAGAGGGACTCAAGGTAAGTGTTAAGAACGACATATGTGTTAGCATACCAAAGGCTCGGGAGAAGGAGGCTCTGAGTTGGTTACGTGACAACGAGTTGGGCGATATTGTGAGGAATGTCGTAACGGTGAACTTTGGCCGTGGTGAGGACACAGAGAAAGCGGTGTACATCAGCTTTTTAGGTGAGCAGGGTAAAGCCTACCAGACAAAAGAAGGTGTCCACTCAGGCACACTCAAAGCAAGCCTGAAGGAACTCCGTGAAAATGGTGTGGACTTTCCTGAAGATTTGTTTGGAGTATTCGACTACAAGGAGGCGAAGATCAGATGAAGATTAAGGTTGACGTTATGGAACCGCCAGAAAAAGAGGTTCGTAGTATACCCGTATCGGGGAAACCCTGCCTTGTATTATCTGCGGATTGGGGGGTTCAACCAGGAGATGTCTTTATGGCGCCTCACATGGTCAGGGGTAGTTGCTCTCCTTGCACTCTTGTCTGGTTTCTTTGCCTTTCGGAAGAAGTAAGTGTGTGTGATACTAACTACCTAACGTGCGCGTCTGTCAAATGGCGTTATCTAGACAACCCAACCATAACCATAAAGGAGAACAGATCAGATGAGTAAGAAAAAAGAAGAAACCAAAGAGCTGGTAGTGAAAGAGCCTAACGCGCTTGCCATAGAAGAAATGAAGGATGACGCCGATGGTGGTTTCGAGGACATGGGCATGGACGACGTTGCGTTGCCGTTCTTAGGCATCATTCAGAGCTTGAGTCCGCAGCGTTCAAAGAACTCTTCCTCGTACATTGAGGGGGCTGAGGAAGGTACGATATTCAACAACGTCAGTGAGCAGTTGTTCGATGGCGTTTGCCTTGTCCCGTGTGCCTATCAGAAGATATTCATTGAATGGGTACCCCGAGACAAGGGCGGCGGCCTTGTGGGCATTTACGACAGGGTGACTGTAGATGCGCATATAGCCGAACGAGACGGCGTAAAGCTTACCAGTGCAGAAGGCAACAACATCGTTCCAACAATGCAGTACTTCTGTGTGTTGTTGGATGATGCTGGAAATGCGGCTGATAAGGTGATAATCTCCATGTCAATCAGCCAGATTAAGGTTGGCAAGAAGTGGAACAGCAAGATGCAGAGCATTAAGATCGATGGTAAGACCCCGTCTATGTATCGACAGATATGGAGCCTGACATCTATCGAAGAGCGGAACTCCCAGAACCAACAGTACTTCAACTGGGCAACTGAGTACGGTGGCGTGCTTGAAGACGTTGAGACGTTTGACATATGCAAACGGTTCCATGACGAAGTAGTACGCGGTAATGCCAAGGTAGAGTATACGCCGGATAGCGGTGACGTGGGTGAAGACGACATGCCGTTTTAGGTAAGCGGCTCCTGAATTTGGGGGTACCCCATTGCTAAGCCAGTGACCGAAAGGTAGGGAGATGGGGCAGGAGCCCTATAAGTTCGTGCGGCGTGGGGGCGTATCAGGTGGGAGTCCAGATATACGGGTAGTAGATAACAGCAGAGGAATCTGGCCACGGACTTTTAATAGGGAGGAACTAGACGATGGCTGAAGGAACCGGATGCCCTTTCTGTGGTGCAAAACTGATATGGATTCTGGAATTGGGAGCGCATTACATTGTGAGGTGCACTGGGGCCGAGACCGCAACAGAGGCAGGATCGTCTGCGTGTAAGGCTCTTGGATTTTTCTGGAGGGGAGAGGCAAATGAGTAAAGACTACATGCGCGACAAGATAAAGCTTTTTTGTCAAGAGGGTGTCTACAGCCCCCTTAACCGGGTTTGGTTGCTTCCTTCTGGCGCAAAATACAAAGTAGCCGACAATGGCGCATGGGTACGTCGTAATCATCCGAGGAATAAGCATGAGAGGAAAGGCTGATGGCGAAAAGCGTAAGAGTAAGCACCGTATGGGTCTGCAAGTTCGACGGTACTTGGTATCCCATTTACCTTTACATAATTGATACTCTCGAATACACATTCACATCAAAGTGTAGTTACAAGATAAAGAAAGATGCCTCAGCTGCCGGTAGCATCATGGCGGCCAAGATAGCCAAGGTGTGGAAGGAAATACTTGCGTGACGCTTAACGAAATGGCACAAGAGTTTGGAGATATTTTCGCAGGCCTGACGCGCGCATACGGAATTTTTCGTACTTCGCCCCAGGAAAATGACCCTTCTTCTTCGGGCAAGGTGAGCGGAAAAGGCCAAACAGTTCACAAGGGCCCGACGATACTAGAGTGGCGGCGGCACCTGTCTGGTGAACAGCGACTCGGTATCTTTCCTTTACGTGATGATGGCACAGTTAATTGGGCAGTGATTGACGTTGATGACTATGAGGCGCCACACGAAATTATCGTAAACCAGATCAAAACAATCCCCCTTGTCCCTATTCGTTCTAAGTCGGGCGGCCTTCACTTGTTCATGTTTTTTGCACGACCACGAGCGGCCTCTGCTGTGCGGTTTAAGATGAGCCAGCTTGCTGGTATTCTAGGCTTTCAAGGCGCAGAGGTGTTCCCAAAACAAGGCAAGCTTATTACGGCTAAAGGGGATGTGGGCAACTGGCTGAACATGCCTTATTTTGGAGGCTTCAACAGCTCTTCGTGTCCGTCGTATGCCTATGACGACAACAGTAACAGGTTGAGTGCCCCTCAGTTCCTTGAACTAGTGGCTGAGTTAAAGAGGTCCCAACCTGCCCTGAGCGACATCAAGTTGGAGCCTGTTGGGGGGGCGGCGGAGGTTAAGGATGGGCCACCATGTCTTCAACACTTAATAACATATGGTATACGGGAAGGTTCCAGGAACACATTCCTGTTTAGTCTTGGTGTTTATTATCAGCGTGCATATCCTGATGAATGGCAAACGAAACTTGAACATGCTAACGAGAACTTTCTGGATCCTAAGCTTAGCGTCACTGAGCTGTCGGATACCATACTGAAATCCTTGGCGCGTAAAGATTATAAATACAAATGCAGCGAAGAACCCCTACTGTCCCAGTGCAATAAGCGTGCTTGTTGCAAACAGAAACACGGGCTCCGAGGCCCTGAGTCTAATTTGCCGGAGATAAGTGCTTTGACTAAGATAAAGTCTAACCCTCCACAGTTTTTTGTGTGTATTGAGGGCCAACGTATAGGCCCGTTGGACACAGCAGAGATACTTACGTTTGCTCTGTTCCGTAAGGCTGTGTTTGAACACACATCAAGGGTAATGCCCCTCTTGAAAGAAGCTCTTTGGGCACCAATACTGCATGATCTGAGTGAGAAATCTACGGAGCATGACGCCGCTGAAGATGCCTCTGAGGATGGCGTGCTGATGTTCTATCTTAGTCAGTTTACTGACGAGTCATATGCGCGTGAGGACAAGGGCCAACTACTTGTTGGCGGTGTGTGGATAGACTTGGATAACAAATGCCGGAAGTTCAGGCTCATGGATTTTCGCAAGTTTATGGAGACACGGGGTCAGAGGGGGTTCTCCCCCCAGAGGATAAGCGCCATATTCCATAAGCATAAAATAGCGAACGAGCGAATAGGTATCAAAGGGCATCGAGGTTCTCTGACAGTTTGGTCTATACCAGAACCAGAAGAGCCCGTGCCTTTGGTACAAAACGATGTAGGGGAGGTACCTTTTTGATGATTAGCATCAAGCAAGACTCACACCTTATACTGGGGCCCCCCGGCACGGGTAAGACGAGTTACCTACTGGACGCAGTGGAGCGTGCGCTTAGTGCGGGGGTAGCTTCCGATAGGATAGTGTTTGTTTCGTTCACTAAAGCTGCTGTTTGTGAGGCGCGTGATCGTGCTGCTGAGAAGTTTTCTCTTACACCCAAGGATTTCCCGTGGTTCAGGACGCTACACAGTCTGTGCTACAAGGCCTTAGGCCTTAATTATAGCCAGATGTTCGGGCCGGGATACGCTGTCGACTTTGGTAAGAAGATAGGCCAATACATTGATGTGTCTTCTGTAGCCAGCTCTTCCAGTGCTTTGGGTGTAGGAGGAACAAACGCTTTAGGCACTGTGATGCTCCACATAGATAACTTGGCACGTACCAAGCAGGTAAGTTTACGTGAAGCGTGGCAGTTCTCTGGTAATACAAACGTACCGTTCCTTAAGCAGGAACAGTTCTCAGGCGACTTTCTCAGGTTCAAGGAAGCGCGTGGTTTATATGACTACACTGATGTGCTACAACGGTACGCTAAAAACCCTGTAGCTATCATGGAACCAGCTTACATCATCCTTGTGGACGAGGCGCAGGACCTGTCCTCTTTACAGTGGGAGGTTATTGACAGGTTGGTAAAACACGCCAGCATTGTGTTCATAGCAGGTGACGACGACCAGGCTATTTATGAGTGGTCAGGGGCTGACATTGACACGTTCCTGAATCTCAGGACAACGACTAAGGAGGTGCTGAAGGCCTCTTATAGGTTGCCATACTTTGTATGGTATTTGGCAAATAAGATTTCGCAACGTATCACTAAACGGTACGCTAAACAGTGGCACTCAAAGAAACTGTTCGCGGGACACAGTTACGGCGAACAAAATGATGAAGGAGGTGTTGAACATGTGGCAGGTCTTAATAGAGTTTCTGAACTTTTGCGCTCTGGTAATTGGTTGGTTCTGGCTCGTAATCATTGCTTTCTGGACGATATGCGCCATATCTGCGAAACTTCTGGGTACGCTTACGACTACAGAGATAACAGCGGAGAAAGAAGTGAACGACGCAAACATCTCCAAGCCATCTTCAGTTGGGAAAAACTGAGGAAAGGTATGCGTCTCAGTCCCAAAGCTATACGTGAGATATATTCACTGATGCGTGTTGGTAAAGAGGTGGCGCGTGGGAGCAAGCAATGTCCTGATATGGAAGATGACAAACGGTACTCGCTGAATGAGTGTTGCTTGAGCCACGGACTTAAAACAACGGAGCCTTGGTACACAGCGCTGGCGCGCCTGGAGGATAGCGAGCGTGAGTACTACAGAGCCTTACTAGCTAAGGAAGGAGAGACACTAAGCGGCGAACCACGTATAATACTGAGCACGATACATCAGGCTAAAGGCATGGAAGCAGACAACGTACTATTGTTGCTCGACATGAGTCCGCGCACAGCAAAAGGCATGGAGGTTAGCCCTGATGCTGAACACCGTGTGTGGTACGTAGGTGTCAGTCGTGCCAAAGAGAAACTGTGGTTACTGGAACCACAGACAGTTAACAGTTACCCGATAGAAAGGATGTGAGAGATGAACGTAAGCAATGGTATCTTCAGGGGCGTGTTCTTCTTAGTATTCTATGCTTTGGTTATAGGTGCCTTAGTGCTTTTAGGTAAGCTTAATGTTCCAACGGTAATAGGGTGTAGCGCCGGATTCATATTCGGTCAAAACTTCTCTGAAGGGTATTCGGAGTAGAAAGGATGTGATATGGATATTATCGTAAGCAAGAAGCATGAACGGATGGCGATTGAGACTGCACAGTTCGAGCGTCGGATCATTTGGATACGTGGGGATATAAATGACGAAGCCCTACAGACACTGACAGACAAATTGTCTATCCTTCAGCGGAGAAGTAGGACAAAGGCTATACACCTGTACATAGCGTCCCCGGGAGGAGACTGTGACGCGGGATTTGGTATGTATGATGCTATACTAGGAGCAGTTCCCGTAATCAAAACCACAGCTATTGGTGAGGCGTGCAGCGCAGCTATCTATCCCCTGATTGCAGGTGATATTGGACACAGACGTGCAACCAAAAATGCAATCCTATTGCTACATCCGGCTAGGTGGAACACGGGCCACAGTACGACAAATGAGTTGGCGGACAGGTCAGCACACTTGCAAGCACTGGAGAAGCGTTCCATCCAGATGCTATTAGACAGAACAAAGATGGATCGGGAAACGATTGTGGCCCTGAGTGAAAGGGAAAGCTACATGTACCCGGTCAAAGCACGTAAACTAGGTATCATTGACAAGGTAATAACGAGGTTATAAGGAGAGACAAATGTTCATAACAGACGCCGGGCAAGGAGGCTACCCTATAGTAGGTAACAGGGTGATTAGTATTGATGGGATAGTATACACGCAAGCCGTTCTGGAGTTAGGTATTTCAGATAGCCCTCACATGACAACAAGTGCACTACTGCCAAACGGCATGATTGTGGATTTTGGTAACGGAGAAGAAGCGACTAAGCTCATGAATAGTAAAGGAGAGACAGATGTTCGGTAAACACACTCAAGCGATAAAAGCGTTTAAGAAGTTCTTGAGGTTAAGGGAGTATCTGGCTTCTGACGAGTTGCCAGAAGCAAAGGAATGGGCGTGCACGACCGTGCTGCGCAATTTGCATCACGCCGACAAAAAGTATTTACGGCAGTTGAAGTCTAGGTTGACGGGGTTCAACGCTACCACGGGTACGTGGAGACTTTTATCACTAGTAGCCCCGCCTCCCCCGCCTCCTCGCAATGTCAAAGGACAAGTAGTGAAGGAGTCAGATGATGGTTCTTAGATTCATACAGCGGCTACTGTATAAGTGTGGGGTGGTAATGTTTCGACAAGGGGCGCCTTCTTTAGACATGACATTTACTAATGGTTCTCGCTTAGTGGCCTGGACAAGCTCAAAGTCCACAGTAACCTACCGCACGCTTGCCACAGGAGTCTAATGAACCCACTTCCTAACATATCCTCTGCGAAAGAGATTGCTCTTGACCTGGAGACGCATGATCCGGACCTGAAACGCTTGGGTCCGGGCGGGGTTCGGAACAATGGCTTTGTACGCAGCTTCTCCGTAGCTTGCACGGGCCACGGCGGCTCATACCCTGTGGACATAGGCTATGGAGAAGGGTATACGCCGGAAGAGTTACAGCACTGGTTCAAGGACACGTTCGCTGACAACACTCATGTAGTAGGAGCTAACCTGCTGTACGATTTGGAGTGGCTCCAGACACTGGGCATCAATGTCAAAGGCAAGCTGTATGATGTCCAGTACGCCGAGGCGTTGCTGGATGAGAACAAACATCATTATAATCTTGATGCGTTGATTACGACACATCTACCTGGAGCCAAGAATAAGATAGCATTCGGGTTTCCTAAGGATGACCCGCGTGACACACTGTGGCCCATGCCGCCGCCTGAGCTTCATGAGCGTGCTGTGTGGGATGCGGAATCCACACTGCTGATACACCATAAGCAAGCGCCCCTGCTCCACGCACAGGGGCTGAGCGACCTGTATGACCTTGAGTGCAGATTGATGCCTCTCATGCTCCAGATGCGTATGGGGGGTGTCCGTATTGATGTTGATGCTTTGGACAAGCTTGAGAAACAGGTACGGATAGACCTTAAAACAGCAGATAAGCATCTTGATTACCTGGCAGGATACCCGATTTCGGCTAACTCTAACAGCGACCTGAAAAAGCTGTTCGACCGTGAAGGCCTGACATATAGCTGGACGGACGCCGATCCGCCAAACCCAAGTTTCGCCGCCCCTGTATTAGAACCACAGGACAATGACATATGCCGAACAGTGCTTAAAGTACGCCAGTTGACAAAGATGCTTAATACATTCATAAGTGGAATAGCAGAGCATATGTATGGTGACAGGGTACATTGTGTTTTCCATCCTCTTAAACAGGACGAGGGGGGCACTGTCACAGGACGCTACAGCTGTCGTCATCCTAATCTCCAGAACCAATACTCGCGTGATCCTGTGTACGGACGGATGATACGCTCCCTGTTCCTTCCTGAAGAAGGTGAGGACTGGTTGAAGCGTGACTATTCACAGGTGGAGTTCCGTGTCCTTGTACATTATGCTGCGGCTTGTGGTTTTGCTTCCGCCTTCCCTGTGCGCGATGCTTACCACGACGATCCTACCACAGACTTCCATGCGTGGGTAGCTGATTTGATTAAGAAACCCAGGAGCCTCGCTAAGAACATTAATTTCGGATTAGTATACGGCATGGGTTATAAAACTTTCGCATGTAATGCGGGTATTACTGTTGAAACAGCCAAGGCACACTTCAAGCACTACCACAGAACACTCGATTTTGTCCGCTGCATGAGCGACCTTGCATCGAACAGGGCTTGTAAGAATGAATACATAACGACTCTCCTTGGTAGACGCAGGAGATTTCCTGTTGACCCAGAGGGTAAACCCAACCAATACACTTACAAGGCCCTGAACGCTCTGGTACAAGGCAGTGCAGCGGACATTATTAAAAAAGCAATGTACGAATGCCATAAGTCAGGAGTATTTGATGTACTTAAACCCTTGTTAACAGTACACGACGAAGTAGACACCAGCAAACCACGAACGAAAGAAGGAGAGGAGGCATCAGCTGAGATGAAACATATCATGGAGAACTGTGTGAGTTTAGAGGTGCCCTTGTTAGTTGGCACTGAGACAGGGCCTAACTGGTGGGATGTGAAATGAATCCTGAAACTGCTGAATTCAAGACAGCCAACAGGTGGCGACGCGCTAAGACGTGTACCTCATGTGTTTGGAGCACTCTCAAGCTCAAAAAGAACAGTCTGCAACTCCAGCTTCTTTGTTCAATTAAACCTGGGGGTCGTGGAGACCCTTCGTTCGTTTGCGATAGTTTCAGTTCGTACACCATTGGGGAGGATGTGAAATGAGAACAACAGAAATCACATGCGATGTTTGCAGGAAACACATCATGGTTCCTGTGGAAAGGGTGCTCATAACATCCCCTAATCCGGATCCTATAGGTTTTCTCCTACAGATGAATGATCTACAAAGACATGATCTATGCGCCGTATGTTTCAAAAGATTATCAATGGAAGCCTTGGAGCAGCACTTACCCCTTGGATTGGAGGACATATGCCAAAGAAAAAGTACATCCTAGAGTTAAAACTGGACTTGCCGGAGAACGAGTGTGGTCGTTGGAAGCGGGGCCTTGGAAGATGTTGCCCTTTCCGGATGTTATACGAAGGAACAAGCTATTGCATTGTGATAAACAATGAAGAGGCGACGTCAGACCTTATAAGTGACAAACTGCGAAAATTGAAGAGCACACAGAGAGATGATGATTGCCCATTGAAGGAGGATGTGAGATGATATACCTTGAGGTTTATAGGTACTATATTCCACACACAACAGTGCACAGCACATTAGGCGAAGCTATAAGCGCAGCCTTAGCAGACGCAGATAGTGGCGAAGGCTTTCCTACGCTAATAACGGATGACATGGTGATTCTTTGGGAACGTAAAGCCGGCCTAACTATCTGGGATTACGCTGAAAAAGTTCACCAACAGGAGATGACATATGCCAAAGAAAAAAGTAGAACGCACAATTGTGCGGAAGGAATTGATTGAGCTGTCAGAGAAGCTGGGACGGCCCGCTACGTTCGACGAGTGGAAAGCTACATATCATCACGGCGCAGCCACATGTCAGAAGTGGGGGGGCTTTGTTGCTGTTCGCGAAGAGGCCTTGGGCGGTTCCCAGGAGTATGAGACGCCTGATCTACCTACAGGTGAGTTGCCTATCGACGAGCTGATAGCTGAGCGTAAACGTTTGTTTGAATGTAAAGCTGAAGCAGAGGCTGCCAGGCGCCTGATACCCGTCAAGATAAAAACCAATAAACCCGTTGCCCTATGGTTGTCGGGTGACTGGCACATTGACGGAGATGGTACAGACCTCACCTGGCTTGAACATGACATACGTCTTGTGGACTCTACACCCGGCATGTTCGCGTCGTTCCTGGGGGATGCCCGTAACGCATGGGTAGGTAATCTGGCGCGGCTGTATGCAGAGGACAGCTCCAGCGCCCGTGATGGTGTGCGGCTCATGGAACACTATCTGTCCATGACAGACTGGCTGTTTGTTGCGCTGGGCAACCACGATCTGTGGAGTGGCGCCACAGAACCTATCAGCAGGGCGTTGGCACGGACAAAGTCCATATGTCTTCCAGTGGCAGTGCGTATAGCCCTCCAGTTTCCGAACAAGCGCTCTGTACGTGTGAACGCCCGACACGACTACGGAGGCACGAGTCAGTGGAACCCCAGCCACGCTGTGATGAAAGCGGCCCAGCTCGGGTGGCGAGACAACATACTCACATGCGGCCACAAACACAAGAGCGGGTACTCAGCATTGAAAGACCCCGCCACCGAGATACTGTCCCACTGTGCCCAGGTGGCTAGCTACAAACTGTTCGATATATTCGCACGTGACAGGGGGTTCCCTGACCAGTTCATAGCCCCCTACAGCGTGTTCATCATTAACCCACAGGCGACTAGCGAGCGCGAGCTCATCCAGCACACGTGGTGTCTGGAGTATGCCTCTGATTACCTCACCTTTCTAAGGAAAAGAAAATGACGTTTATTTCAAGCCTGGTTGCCCCCCCTGTCTGGGGTGTATACGCTCCGAACAAGATAAGTTACGGCACAAAGCATCTGCCCTTCTTGTTTACTGTTGTGCCAAAGGGTAACTACATTCTACTGACAGCTGTGTACAAACTGCTTTCACATGAACGTACACAGTGCGGAAGCTACAAATACGGGTTAGTCGGGATGCTGCCAACCGGACTGGTGACACTCCATCGGCGTGGCGATATCGACAGTGACCTAGAGATGACATGGGACGCTAAAAACGTTAGGGAGTGGGC
>SDBU01000937.1_pt1 | contig 42611 bp, 36 predicted proteins | sample 2277071 | NCBI WGS metagenome assembly SDBU01 (sample SAMN10397929, study PRJNA504765) | marine sediment metagenome | isolation source: marine sediment core GS08_GC12, 126 cmbsf | place: Arctic Ocean: Gakkel Ridge, Loki's castle | collected 2008
GTTATCACCTGAGGGGGTCTCGAAAGTAACCTTGCCGCAGATGTAGCCTATCTCCGGATCGGCAAATCTCGATACGAGTCGACTCAGAGCATCGGTCTCCCAAAAGCTGTTGGCATCGGAGAACGCCACCAACTCGCCTTGGGCACACTTCACTGCACGGTCTTGGGTTCGAACTTTGCCTGAACGGGGCATGTCCAGAACCGAGATACGATCGTGATCGGCTGCAAGCTTGGATGCAAGCTCAACCGTCCTGTCGGTACATCCATCGCAGGCGACCAGCACCTCATACTGCTCAGCCGGATAGTCGAGCGAGAGGGCGTTTTCAAGCTTTGCCTCGATCACCTCCTCCTCGTTGTGGCAGGCGATGATCAGAGAGACCTTCGGTTGTGTTCCGTTCGATTCGGCCAGATCTCCGTCGGAATGCAGTCTCGACAGCAGCATCCATAGCAACGGATACACAATGTGAGTGAGGGCAAGCAGTCCGAAGCTCGCCCAGAAAAGGATTTCTATAACAAGCACACTGTCATTATTGCGATCTTTCGGACAACCCTGCGGCAGCCACGCGTGAACAAATATCCGGACAGGCTATGTCCGATGACATATTTCGACGCGCACTCTCGCGCACTGATCGAGCAGGTTTGGGCCGGCACAGCCTGGGACAGCAAGCCCCGGTTCCCGCTGATCTGCAGCGGCGACTTCAATGGCGCCGACCGGTAGGAGTGATCACTACGCGAGGAGCGATCGATACAGCTCAAGCGTCTGCTCGGCAATCCGATCCCAGGAGTACGGTCCCGCAGAGGTCTTCGTGGCGGCCTCAGCAAGTTTGTTTCGCTCGCCCGGGCTTTGTAAAAGCTCTGCGAGTGCGCTACCGAGCAACTCGGCATTGTTAGGCGGCACTAGTCGCGCAGCGCCGGTCTCTGATGCAAACTCAGAGAAGCCGCCCACGTCGGTGACAAGCATCGGCTTATGAAAGGCGAGTGCCGTGTAGAGAACTCCGGACTGGTCGATCTCCCTGTACGGCAGAACCACGAGGTCTGCGCGGTTGAAATATGCGGGTATCTCGGGCTCACTTACAAAGCGTGGTAGAAACCTGACCCGATCTTGCAAGCCCATAGCCTCAGCCTGTTCAATGAGGGGTTCGACAGGCATTCGCGGCATGCCGACAATCAGTAACACGACATCTTCAGGCGCCTGCCTGAACGCCTCGATCAGCAAGTCGATTCCCTTGTAAGGCCGCATCAGGCCAAAAAATAAGACCACCTTCCGACCGTCCAGATCGCCCAGCGACGCGTCGATCGGTGTGTCGCCGGCCTGCTTGGCCAGATAGTCAAAGGCACCGTGAGGGATTACGTGGATCATGTCCTCTCTGATCCCCAACTCGGTGTGAAGGCGATCCCGTCCGTGGCGAGTATGAACCACAACCGCCGAAGCGCTTTCGTAGAAGCTTCTCATGGATCTCAGCTGCCCCGGACGCGGTTCACGCGGTACTACATCGTGAGCCGTGATAACAACCGGTTGCTTGATGCGATGCAAAAAGTATTTATCCAGCGGTTGTACCGGAGCCCATTGAAAGTGCACTATCTCGGGCTTGCTCAGGGAGACAAGGCGTAGAAACCGCACCATGTCGACCGGGTGTTCGGCAATCTTCATGATCAACCTCCCCTTCGCGCCGGGATTACCGGAGTACCGACGTGACGAATGTCGATAGAAGTGATCGCGGACCTCGTAGCCCCGGGGATCGGGAACGGAGCCGTAGAGGAACTTACTGGTCACCAACTCAACTTCCGTGCCGGTGCTGCCAAGTGCGCTGCACAGGGCATGATCGTAGGGTGGCGTGTACGCAGAGGGGTCGACAATCGATACGCGCATCGGCCTATTATGAACTACTGACAGCGATGCTTGCCTACTATGCCGGGGTGACAGCGGATCAGAAAACCGATGGCATGGCCAAGCCGAGTCCTGAAATATCGTTCTGCGTGGTCAACACGAATCAGCGTGAGCTTCTGCTTGCCTGCCTGGAGTCGATCTTCACGCAGCCGCCGGATCAAACGTATGAGGTGCTCGTTGTAGACAATGCCTCCGTGGATGGTTCCGCCGAGTCCGTGAGGAAGAAGTACGGTGATCGGGTCAGATTGATCGAGTTGGACCGGCGTACCGCGAAGTCTGTCTGCGACACACAGCTTCTCCACGCCTCAGAGGGTCGCTACTCGCTTCTCTTGAATGAGGACTCACAACTTCACAAGGGTGCCGCCGTGGCCTTGTACGAAGCCTTAGAGCGGCACACGGAAGCTGCTGCTGCCGGTACGAAGCTGTTTCGACCTGACGGTGCTGCACAACCATCCGCCTGGCGATTCCCGGGGCTGGTCTCCGCACTGTTGGGCCTGCTTGTCATGGGTAGGCGAGGCGTTGTTCAAAGTATGGGCGAGTCTGTGCGAGAGGTCGATTGGGCTCAATCGGCCGCACTGATGATCCGACGCGACGCCTTTGAGGACGTTGGTGACCTCGATCCCCAGTTCTTCGTCTACTCGGACGAGGTCGACTGGTGTAAAAGAGCCGGCGACAAAGGCTGGTCTGTCCTTTATGTGCCCCAGGCGCATGCCACTCATCACGAGCAGTTGGCCGGAGATGATTCATATGAAAAACGCGTTGTCGAGTTCTGCCGTAACCGTGACCTGTATGTTCGCAAGCACCACGGCACCGTGGTCACTCATGCAGTTCGTCTGCTGACAGCGATGACATACCTGATCCGCGCCACAGTCGCTCTGGTGCTTCCCGGCCACAGTCCGAAACGCTACTGGCTTCACGTCCGCCAATCCCTTTTCCCCGGAATGGGGAAGGGGATTCGAGAATCGGCAGAGGCGAGCAACACAGGGGTCAGGTCGTGCAATCATGCATGATTGCACGACCTGACCCCTTGGATGAAATCTCTTCCACAACCGACAGCAACTGCCGCTCATCCAGTTCCAGATCGCTGAGAACCGTGTAGCGGTCCGGGCGGGTATCCGGTGCTGCTTGTATCGCGGCAACGACCTTCTCGGCGTCCAGGCCAAAGCCCTGTGCCGCAGCATCCATCCCTGCGGTGTGAAGTAGATCCTGAAGTGATGTCCAATCGCCGTCACGTAAGTGAGTGGCCACAACCGCCCCGAACGCAACCTGCTCTCCGTGACTCGCTGTACCTGGATAGAGCCTGTCAAGTGCGTGGCTGATCAGGTGCTCGGCTCCCGAGCAGGGCCGGGACGAACCGGCTATCTCCATGGCGAGGCCACTCAGGACCAAGCCGTGCAGTAGGCGACGCAGCAACTCTTTTGTTGGAGAGCCCTCACCAAGTGATGTCACGTCCAGGCTCCACGCCAGCTCCGCCGCCGACTCTGAAAGAAGCGCTGCAAAGTCATCGACGTCCTCATTCCCGCCTCGTGCCGCAAGCCTCCAGTCGTCAACGGCACTGCGATTGGCAAGGAGGTCGCCGAATCCGGCTCTGGCTGCCGAGACCGGGCCCCTGGCAATAACGTCGAGGTCAACCAGCACCGCAATCGGTAACTTCGCCGGATGGCTGTCAATCCGGCCCTTGTCATCGGCCAAGACGCTGACCGGAGATGCAATGCCGTCTGCCGATAGAAGGGTCGGAACCACGATCACGGGTAGGCCCAGCTTGATACATGCGGCTTTTGAGACATCGATAACCCTGCCCCCACCAACTGCCAGAACCGCATCGGGTTGAGCCCGCCCAACCTCATCAACCACGAGGCCCACGCTCCCCCATGTATTGTCGGTTACCGTCATATGGCCCGTTGTCGAGACCGAATCAAGCTTGCCTACAACTGTGACTGCAAGATCTTTGGACACACTGCTTCCGCTCAGTACATGGACTTGCCCGAACTTGAGCTTGGCGCAGACCGCATCAATCGTGGCCGCAAGCTGTCCGGTGCCCTCAATCGTTCGTAGGAACCGTGGCAGTTCCATGTGCCGCAGCAGATTCACGGCAGTCACGTCCTGTACATCGATGCTCTCTTTAATCTCTTGTGCTCCTCGCGCCATCTATTCTCCCTGCGATTTCTCCCTCAGCATAGTCCAGGTCAGAAAAGTCGTCTATCTCGGCCCACGCGAGCCCCGCAACCGATTCAACTCCAACCCGAACTTGCCCTGCAAGCTCCTCTATGGCGTTCTCGTAGTAGACATGAACCTCGTCCCGGTCGATGAAGCCATCGAGTATTTCGGCCATTGTCTCTCCATCATCCGGATCGATGCGGGCGAGGCCAATGTACTCACCGTGATTATCTTCCAGTGGTGCATGTTTTGAAAGCCTTACCAATTGCTCCCCTTCGGTAACTGCTTTCATGGCCTCCTCGTCTATGGAAATTGAATCGTCCGTGATAATCGCGCTTCCCTCAACATCGACCAGCCGCTGTGCAATCGCGGGGTCAAATATGACGTCCGAGTTGACTATGTAGCAGCCCTGTTTGACGATATCTCGTGCAACCCACAGCGAGTAGATGTTATTGGCATCCGCGAAGCGCGGGTTGTCAAGCAGCTTGAGTCCCATGCCATTCATGGTCTGCGCACAGTGACCGACGACTGCAACGATGTCGGACACACCTGCCATGCCAAGCCCGGCCGTCGCTCGCTTCAGCAGGTTGCTGCCGGCAACCTCGACCAGCGCCTTCGGACGTGTCGAAGTCAGTGGCATAAGACGTTCCCCCTTGCCTGCGGCTAGGATGATTGCGGTAAGTTCGCTCATTTATAACGGGTATTCTGTCGCACCTTGGAAAAAGTACCTCCAATCAAAGAACTCGAAAAGGTTTGCGGCGGCGAGGGCCGCGGCGCGGGCGAGCCTGCGACTGTCCGCATCGTCTATGCACGAATTGTACGAAAACTGTCCATTCGTATCACTTGGGCGCTGCTTCATACCCGCCTGACGGCCAACCAGGTAACGGTCATCGGGATACTCATCGGGCTGGGTGGAGCCGCCCTGTTAACTCAGAACAATGTGTGGGCCTTTGTCGGGGGGATTGCACTTCTGCAGCTCTCATTCGTAGTTGACTTCAGTGATGGAGAGATCGCCAGATTCAAGGGGAGCGGAGATGCCGGCGGTGCCTACCTCGACTGGATAGGCCACTACTACGTACCGGCGGCGGCAGTGGCGGCCATCGCATTTGCAACCTGGAAGGACTCCGGTCATGACTGGGTACTTCTCGCCGCATTGGTGGCGATCCTGGGTCTCGTCCGCGTAGCCTACTCTGCAAGGGATCACGTACTTCTCGGCCTCTACAGGGACCGACCGGACCTACACGACGCGGACGAATTCGTCAAAGCCGTACTGGCCCGCCAGGGAGGTGATCCAAACCGGATAAACACCGACGCCGGTTACGAGGAGCGCCGGACCGGTTCGAGTGGCCGCGGAATCCTGTGGCATCGCTACACGAATCTGGGTCAGATACTGATCTACCCCGGCCTTGTAAACGTTTTAACGTTGGCGCTTGCTGTCGACCTGATCATCAGCCTTGCCGACGGCGACTACCCCAGGGTGAGCGAAACCCTGGGCAGAATGTTGCTAATCGGGATCCTGGGCATTGTGCAGTTCGCGCACCAGCTCAGGGCCATCTTCCAGAGTTTCATCAGCTTGAAGCGATTTCGCTGACGCAATACTCTTCACCAAACCCTTCAGGCGCTCACGTTCCCTGCTGTGCAGAAAGCCCGTAATGTAGAGCACAATAGGGAAGGCCGCAATCAGCGCTACGCGCAGTAGAAGGCCGGTTGCACCGGCGGTGGGGGTGGCCAGTACGCCCAGCGCCACAATGCCCGTGGCGACAACAAGTATATGAGCAAGGCGTAACCACTGGAACGGCACCATGAAGTACCGGCGGGAAACAAAGTACATCAGAGTCAGCATCACCAGGTACGAAAGGCCAAGAGCGACGCCCGCTCCGACAATTCCGTATTTCGGCACCAGCCACAGGTTCAGGGCGATATTTGCCACTGTGGCCGTGCCCGATACAGGAAAGTTGTACTCGGTTCGCCCCACACGTCCCATGACCACAACAAGGACCAGGTACAGGCCGTAGAGAGAGACGCCGATGGCAACCAGTGGAATTGCCTTGTAGGCATCGAAAAACTGTTCCGCAACCAGCAGCCGCAGAAGCCACCGTGACAGAAGTGCCAAACCGACGACTAACCAGGTACAGACGAGCACGTAGTACGTAACGATTAAGGCGTATACCTTTCGGGCCACTTCATCATCACGGATCGAGTAGGCAAGTGGAGGCCATGCAAGCTGAAACGCACGTACAAAAACCGTTACAACCTGGCTGAACTTGATAGCGATCGAGTACAGCCCCGCCTCTGCAAGTCCCACCGAGCGTGCCAGAATGATGCGATCTATAAAGTTGAGTGAGAAGATCGATATCTCGGCCGGCATGGTCGGCACACCGAACCTGAGCATCGGCCTGAGAAGATCGATATCCAGCGCGAAACCGATTCTTCGGCGTTGCACGTACAGTAAAACCAGGTAGAGCACCGCCGAGCCCAAGAAGTTGCCCAGCAGAAGCCCCTTCGCTCCCTGCTCTTCGACGACGACGAGCCAGACCGTAAGTGCAACTGTCAGCAGCACGTTCGAAAGGCTGGTGAGAAAGTAGTCGCGAGCACGCTCGTCGAGCCTGAACAGGGCCAGCAGAAGCTCGTAGTTGGTGAACACCCAGAAACCGAAGACGGCTATCTGCATCAACTCAGTCTCTCGGCGACCGAGAAACAACTCTGAGAGCGGGCCCGCAAAAAACGCTGCCACAATCGCGCCCAGTGTTGTGGAGACAAGAAGAAAGGTGAATGAGACCTTGACAGCGGTCTCCCTTCTCTTTTCCTCGTCAAAGCGGTAATAGAACCGCATGAGTGCTTCGACGATGCCGAAGCGTACGAAGATGCTGATAACTATCACGCTTGCCAGCAGCACCTCGGCCGACCCGTAGTCACTCGGGCTCAGATAGCGTGTGTAGACGGGCAGCAGTGCTACGGCGATCAGCTTCGAGATAACACTGGACGCCGAGTACGAAGCTCCGGTCGTTGCAAGCCTCTTCAGATAGTCAAACACTTCCCCGCCCCCCTTCAGCAGCCCTTTCAGGAGTACCTTCCACGGGCCCTCCCAGCCTGGATAGAGCAAGCCCGATACCGAGCACAAACCACACGGTGGGATCCTCGAGGAAGGCCGCGTAGACCATCGTGTGAAAGACGATTGCGACAAAGATGGCCGCAATCGCGCACCTCGCAGCCAGCAGTCTCGTGTCTGCCGTCCCCGGAGGAGCTCGCAGACGAGCGAACAGTGCTACAAGCGCAGTTACCAGCAGGAAGAGATATGCGGCAAAACCAACCACGCCCTGCTCGGCCGCGGATGTCACCGCGATATTGTGTGAGGCGGTTGCCACATTTTCGGTGCCGGTCTTCTGGACCTTCCGAAAGGCACGACTGAACGACCCTGAGCCGTATCCGAATAAGGGTCGCTCGGCAAACAGGTCAACGCCGCCGCGCACAAGCTGCAACCTTCCGCTTGTTGCGTAATCGATGCTTTTGAACCGTTCGATCTTGAGGTTGATCGCACTGTGAAACAGCAGTACAAATGCCACGCCGAGCACGACCGTCGTCGTTGCCGTGATCGCTGTCCATCGCACACTCCACCGCAGGCCGGCCAGTACGGCAAGCCCGACAAGCAGCGCACCAAAGCTTGACTGCGAGAAGGTGATCAGCAGGCCTCCCCACAGTATCGCCAGGGTGAGCGCATAGAACGGATAGTGGCTACGCCTTTTGTCCCAAAGCAGCGCCGTAACAACAGCGAGCATCGCCACCGCCAGGAAACGACCAAAGATGTTCGGGTCAAAGAAAACCGAGTTGACTCGGAAATAGGCGCTGAACTTGTTCGCATCGATGACTTTTGAGTTCCAGAACAGGTGTCTGGCCTCGTATTCCCAAAAGCCGATGAGTGAAAAAACAACCGCCAGGGAAACGGCGACTGCACCGCAATAGGCGACCAGCCTGAATGTCCAGTTGACCTTCAAAAGTAACTTGAACAGGAGCGCAAACGGAACGAAGAAAAAGACAAGCTGGTCCAGCGCCTTGCTGAAATCAAGCGAATAGAGCGCTTGGAGTGCGTAGACGACTATGAAGACAGCCACTGCCCACTCAACATAGCCCGCTCTGGGCGTGGAGGCTTTATTCTCGCTGCTTCGAAATGCTCCGGCAAGATATGAGATGCATCCGGCAATTACCACCAGGTAGAGCGGTGCAAGCAGATTGGCACTGGTTTCGCCGAAGGCGATAGGCACTCTGAAGGGAATCGCAGCCACCGCAAGAACCGGGAAAAGGCCCGGCCGGTAGGAAAACAGGAGTACGAGTGCAACGATCGCGGCAACACCCACGACTACTGCGACGATCGCAAGTCGCGCGTTCTCCGGAACACCGCTCAACTCACCTGAGCTGTATACCTCGCCTACCAGCAAGGCAGGTGCAAGCAGTATCACCAGGACCATTGCGCCGGCCTGTGCTTGGGCCGACCTTAGAACAAATACAGCAGCGGTCGCAACCGCCAGCAGTACTGCTCCGGTCTCTCCCAGTGGCTTTACTAGCGCGAGAGTCTCTGCCATAACCGGCCCGTTATAAGGCGCACCTGACTGGAGGTGCGCAAGTTGCCATTCCACTCCGTTGAGCCCGAACGAAACACGTCTCCCTTGCCGGACGAAAACATCACCATCGCAGGGCTCTTCCTGCTCTGTCCGGCGGCCGCCTCAAGCCTCGCACGAGCCGGTAGCGCTGTCGCCTCCTCCAGATGAGTGAACTGTCCGAATGTTCCACCCGTACCGGCGAACAGCCCGATGCTGTCATCCAGTGCCGCAATCGGCCCTTCCACCTGAGTCCGTTCGCTCAGCTTCTCGCCAAAGATGTCCCTGGACCGCTCGCCTGAGGGGTTGAACAGCTTTTGTGAGTCCAGAGACGCCGTCCTCAAGAAAGCGCCTGCGCCGAGGCTCGCAATCCGGCCCCCGCGATCCAGATATCCGCGCAGATCCCTTACGAGCCTCTTCGTTGGATAGACCTCCGCACCCGCAAAGACAACTGCCTTGAATTCGTCAATCGCTTTTCGGCCGGCAAATGAAAGTGCATAGTCCGTCGTTACCGTATAGCCGAGTCGCTCGTCGTCCAGCCACTCGAGCAGAGGCAACTCCAGAGATTGAAAGCCTTCGGGGAGCCCGTGGGCAAACGGCCTTGCCAGAGGCACCATGTCATCTGGGCCCAGAACATCGGCCCAGCCGTCATCGTTTGAGTCCAGCGGATTCTGAGCCTGCCACGTCGTGCTCGACAGAACCAGCAAGATTGGCCTGCGCTTTCTCTCGCGCACGACAATCGGTGTCGTGAATGAGTGTTTTTCACTCTGCAACTCGAGCAGGTAGACACCTGTCCTTTTCTTCGGCATCGGAATTCGGATCTCTGCACTGCTTCCTTTGCCTCGCCGCGTAGCTGTTGTGGCGCCGCTTCTGCGCAGGGTCCATCTGTACCTTTTCGCCCTGGTAAGCACCTTGATACGAGTGGTACTGCCGGACAAAACGGGCTTCATCGGCACCTCTGCCGCAATGTAGTTGACAACAACTCCGGGATGGCCCTTCGTGCCGGCGCGGGTCGGTGGAAGCTGTGCCGGGCCACTGCCCAGGTTGCCGGCCGCATCGCGCACACGAACTGCGATCAGGTAGTTGCCCCGTGGAACAGCGCGCCCATCTACCTTGCCATCCCAGCTTGCTGTTGACGCACCGGCCTTTCCCCAAAATCTGGTGACCTGGGTCGACCTCTTTATTCCTGTCCTGTACACGAGGAACTCAGGCCTGGACCGTGTCGAGCCCTCGTATCTAATTCTTGCCACAGATCCACTTTCTGCCCCGGGCGAGATCCAGTCCGGGGATACGAAGGTTACGAAGGGCTTGGGAGGCACGGTGTCCAGGCGAAGGTTCTTGGGTGTCGTGGCCGTCCGCCCTTCGTCGCGCAGGCCGACACGGAGATGGTAAACGCCATCCGCTACCGTAAGCCCATCATCGGTCCTGCCGTCCCAATGAAACACATGGCGGCCTTTTGGCATGTAGCGGTCCGTTACCAGCCTCCGCACTTCATTGTCGTTTTCATCTACAACCGATGCAGTTACCCTATCGCCTTTCTTCGTGATAAATGAAAGGCGGGCTCTGTCCTTGTAGCGATCACCATTCGGGGAAAAGTATTTCGTCACACGGACGTTGTTGACCAGAGGCGTCGTCTTCTTCAGCCTTTGTGCAACAAAGAAGGCCGCCACCGTGGCCAGCACAAGCAGGGCAAACGTGGCTCTTACGAGGATTTGGAACATTGATCAGGAGAGCCTATAGCCCAAGAGGCATTATGTGGGTTTCAGGGCCTCACGTCAGGTGCAAGCGGCTCGTTTCCAAAACTCGCTCAAGTTGATCCCCTGCAAGGCTGATTATCTCTGCATTCGGCACCTGTACTTGATGAAACTCCGAGATATCCCGGCCGGAGGCTGCAAGCAGGATCAAGCGAATCGTGCCCCCGTGGGCAACTATCAGCGAGCACTTTCCTTGCCCGGCGATATCTGTAATCGCGTCCAGAGATCGCTCTCGGTGCTCGGCCAGCGATTCTCCCTCGGGAAAGCGGAAATCCTGTTCCGCACGCAGCCACTCCGCGAATTTATCGGGCTCGGACTTCTTTACTTCGTCAAATAGGTGCCCTTCCCACCGTCCTCGCCATCCCTCTGCCAGTCGTTCGTCGATGTTCACGGAAACGTTCAATCTCTCTGCAATCAGCGCTGCTGTTTCCCTGGCACGTGAAAGGTTGCTTGAGAAAAGCATCTCGATCCCCAATCCATCGCAGCTACTGGCAAGTTTTGCCGCCTGTTGGCGACCGTGTTCGTTCAAGGGAGTATCGCTCTGCCCCTGAAACCGGACCGGCGGGATATTGTCATCGGTCTGACCGTGCCGGGCAAGGTATAGCTGCACTTAGCGGTCCTTGACTACGTGCTTCTTGACACTTATGTCAATTGTGTCAGCCCGAAGACCGAGCCTCAGCGTCTCCAGTGCGATCACATTGTCCGCAGCTATATTGCCCAGGTTGACGTGTGGCCCGAAGTGATTGATAAACCATGTCTGCTGCGCCTTGAGCGGTGCCTCGAACACGAGCAGGTTGTGATCGATGTCGCGCTCAATCTCCTCGACCAACCCCATACGCACCTCGCCGGACGGCCGGTAGACGCCCGCCGTGCCCGACTCTCTCGACTCCAGAATAACCATTGACGCACCGGCATCCAGATCTTCCCTGATCTCCTCCACCCAGCGGAACGGTGCCACCAAGGCATCGGGGTCCTTACTGCCCACTTCGGATAAGACCGTCAGCTCATCTGCGTGCTGGGCGATCAGCTCCAACTTCCGATCACGCTGCATGTCAAGAGCCCCATCGGATATTTCGATATGGCTCAGACCCAGCCGCTTCACCCACTCCACAAAGCTGTCAAAATTCCCCTGAGCCTCCGCGATCTCTCCCAGGGTGCCTCCGATAACCACCGGCACCGATTGCCTCTGGTACATGGAGATCTTCTTCTCCACGTTTTGCGTAACGTAGGCCGTGCCCCATCCCAGCTTGACCAGATCGATCAGATCACCGGCCACATCAAGCAGACTTTCCACTTCTGCGGTCGATAGGCCTCCATCAAGCACGGAGGTGAGCCCTCGGCTGCGCGGTCTTACATCCCGCTCCGGTATTTCAAGAAACTCACTCACTGGGGGGGTTGCACCGCCCCATCCGGGGTGGCCTGTCCTGTGGAAGGAGCTGGCTGAGACTGTGACGGCGTGGGCTCCTCGTCCACTCTATCCTTCCCGACGACGACGGCTACATTCGCAACTCCGGCCAAAGATGCGTTTGCGTTGTCGATCTTGGCAATTCTGCGTGACGGTATCTTCAGTTGTTTCGCCACAGCCTTTGCCTCCGCACTGTTGCCTTTTTTATACAGAACCCTGGTTGTGACGACGCTTGCCTCGCTCGCATTTGTCACATTGCCAACCTTAAAGCCCGCGGCCTTCAAGCTGCTGGCAACGGTCGCGGCCAGCCCAGGGGTGCTGGTCCCATTGAGGACCGCAGCCGTCACCTGGCTGGGCTGGACAGACGCCACCTTGGGCGAACTGGACTTTTTCTTCTCCTTCTTCTTGCTCTCCGTCTGATTGCCATCTCCGGAAATCTGAAGTGCAGCAAACGATGCTGCCGCACCGAGAACAACGATGCCTCCGATGAGCAGTGCAATGTATCGTGGCTGCCTGGGAAGGCGGAATCTTGCACTTTTTGGGCTTGCTTTTTTAGCAGCCTCCTCCGTGAACTTGTCCTGCACCCCAGCGGACCTCTCCGGGGCTCTCCCCGCCCACTCTCGCAACCTGCGAAGGTCCCGGCCCATGGAGAAATACAGCAGCACCAGAAGTGCCATGCCCAAGAAAGCAATCACTCCCGCGTATGCACCTATCGTTTCAACGATGTCCATTTTTCAGTCGCCTCAATCAGTCGCTAACCGAAGACCGGTCCTTCTGATCCTTTGATTGCTGTTCTGCAAGTATGTGTTCTCCGTCAGACCCAAGAATCTGTTTCTCTTTTGCAAGATCTACCATCCTGACGGCCAGAGAATCCTCATCTCCCTCCAGCACAAGCTGCTCTATCTGTAACAGCGACTGGTATACCCAGTGGGGATCGAGCTTCTTTGACTTCGTTCTCAAAATCTTCTCGACTCCAGTTGCCAGTTGCGTCTCGTCTTCGTTAAAAAGCTCTTCGTGAAGCCGCTCACCGGATCGCGGGCCAATGAATTCAATTGCAATCTCATCATCCGGCTCATGGCCCGATAGGCGGATCATGTTGCGTGCGAGATCGATGATCCTGACCGGCTCGCCCATTTCCAGCACAAATGTGGAGCCCCTGTACTTCTCATCCTCGGCAATCAGGCTACCGGCCCTGATTATCAACAACGCAGCCTCGGGAATAGTCATGAAGTAGCGTGTCATCTCCGGGTGAGTTACCGTAACCGGCCCGCCGCGAGCTATCTGGCTCCTGAATGTCGGCACCACGCTGCCGCTCGATCCCAACACGTTGCCAAAGCGAACATTTACAAAGTCGGTCTCTGGGAAGCGGTAGTTCCATGCTTCAACCACCCACTCGGCCACCGCCTTGGATGCACCCATCACCGTAACGGGATTCACCGCTTTGTCTGTCGAGACGTGTACGAACCTTTTGACCCCGTTTTCAGCGGCCAACTGAGCCGTGACCCTCGTCCCCAGCACATTGTTTCTGACCGCCTCGACCGTGTTGAGCTGCATCATCGGCACATGCTTGTAAGCAGCGGCATGAAAGACGGTCTGAGGGCGGTGCTTCTTAAATACCCGCTCAAGACGATCCTCTTCCTTGCAGTCTGCCAGCACCACCGATAACCGAGCGAAGTGCCTCTGCTCGAGCAGCTCCCGCTCTATCCTGAACAGATTGTCCTCTGCATGGTCAACGAGGATCAGCTTTTCAACGCCGACATGGGATATCTGACGGCACAACTCGGACCCGATCGAGCCGCCCGCACCCGTGACCAGAACCGTACTGTCCGCAAGATACGAGCCAACCTCCTCTATATCCATGTGCACCGGTTCGCGGCCGAGCACGTCCTCGACCTTAACGTCCCTGATCTGCTGAACAAGATTCACGCTCCCTGACAGCAACTCAAATACGGTCGGCAGAGTCCTGACCGGTATTTCGCGATCACGGCAGGCAGTCACCACCTTTTGGCGTAGCACGCCGGGCGCTGAAGGTATTGCAATTATCACCTCGTCGGGGTCTGTTTCGTCGAGTATCGAGGGCAACTGGTCTATCGAGCCAAGCACTTTAAGCCCATCGATGCGCATACCGTGCTTTCGAGTATCGTCGTCGACAAATCCGATCGGCCTGTTTCCGAGCTCCCGGTTCTTGACCATCTCGCGCACGACCAAGCGACCGCCATCACCGGCTCCAACCAGCAGTACCTCGCGCCCGCCGGAGCCAAAGCCGCGTAGAGGCCTCTCGATAACGCTTCTCACGATGAACCTTATTCCGCCAATCAGAGCCATTGTCAGAAGGAAGTCGAGCGCCACGATTGATCTGGGGAGGCTTACAGAGGTTGGAGAGAAGAAGAACAAAGCTATTAGAAGCGCCAGGCTAGAGACGACGACCGCCTTGACGATGCTTTCAAAATCGCGCAGGCCCACGTAACGCCACCACTTGTCGTACAGGCCAAAGAGCGCAAAAATCACGAGCTTGCCCAGCACCACAAATGCGATCGTTGCGAACAGGAGATCCCTGTAGCGCTGCGGGATGCCGTTGAGGTCGAATCTCAGCAGGAATGCCAAGCCGTAGGCTGCGGTAATGAGCAGCCCGTCGACAACCACCTGAAATACGCGGTGGCGTGTTGCCGGGGAGTAGAGAGACGCAATTCGACTCTGCATTACGAGAAGTCTAAAAGAAGCGGCCAGTTGTGCGTGAAGATCGTTCTCGAACCTGTGGTGGAGCGAGACCGCGGGAGACGTGCGATGTACCACAATGGGTCGCGTCGATCAGTGGCTTGAACAGTGGAACGTGAGGTGAGTTCGTTAGATCAATCCAGATGCGCAACGGCGTCTATCACCCGTTCGATCGATCCGCGATCAAGCCCGGGGCCCATAGGTAGTGCCAGGTTCTTTTCGGCCAGATGATCCGTAACCGGCAGCTCGATATTTTCAGAATGCTGTTGCATGGCCTGCTGCCTGTGAACCGGCTTTGCGTACAGTGAGCGCGTCTCGACTCCCGCATCCCTCATTCCCTCTATCAGAGCGTCTCGATCGGGCCGGTCACACTTTGTGACAAACAGGTTGAAGGCAGCCTCGGTTCCATCAGTTACCTGCTGAGGCACCAGGTACTGCTCGATGCCCAGATCCAAGTATGTCTTTGCAGCCTGTCTTCTCAGATCATTCCAGCCATCAAGTTCAGGTATCAATACCCGCAAAACGGCTGCCTGTATCGCGTCAAGTCTGGAGTTGAACCCGATTTTGAAGAAATTCCTTTTATCGTGTGAGCCGCGCAGTCGCAATACCCTCACCGATTCCGCAACGACATCCGAGTTTGTCACAACGGCTCCACCGTCACCGAAGCAGGGCAGATTTTTGCTCGGGAAAAAGCTGAATGTTCCAGCATCTCCCAGCGTACCCGCACTGCTTTTGTCAATACTCGACCCGGTGGCCTGAGCGGTATCTTCCACAACCGCTATGTCCTCGGATTCTGCAAGCTCGAGTAGCTCACCCATGGGCGCAACATTCCCAAACAGGTGCACCGGTATAACCGCCCGTGTCCGGTCGCTGAGCACCTGGCTCACAGATTCCGCTGTTACCAGATACGTATCTGGGTCAACGTCGCAGAAAACGGGCTTTGCGCCGGCGTGACAGACAGCTTCCGCGGTGGCAAAAAACGTGTATGAAGGGACAACCACTTCATCACCGGGGCCTACGTCCATGGCCATCAAGGCAATTGTGATCGCATCGGTTCCGTTCGCCACTCCCACAGCGTGCTTCACGCCGAGGTACCCTGCAAACTCACGCTCAAACGCCTCAACTTCCGGCCCGAGGACAAAGCGCCCGCTTTCTATTACTCGGCCCACACGCTCGTTTATCTCCTTAACCAGTGGTTCGTAGGCGGCTCGGTTGTTGAAAAGCGATATATCCATGAAGACGAACGATAAATGAACAGGCCTGCAAACGTGTGCAGACACGGCAGGGGTCAGGTCTTGCAATGATGCATCAGTGCAAGACCTGACCCCTCGAAGTACACGTCCTGCCGGTTTCTGAGCTTATCTGCCAGTAGTTGCATGCTTGCCTTGCCTGTCAATCTAACTATCATCACTGCCCCCGAATGACACTTGATACCTACCGCTTTGCGGCCATAACCGACTTCATCGTGCAGCCACTCGTTGACTTTGCAACCAACGTGATCGGCACGCTCGGTATTTGGGGCGTCTTCGTGCTCATGACGCTCGAGAGCGCCTGCATCCCGGTACCCAGTGAGGCGATCATGCTGTTTGCCGGCTTCAACGTCGCGGAGGGCAAGATGACCTTGTTCGAGATCACTGCCGCAGGCGTGCTTGGAAACGTAGTCGGCTCGTGGATAGCCTATGGAGCTGGTTACTACGGGCGCATCGAGCTTATCGAGCGTCATGGAAAGTGGCTTCACATCTCAAAAACGCAGATGGCACGAGCCGATCGTTGGTTTGAAAAGTACGGGGATGCGGCCGTCTTCTTCTCCCGCATGCTGCCGATAATCAGAACCTTCATCTCGCTCCCTGCTGGGGTAGCCCGCATGCCCTTCTGGCGATTCACGGCATTGACCACTGCCGGTTGCATTCCCTGGGTGTTGATGCTCGGCGTCATCGGCATGGAGGTTGGCGCCCGCTGGGAAGAGTGGCGCGACAAGCTCCACGTCATTGACTACTTCGTGCTTGCCGCAATTGTCGCCATCATCATCTACCTCCTGATCAAATGGCGCAGAGGGGGACGCGAAGGGGCAAAGGGTGCCGATGAGACAGACACGTCCGCTCCGCTTTCTCAGGTAGATAGGTAGCGTCGGTTCTGTTCCTCATCGTGCCGGTGACAACACTGGGAGCCGACCGGTGAGGTCCGATGGTTTCAGGATATGATCTTCAACAGATAGGCACATGAGCTCAAACCGACCTTTTTCATACGCAAGAGCCGGTGTCGACACCGGCGAGGCCGACAGCGCGATCGGGGGCCTTGTAAGCATCCTGCAATCGATCGATACCGGCGCTGCAAGGCGATCTGTTTTAGGGCCTGGACACTACGCGAATGTCCTGGCAATCGACGATAAGACCGGTATCGCGGTTGCAACGGATGGAGTTGGCACAAAACTGATCATTGCCCAGCAGATGAACAGGTTTGACACTGTGGGGATCGACTGTGTAGCGATGAACGTAAATGACCTTATCTGCATTGGAGCCAAGCCCATAGCTCTTGTGGACTACCTTGCTGTTGAGCAGATCAACGACGAGATGCTCCGTGAGATTGCAACCGGGCTCAAGTCCGGTGCGGAGTCGGCCGGTATCGAAATACCCGGTGGTGAGCTCGCACAGGTCGCGGAGTTGATTCGTGGGCACCCCTCGCCGCACGGATTTGACTTGGTCGGATCCAGCTTCGGCACTGTTGATCTGAATCGAATAGTTACCGGTGAGAAAATTGAGCCCGGGGATACGATCATCGGGCTGCCATCGAGTGGCATTCACTCAAACGGGGTGACTCTGGCACGTAAAGCATTATTTGAGAAGGCCGGGTACACGCTCGAAGACAGTCCCGGTGACCTGCAACATACGCTGGGCGAGGAGTTGTTGCAGCCAACGCATATATACGTCGACGCCGTACTCGAATTGCTCGACTCCGGTCGTTCCGTGAGCGGGCTTGCCCATATAACCGGTGGCGGGCTCGACAACCTGTTGAGACTCAACCCTGAAGTTGGCTACAAAATTACCGACCCCCTACCGGTGCCTCCAATCTTCACAGTGATCCAAGAGGCCGGATCAGTCGAGGACGATGAGATGTTCCGAGTCTTTAATATGGGATGTGGTTTCTGTTGTATTGTCCCCGACCACGATCATCGGGACGCTCTTGCCGGACTCCAACACCACTTCCCGAATGCGAAAGTTATCGGCTCGGTAACGGACGCACCCGGGGAAATAACCCTGACAGGTGCCGGAAACACGGAAGGACATGGCGACTCGGAAAACTGATCCCCTGGTTGGCACCACTGTTGGCGGCCGTTTTCATATAACGGGCAAGATAGGCGCAGGAGGTATGTCCAGCGTTTATCTAGCGACTGACACGGTGCTGGAACGAGAAGTCGCGGTGAAGCTCATGCACCGCGAGTACGTGAGCGACGACGAATTCTTGGAGCGGTTCCGGCAGGAGGCTCGCTCAGTTGCGCAGTACTCGCACCCGAACATCGTCACGGTGATCGACGCGGGTGAGGATGAAGGGCATCCATTCATCGTGTTCGAGTATGTGGAAGGCGAGGACTTAAAACAGCGCATCAAGAGAGATGGTGCGCTTCCAATCGCAGATGCAGTGGCCTACGCAGTCGAGATTGGTAGGGCTCTTCATACAGCCCACGACAATAACCTCGTCCACCGTGACGTAAAGCCTCAGAACGTACTTCTAAACCGTGAAGGGCACGCGAAGGTGACCGACTTTGGCATTGCGCGGTCGCTGGATAATGAGGGCCTGACAGAGCCGGGTCGAGTTCTTGGTACCACCGACTACGTCTCCCCTGAGCAGGCCCTTGGGCATGAAGTCACGGCAAGGTCGGATATCTACTCGTTGGGCGTCGTGCTTTACGAGATGCTGACCGGCGATATCCCGTTCCAAAGCGACACGCAGGTTGGCGTGGCAATGAAGCACGTACGCGAAGAACTTCCGGATGTTCAGAAAAGAAGATCTGAAGTATCGGCCGCTCTGGCGGCAATTGTGGAACGGGCTACCGCAAAGGAGCCGAAGAACAGATACCCGAGCATGGGGGCGATGGTCGACGACCTTAAAGACGTACTCGAGTTCGAGGTCTCCAGAGCGGGGTCGAGTTCTTCCGAGGTCACGGCGGTCTTGGAGTCGGTGACCGACGAGCTCGGGGAAAAGCGACGATCGTTTGGACGCAGGCATCCGATCTTGGTCGGTGTAGCTTTATCGTGCACGGTACTCATTCTCGCCGTTGCAACTGTCGTGGCATTCGGGCTGCTTGATGGAGAGTCCGATCAGAAAGAAAACGGCAGACCGCTGAGCTCCGTGTCACTGAGCCAGAACAGCGTGAATGATTACGACCCTCCTCCAGGCGACAACCAAGAGCACAGCCACGTCGTTGGAAATGTGGTGGACGGATTACCCGACACAAGCTGGGACACGGAGAGCTACAGATCTCCAGAACTCGGTGAAAAACAGGGTGTCGGTTTGGTGATCGACGCCGGGAAGCCGGTGTCCGCCAGGGTACTCGAGGTCAAGTCTCCCAAGGCGGGATACGACGTGCGAGTGCTGGGAGCAAACAAGCTACCCAAGGATATAAACGAAGGCTGGACAGTGCTTGCCGAAAAGAATGCCGTCTCAAAAAAGGAACGCTTCAAGCTCGATACGGTAAACAGGAAGTACCGTTACTACCTGTTATGGATCACCAAGCTCGGCGGAGAGGCCCCCTACCGAGCAGCAATCTCGCAGATAAAGCTGCTTGCTTAGAGTCTGTAGGGATAGCTCTTAGTACCACTCAGTGTCTGTACTGCTGCTGGTGGTGGTGCCTATCCAGCGCATACTCCAGCAGGCGATCCAGGAGATCTACATAGGAGACGCCTGTGGCATCAAACAGTTGTGAAAACACGCTGGTATTGGTAAACCCGGGCATGGTGTTGAGCTCACTCACCAGAATCTTGTCTTCGTCGGTAACAAAGAAATCTACGCGAGCGAGGCCTTCGCAGCCGCTTACCTGGAAAACTTCGACAGCGATTTCCCTTACCTCCTCAAAAACCGCTCGTGGTAGCTCCGCCGGGACAACCAGGTCCATCCCGCCCGGCTCGTACTTGGCCTCGTAGTCATACCAGTCAGTCGTGGTTCTGATCTCTCCTGGCAGCGATGCAATGGGCTCGTCGTTCCCAATCACGGAACACTCCACTTCTCTGCCGTTGATCGCCTCCTCAACCAACACTTTGGAGTCGTGGGCAAATGCCACTTCGATGCTGTCCGAAAGCTCTTCGTGGCCGGCAACTCTGCTTATACCGACGCTCGATCCCAGACATGAAGGCTTTACAAACAGCGGCAGGCCCAGCGGCTCTATCCTCTCTTTCACTTCATCTGGATTTGCCTGCCATTCACCGTCACCGATCGCCAGATAACGTGGCTGTTCGATCCCCGCCTGAGCGATGTGGGCTTTAAAGGCGGCCTTGTCCATGCAGAGCGCCGATGCCAGCACACCGGCCCCGATGTAGGGAATATCGACGCACTCCAACAGCCCCTGCACCGTGCCATCCTCTCCGTAGGGCCCGTGCAACACCGGAAAGACAATATCGATCTCGCCGTTTTCGTCTCGCTCCTCGTCAACGTGAAGGACCGCCGATCCGCCACCTCCGGGAACAATCGCCACCGGGCTGGCACTGTCTTGGTTATCGCTGCGTGGATCAATACATCTCCATAATCCGTCGCTTCCGATAACGATCGGCTCCACCTCATGCCCTCCGTCAACCAGCCCATCAAGAACGGAGCAAGCAGATCTCAAGCTCACCTCCCGTTCACTCGATCTTCCGCCTGCCAGAACCACGACTCTCATTGACTTACCCACCAACGCCCTCGGGCTCTGGCACCTCAAACTGTCCAACCGTGATAGTTACAGTGTCGCCTTTTCGTCGATCGCTGCCCTTTGAAGGCGATTGAGAGAGAACAACGCCGTCCTTGTCAACCCTGTCGACACTTTTCGTCTTGATGCTGACTTCAAATCCAGCTTTCTCCAAGCGGGCCTCTGCCGAGGCTTCACTTAAATCAACAACACCTGGCACTTCTGCTCCCTTGCCGTTCGACACGATTATTGTGACTGTCGTGTCCTCATTAACACTTGATCCGGCACTCGGCGTCTGCTCTACAACGGTCCCTTCATCTTTTGAAGAATCGTCTCGCTCGACCACAACGCTCAGATCTGCATCCTTGAGCACGGATACCGCTTCCTGCTGGCTAAGACCTGTAACGCTGGGTACGTCAACGACTGAGGGCCCGCTACTCACTACGATCAGCACGCGGGATCCAATGCTCAGGGATGATCCACTACGTGGATCGCTGCGAATAACCTTTCCCAGCTCCACATCGGCTGAGCTCTCCTTCTCGACATCCACTTTCAGGTTCTCTTTTCGCAAGCGCTTCTTTGCCGTCTGCTCAGTTACACCCGACAGTTCTGGAACCTTTGTCGTTCCGGGGCCCTTGCTTACTGTAAGTTTCACGGTAGAGCCACTGGAGACCTTGTCTCCGGCTATTGGGTCTTGCTCGAGGACCTGCCCGAGGGGCGCGTTGCTGTTCACGCGTCGTACTTGCACGACAAGCCCGGATTGCTCGAGAGTCGATCGTGCATCCTCTACCTCAACTCCGATGAGTGTAGGTACTTCAATCTTCTCGGATTTAAAGAGAAAGAACCCGGCGATCACAATTCCTGCCAACACCGCAACTGCAAGGCCCAGCCAGATTGCCTTTTTCCTGTCCAGCTTTTTCGGCTTGTCCTTTGAGGCGTCGGCCTGCTCTTTCTCTGGGGGTTTGCTTTTGGAGTCATCAGGATCTGACTTCTTCTCGGTCGACTTCCCATCCTTCGCAGATTTTGATGCCGCCTTGGCATCCCCGCTCGGAAGGACCACTGGGGCCCATGCTGCCGTTTGCTGGCCTTTATCCTTGCCTGTGCGTGCAGCCTGGTCCAACTCTCGTGCAACCACTTCAACCGACTGATATCTGCGAGTGGGGTCCTTTTCCAGTGTTCGCATGACCACAACCTCGACTGCTTCCGGCACCGAAGCCACAAGCTTCCGAATGGGCTTTGGAGCCTCATTAACGTGCTTCAGCGCAATCGATACTGCCGACTCCCCATCAAAGGGAACGCATCCGGTGAGCATCTCATACAGCACAATGCCAACCGAGTAGATATCGGAAGCATCCGACACCTGCTTTCCCTGAGCCTGCTCTGGAGAGAGATACTGAGCGGTGCCGAGAATCGACCCCACCTCTGTGATCTCCGACCCTGCAGCCCGTGCTATGCCAAAGTCGGTTACCTTGGCATTGTCATCGTCATCGACTATGACGTTCTGTGGTTTGACATCGCGGTGTACGATGCCGTTCTGATGCGCGTATCGCAGCGCACTCAGAATCTGCTGAGCCAGCTTCAGCACTCTCTCAACCGGCAGCGGTGCCTCCTTTGTGATCACTTCCTTCAAGGAGCGGCCCTCCAGATACTCCATGGCAATGTAGTACGTGTCTTCAAACTGGCCGCGGTCATATATCGCCACTACGTTTGGATGCTGAAGAGCGGCCGCCGACCGGGCTTCACGCTGGAACCGCTCGACAAACTCCTGGTCTTGCGCGTAGCGGCTGTGAAGTACTTTCACGGCCACCTTGCGCTGCAGTTTCATATCTTCACACAGATAGACAACTGACATCCCGCCCGTACCCAGCTTGCGCACGATCCGGTACCTGCTGTCGATCACGCTCTCTGTTGTTAACTCTTGCATCTAACCACTTAGAGTAGTTTCTCCATTACCTGCTTCACCATCGGCGCTGCAATCGTTCCACCTTCTCCTGTTGTTCGCTCAACCGTAGCCACAACTGCATAACGCGGTTTCTTTGCCGGTGCGAACGCCATGAACCATGCCTGGTTGACGTCGCCACCCTGTGTGATTTCCGCCGTGCCCGTCTTTCCGGCCACCTCTATGCCGGGAATCTGCGCCGCAACGCCTGTGCCGCTTCTCACCACATTCAACATCAACTCCTTTACTTCAGTAGCAGTCGAGGTCTTTACGGCACGCCCCATCGACTTTGGCTCCCGCTTGCTGTGTGAGCGCCCGTCGCTATCGACAACCTCTCGGACGATGTAGGGTCGAAGCACCTCACCCCCGTTGGCAATCGTCTGCGCAACCATGGTCATCTGCAACGGTGTTGCCAGCAGGCCTCCCTGGCCAATAGCCACGCGCGCTACGTCGATAACGTCCCGGTTCCCCAGACGCTTCCCGCCCCGGTATATGCCACTTATCGCCTGCTCATCATCTGGCAGGTCGATCCCCGGCTTGGCATTAAAGCCGAAGCGATCCATGTACTTGAGCAGCTGATTCTTGCCTAGCTCCACACCGATATTTGCAAATGCCGTATTAACAGACCTCGTCAATGCCTCGCTGAGTGGGATCTTGCCGAAGTCCTTGTTGGCAAAGTTCTTGAGCTCCTTGGTCGCAAATATCTGAGGGGAAGAGCCGTCCAGCATCGAAGATGTGGTGAACTTTCCTGAATCGATTGCGGCCGAAGCAGTTACGACCTTGAATATTGACCCGGGCGGATATTTCCCCTGGGTCGTCCTGTTCAGCAGCGGCGAGCTCTTTTCCTTCGACAACTTCTGGAACTTCTCTGGCAAACCATTCGGGTCGAAAGTGGGCTCGCTTGCCATAACGGCAACAGCGCCGCTTTCTACTTCAAGCGCCACGACCGCACCACGCCTGCCGGCAAGGGCTTGCAGCGCGGTCCGCTGCGCATCCGGGCGGAGGGTTGTCCTCAACTCCCTGCCCTCGTCGCGGCGGCCGCGAAGCTCGTTGATCACATCTTCCAGCTCATTGGTTTCACCAACCAGGTCATCGTTGTAGGACTGTTCCAGGCCCGATCTGCCGAGATCGACATAGTTATATCCCATCGGGTGGGCAAACAGGTTTGCCGTCGGGTATACACGGCTGTAGAAGCGACGAGTGCCTACAGTTTTCTCCTTATTTTTTGCAAGCAGGGTGCCTCCTGAAGCAAGGATCAGTCCTCGTGGGACGGTCTGCTGATCAAGCAACGTTCGTCGATTCGACTTGTTGCCCTTGAGGTCGTCGGCATCAAACACCGCCCAGTACGAGCTGAATCCGACCAGAGTGCCAAATAGAACCGCAAAGAAGGCAAACATACGCACTATCTGCCTGTTCACTTACAACACCCCCGCCAAGGGCTTCTGATCCTTCGCAGCCTTAGCGCGGCCGGTTCGATCCGAGATCAGCATCAAGAGAGAGATGAGCGCAAAGTTGGCGACAATCGAGCTGCCACCGTAACTGATGAACGGAAGGGTTACTCCCGTAAGCGGTATCACTCTGGTCACGCCCCCAACGATTACGAACACCTGCAATACGAATACCGCCGTTAGCCCCGCGGCCAGCAACTTGGAGAAGGGATCATCGGCCTCTATCGCGATCCTGAACCCACGTTGCCCAATCAACAGGTAGACGACAAGCACGGCAACAGCACCAAAAATGCCGACTTCATCGGTTATCAGCGCATAGATAAGGTCAGTGTGCGCAGCGGGCAGGATACTGCCACCCCCGGGAAGCTCCAGTAGCGCCTGGCCGAACCCTTGGCCGAACAACCCGCCGTCAGCCTGCGCGAACATCGACTGGACCACTTGGTAGCCGGCGCCGTCCACATCTTTCCACGGGTCCAGCCAAACATCGATTCGCTCTTGCACGTGAGGGACCAAGTTTGCCACTCCCAACGCGCCGAGAAGAAACAGCCCGAATCCAATAACCACGAACGAGAGACGGGCCGTTGCAACATACAAAAGGGCGAGAAAGGCACCGAAGAACATCAGTGAGCTTCCCAGATCACGGATGAGGATGAGCATCACCATGGCCGCACCCCAGACGACCAGCAGTGGGCCAAAATGCTTTAAGGGAGGCAGTGTCACACCCAGCACTCGCCGGGCACCAATGACCATCAGCTCACGCTTTTCCCGTAGATAACTTGCAAGAAAGATTACGATGCAGATCTTCCCGAATTCCGCAGGCTGAAAGGAGATCGGGCCCAGATTCACACTCAAGTAGGCTCCGTTTATCAGTCCACCGATTCCCGGAAGGCGCGGCATCAGAAGAAGCCCGATTCCCAATGCGGCAATCAGGTATCGATAACGCTCGAGCACCCTGTAGTCGCGTAAAAACGTTGCAGTGGCTATGAAAAGGCCGAGGCCGATAACAAACCACAACGCCTGGTCACGAGCCAACTGCTCGTCGATTCGATAGATCATCACAAGACCGAACGCAGCAAGGCATGCGACCAACGGGAAAAGGTATGGATCGGCATGGGGAAGTGCTATCCGGGTAAAAATGTGCGTCGCAAGGCAGATTCCCAGGAAGAACGCACCGTAGATAAGCGTTGTGGACGCAAGCTCGTTCTGCCGAACAATAAATACCGCCGTGAAGCCGGCGGTGACCAGAATCGACACCGGCAGCAGCCCGAGAAGCTCGCGAGAGCGTGCGCTCATCTCTGTGCCTCCAGGCTTTGCACGAGGTCAAGAGCGTCACTACGTGATCTGAGCTCGTGATCCAGCAATCGTTGTCGCCTGAACGGCCGTATATCCTCGGCCGGTATCGGGCTCACATACTCCTCGCTGTACAACTCGATTCCTGCCGGTAGGTCATACGGCAATCCCCGGTAGACAGAGACCAGGCCATTACTGTCAGTGCCAACGAAGTAGACTTGGCGCATTCCGACTAACCCACCCACAATAAGCGCCACCACAACAACGGCCAAAGCAACCAATTTGATAGGCCGTCTCCTTCGCCTTCTGGCCGGCCGAGCGGCTCCGGCAGCCCGCTCGTTCCTGGCTGGACCTGCTTCACCGCGTTCGGATACGTGGATATCTCCGCCGGCGGCAACCGTGCCCGACGCAACACCTGCGTCTGTGCCTTCCGAGACTGCCTGTTCGGAGTCCGCAAGGGGAGACTTCACACCTACCATGGTGTGCTGGTCTTCTACGCCCTCTTCCCCGACCGCACCGAGGCGAAATGTGACCACCGTTATATTGTCCCTGCCACCCTGCTCGTTTGCCTGGGCAATCAGGGAAGCTGTCGCCTCATCCAATGATGGGCTGGATGCGAGCGTCTCACGAATCGCCTCGTCTGGGATCATCGAGGTCAGTCCGTCACTGCACAGCATGAACGTATCGCCGTTACGCACGCTGTGGGTCTGCGTGTCCACCTCTACATCCGGTTCCGGGCCCAGCGCGCGCGTAATTATCGATCTCTGTGGATGATTTTCGGCCTCTTGCTCAGAGATCGTGCCCTGCCTTTTAAGTTCCTCGACAAGAGAGTGGTCGCGGGTCAGCAGCGTCAACTGCCCATCTCGCAGTCGATAAGCCCGACTGTCGCCAACGTGGGCAATGCTTATCTCCTCGGCTCCCACCACAGCTGCAGTCAGTGTCGTGCCCATACCGCTACGTTCCGGGTCTTTATGCGCGAGCTCCCAGATTTTCCTGTTGGCAGACTCGGCAACTACCCTCAGCATCTGCTCGTCACTGCCTGCATCCGCCGGTCTCCTCTCAAAAGAATCGGCAGCTATCGCCGCAGCGATCTCGCCTGCCTGTGCGCCTCCCATGCCGTCCGCAACGGCAAAGACCGGAGCGCGGGCAAAAAAGGCATCCTCGTTCGTGCGCCGCTGGCGGCCCGTATCACTACGTGCGGATTCTTCCACTATGCGAAGCATCAGAGCTCGTACCTAAATTCAAAGCTGCCTGCACGCACCATGTCCCTGGGTTTCAAAAGCACCTTCGATTCCAGCAACCTGCCATTTACAAACGTTCCATTCGTTGAGCCTAGATCCTCAACATAGGCCTGTCCCCCGGATCCCGAGATGCGAGCGTGGCGGTGTGACATGTACCCATCATCGATCGCAATCTCACAGGAGGCTGCCCGGCCAATTGTCAGGCCCTGTCCCACGCTGATCACTGAGCCTGGCTTAAACCCCTTGCCGCTTTCAACTATCAGTCGCCCCGGAACCGGGCCGTGGTCGGCTTCTTCGAACTCTTTGCCAAACACGGCAGAACGGATGTCGCTGTCATCCTTGCTTCGTCCAACCATCAGATCTCGTGAGACACTGACAACGACCCATAGTAAAAAGATATATAGAACGGCAATAAATCCGAACTTCAATGCGACAGCTACCGGCTCAAGCACTTGCTCTTAAGCCTTCTTTTAACGCCAGTCCCGTAATAGGATCTACCTCTCAACCTCAAAGACGATATGTGTCGTCCCCAGAATCAAGTCGTCTCCCGGAGCCAACCGCGAGCTGGACACTTTTCGATTATTTAACTGGACGCCGTTTGTCGATTCCAGATCAGTAATAAACCAGTGTTCTCCTTGCTTCGTGAGTTCGGCATGCCTTCTAGAGATATTTGGATCCTGCATCGCAATATCACAACTTCTGCTGCGCCCCAGAACCGAGTGAGTCCCGTCAATGACGAAGCGCTTGCCGTCAATTAGCAGGTAGGCCCGGTCATGCGCCTTACCCTGCTGTTTCGAGGGACCTTCGTCTTCCACCCGATCACGCAGTGACGTATAGACCATGGTGTGCCCTAGCGCACCCTGCTCTGCATCCTCTTCATCCTCTGTGGGTGGCTTCACCAATCGTGTCTGTATTCCAAACTCGCCCAGTCCCAGTCGCTCATCCATCTCAAATGAAATTGCCGGGCGTGTCAGAAGAGACAGACCTTCCTTGCGCGCATGTTCGAGCAGGTAGCCCGACAGCTCCGATTGAAGCGCACTCTCATAACTTTCAACATCCTGCATATCCTCGTCAGACAGGTAGATGGTGTACTCGTTGGGCACATACGTGCGTGATACCGAGACAGTCTTATGCTCCTGCATCTCCTTGACCAGCTTACGCGCAAGCTCAACTGGCTGCACCTTGGATTTGAATGTCTTTGTAAAGACACCCTCGACCAATCGCTCTAATTTCCCTTCAAGGCTTCTTAATACGCCCATGTGCCCGTAAATCGTAGTGCGCTCTACGTCATCCGTGCCTGACGCACCAGATGAAACGTTGCGATCGCCAGAACTACAACCAGTGCTGCGATGACGGTACCCCTTGGATCGACCGATTTCAGAGTGCCGCTTAGAAGCACGGCAAGCCCCTTTGAGGCCATCACGAACGAGGTACCCCAAACGATGCCGCCAACGCAGTCGAGTAGAAACCCGCGACCCCTGATGAAGATCGGGAGAGCCAGCGCAAACACAGCCCAGAGCACTGCAACCGCGGCTGCAGGCCCTGCCAGTAATGGAAGCAGCGCATGCTCAGAGGCTGCGATCACCGAGCTCTGCCAGCGCTCGAACGACCAGGTCCCCGATGGCGCACCAAGATACAGCGTCGATCCGGTCACCACTTCCGAGAGCAACAGCCACCAGCTTGCAATGGCCGCTATTACGGCACGGGCATAGTTACTTCGTAGTACACCCGAAGCTGCCAGAAACAGAGGTCCGATGCCCGCGGCACCGAGGGGCAGCACCAGGGCCGGAAATGACCAAAGCTGGCCGTACCGAGCAAGAAGCAGCGGCACAGGCACTAGCGCAGAAGCCAGTACAAGCGCGGCGCCTGATCCATACCCGCCCGCAACGGCGGCAACTGCGGCGGCTGCGACAGCAATCCACGCCAATCTGGGTATGACAAAACCTGCAGCGAGCGCGATTAGAGCGACTGCGGCAATCTCTCCCGCTCCGAATTGACTTGAGATCGTCGCTGAGACTGCAGCCAGTACCGCAATCATGACCGCAGACACTCCTCTGCCAGCCAGACTGTAGCCCGCTCCCGTTCTCAGGCGGGATATAACGCCGCTTCGAACATCGCGTGGCCTTCCCGGTGGTCGGGCATCAAGCTCGCCGAGTGATTCCCTGAGTGTCCTTGACAGCTCTTCCAGTCGTGGTCTTGCTTCAGGGTCGGGGTCTAGTCCCGCGTCGATCACTAGAGAGGTCTCGTCGGGCAGATCACGGCGAATTCTGCCAATACTCGGCAGCCTACTTCCAATTCTGTCAACAGCCTCGGCAGGGGTTTTGCAAACGACAGGATTCTGGCCCGTCAAGGCCTCGTATAGGGTCAGGGACAGCGAATAAACATCGGCCGCACTGGTGATCTTTCTACCTTTCGCCTGCTCAGGCGACATGTACATCAGGGTTCCGACCACGTCACCCGTCCCCGTAAGCTGCTCTTCGAATGCAAGGTGCGCAACGCCGAAATCCATAAGTTTGGCACCGACGTCATCGTCCCCTTCCGGAACCATCACGTTTTGCGGTTTGACATCCCTGTGGACTACACCTGCGCCATGTGCATGTTCCAGTGCACTGCACAGGTCTATTCCCACGAGCGCCACACCACGGTCCGACATGGCACCTTCCGCTATCAACTCATCGAGTGTCCGCCCGTTTACCAACTCGCTTATCAAGTACGTGGTATTTCCTTCACGGCCGTACTCGTAGAGTGAGACAATGGCAGGATGGGAAAGGCGCGCTACTGCATGAGCTTCACGAATTGCACGCTTGCTTCGACGGTCGCCGTCCCGCACTGCGACAATTTCCTTCACTGCCACCGCGCGCTCAAGCTTTTCATCGAATGCCTTCCAGACAATGCCAAAGCCGCCGCTTCCAAGGCGGCTTAGCAGCCTGTAGCGGCCCAACACCGCGTGGCTATGCCCTTGCATTTCCACCGTGCTGCCGGGTATGGTTTCCGACCTCATGTGATAACTAAACCCCTTCGCCACGGCATCGGTGAACTCCTGCATGTACAAAGGGGCTGGGAGCTAATAACGATAAAATGTGCTGCATTGATTAACCTTCCGCCCTTTAGGGCATACTTTGCGCATGGAATTCTTTGACGACGAGCCGGTCAAGCCTCGGCACGAAAATCAGGACCCGGCCCCCCAGAACGTGTGGGGGCGAAGAGCGGTTGCCATAGGCGCCGCGCTACTTATATTTCTGCTCATCGTATTCGGCATCCGCGGCTGTCTCAATGCCCGCGAAAATCGCAGTATAAAAAACTACACAACCGAATCAAGCGAGCTTGAAAAGGAGTCCGTATCGATTGGTGAAGACTTCTTCGCCTTGCTCGAGAAGCCGGGCGACGCTACACCTCTTGACCTGAATAACCAGTTCAACCAATACAAGATAGCTGCCCAAAAGACTCTTGAGCGTGCCGAGAGACTTGACCCTCCTGACGATCTCAAGCAGGCAAACAAGTGGTTGATAGCAACGCTCGATCTCCGTGAGCAGGGACTGCGCGAGGTCGCCCGATTGATCCGTTCCGCTCTGAGCAGCAAGAATGGCAGCAAGGCAAGCGACCGCATTGCCGGGGAGATGCAGGTGTTCCTCGCCAGCGATGTCATATATCTGCGTCGTTTCGTTCCGGATGTAGAGAAGGTGCTACAAGACCGGGATATCGATGACGTCAAGGTTTCAAAAGCTCGGTTCCTAACGGACATCAATTGGCTGCTCGCGGATACGGTTTCCGACCGCCTGGCCCTCGTTCAGGGCGAGAAGGCTGCAACGCCGGGGTTGCACGGTGTGGGCCTCGTTAAAGTAACCGCACAACCGTCCGGCAGCGAGCTCGTCGAAGGGCAGTCCACAAATATAAAAATTAGCTCGAAGCTCTCATTCATTGTCGAGGTCCAAAACCAGGGCGACAGTGAAGAGACGGATGTGCTCGTACGACTGCAAATCGCCGGTGCGGACGATATAGACGTAGAAAAGACGATCCGCAGAATCGCGCAGGGGGAAACTAAAACGGTAACGATTCCTCTTTCCACCAAGCCAAAAGCTGGAGCGACCACTCTCAAGGTCAGGGTTGAGCCGGTGGCCGGAGAGAAGCTGACTGACAACAACAAGGCGGACTATCCGATCCAATTTGAGCGGTAGAAGCAAGATCGCAGCGCCGAGATAGTATCCCTGTTGAAGTGATAGTGGATGAGTTGACAACAACCAGCGGAATCGTTGCCCTTGCTGCTGCGGGAGCCGCAGTTGTATGCCTCATCCTCCTGGGAGTAATGTTTTTCAAGTTGCGCCGTCTTCGCAATGATCAGTCACTCGTGCTCGGCGACAAAGGAAAGCGGGACATCGCGGGACATGCGGCCGAATTAACCAAGGCAGTTGAGAACATGCGCGATCTAATGGATGAGGCAACACTGAAGTTTGAATCAGACATCAACGACCTTCACCTTGAGATAAACCGTTGTATTTCACGCGTTGCTGTAGTGAGATACGACGCCTATAAAGAGATAGGCGGGCAGCAGTCAAGCTCTATGGCTTTTCTTGATGCAAGCGGTAACGGCCTAGTAATCTCGTCAATCCTTCATAGGGAGCAGGCACGTGTGTACATTAAGGAGTTGGACAGCGGCAGCTCCGATATTAAGCTCTCGCCAGAGGAGGACACCGCGGTCAAACGTGCGCTTGGAAAAAGCGCGGATGGGCCTTTGGGCAGCAGCCTGTGAAGACCTTTTATTTAGGCCCCAAAGGCACGTTCACACAGGAAGCGCTCGGATTGCTGGGCGATGACATCGGTGACTTGATACCGGTACCAACGGTCCGTGACTGCATTGTCGGCGTACAGGATCGGATGGCCGAGCGAGCATTCGTTCCGATCGAAAACTCTCTGGAAGGCTCTGTTTCGGCGACACTTGACGCACTCGCCTTCGACGCGCCAAATGTGAGGATTGTCCGTGAGGTCACCCATCCGATCAAGCACTGTCTGATCGCGCGTAATGAGATAGAGCTTGGCAGAGTTGAGCGAATTATTTCAATTCCCCATGCCAAGGCCCAGTGTGGCAAGTTCATTCGCGAACACCTGAGCAGCGCGGACTTGGTGGCTTCAAATTCAACTGCAGAGGCTGTGCAAATTGTTTCTAAATCAAGTGAGCGGTGGGCCGCTATTGGCACTGAGCTATCTGCCTCGATCTACTCTTGCGAGATTCTTCGAAAGAACATCGAGGACTCTCCGGATAACAGAACCAGGTTTTTATTACTCGAGCACGACAGCTTGAAAAGTGATCAAGAAGATGCCGACAGATGGAGGACCTCTGTAGTCTGTGGAATTGGATCGGACCATCCGGGAGCCCTACTCGAGATACTCGACCAATTTGCCAGGCGCGACATTAATCTGACCAAAATCGAATCCAGGCCGGCCAAGACGGATCTTGGCGCATATGTATTTTTCATTGATATGGATGGACGAGAAAGCGATGCCGACATCAGCGAAGCTCTTTCAGAACTCGAACGCGGATTGTCAAACCTGCGAGTACTCGGCTCCTACACAGTAGGGTAGAGCTTGGCCAGACTCCTATTCTTCTGTTCCGCCCGGCTCCTGTGAATTGTCGGTCGAATCGGGGATTTGATCTTGCTCCAGCTCAGAGTCATCCTCATCTGCTTCGACAACTCGTGCAACCGCACTCACGCAGTCGTCGCCTTTAAGGTTCATCAGTCTGACACCTTGTGTTGCTCGTCCATGTTTGGAGATTCCTTTGACGGAAGTTCGCTCAACCATCCCATCCCTCGATATGAGCAGAAGCTCCTCGTGGTCTTTAACGACCAGCCCCGCGGCCAGAGCTCCCTTTTTATCGGTTAGCTGTATTGTCTTGACGCCCTTTGTCGCTCGGCCCTTAACCGGGTACTCAGACATCGATGTCCTTTTACCGTAACCGTTTTCAGTTGCGACCAGTAGCTCGGTGTCGTCTTTTGCTATGCCCATGGACAGGACGCAATTGTTCTTCTCCTTGACGTTCATCCCCTTCACGCCGGACGTTGCCCGGCCCATGGGACGGACACGTGATTCATGAAAGCGGGTCGCGTATCCCGCCTTTGACACCATGATGATGTCATCGTCACCAGTTGTTCGCCTTACAGCTACCAGTTCGTCATCATCTCTCACTTTTATCGCGATGATCCCATCGGCCTTGATCGGGGTGTTGTAGGCGGTGAATTCAGTCTTTTTCACCATCCCCTTCTGCGTTGCAAAAATCAGGTATTTGTCTTCAGAGAAATCCCTGGTTGCCATGACGGCACGAACGGTTTCCTTTTCTCTAAGCGGAAGGAGATTGACCAGCGCGCGCCCCTTGGCCGTTCGTGAGCCAAGCGGAAGCTCGTGTACCTTCAGTCGATAGATCTTCCCCCTCGTTGTGAAAAACAACAGATAATCATGGGTTGATGAGATGAATAGATGCTCGATATAGTCACCTTCCTTCAACTCCATGCCCATTACCCCAACTCCACCGCGGTGCTGCTTCCTATATGTCGCCAGAGGCAGTCGCTTTATATATCCAGATTTCGTTATCGAGATAACCATCTGCTCTTCGGCGATCAAATCCTCAATATCCAGGCCGCCTATGGCAGCACTTATCTCTGATCGCCTTTCATCCGAATAAATCTCTTTTATCTCACGAAGCTCGTCCTTGATGATTTGAAACAATAAATTTTCGTCGCCCAGTATCTTGCGCAGCTCACCTATGCGCTCCATCAAATCAGCGTGCTCCTGCTTTATCTTCTTTGCCTCAAGCGCCGTCAATCGTTGCAGTCGCATTTCGAGAATCGCCTGCGCCTGCTTTCGACTTAGATCCATCTTTGAAATAAGTGCATCGCGCGCAGTATCAACGTCACTTGAATTTCTAATCAATTTAATAACCTCGTCGAGGTTTTCAAGCGCTATGAGGAGCCCCTCCAAAATATGCGCGCGCGCTTCCGCCTTGCGAAGCTCGTACTTTGTTCTCCTCGTTACAACTTCCCTCTGGTGACGGATGTAGTTTTCAATAACTGCCTTGAGTGTGAGAGTACGTGGAACGCCATCTACCAGGGCAACAATGTTCGTACCAAAGCTCTGCTGCATCGACGTATGTTTGTAAAGTTTGTTCAAGGCCACGTCGGGAATAACATCGCGTTTTAATTCGATTACGAGTCTCATTCCGGATCGGTCTGTCTCATCGCGCAGATCCGATACCTCGGACAGCTTTTTATCCCGAACAAGATCGGCAATCTTTGTTATCAGCCCTCCGTCTCCGCCCTTTTTAACCATGTAGGGAAGCTCGGTGACAATAATCGCTTCCTTACCGCCTTTAATAGGTTCTATATGTGCACGAGCACGAACTACTATGCTGCCGCGCCCAGTCTCATACGCCTTCAAAATTCCGGATTGACCCAGGATGATTCCGCCGCCAGGAAAATCGGGCCCCTTTATGTTTCTCATTAGATCTTCAAGGGATATATCAGGATTGTCTATACAATCGATTGTCGCTTCGACAACTTCGCCTAAGTTATGAGGCGGAATGTTTGTCGCCATCCCAACGGCGATCCCACTGGAGCCGTTGACCAGTAGATTTGGAAATCTTGCCGGTAGGACTTCGGGCTCTACCCGAGATCCATCGTAAGTAGGCTTGAAGTCAACAGTATCCGCATCGATATCCCGCAGTAACTCCGTCGCTATCTTCGCAAGCCTTGCTTCGGTGTAACGCATTGCCGCCGCAGGATCGTCGTCTATCGATCCAAAGTTTCCCTGGCCATCGACCAGTGGGGCCCTGCTGGCAAAATCCTGCGCAAGCCTTACCAGCGTGTCGTATATAGCACTATCACCGTGCGGGTGGTAGTTACCCATTACGTCACCGACCACCCTTGCACACTTTCTGTACGGGCGATTCGGCAAAATCCCGGCTTCCTGCATCGCGTAAAGAACCCGTCGGTGAACTGGCTTCAGCCCGTCCCGAACATCCGGAAGGGCGCGACCCACTATCACGCTCATTGCGTAGTCCATGTACGATGAGCGCATCTCCTCTTCGAGGCTGCGCGATTCTATATTTCCGGTAAGTGCTGTGAGCGTTGCCACGTTTATACGTCCAGTGTCCTTACATTGTGAGCATGCTCTTCGATAAAGGCTCGTCTTGGCTCGACCTTGTCCCCCATCAGCGTTGAGAATATTGTCTCCGCCGCCGCAGCGTCATCCAATGTAACCTGCTGCAGCGTTCTGCTCTCGGGATCCATTGTTGTCTCCCGAAGTTGATCGGCGTTCATCTCCCCAAGCCCCTTGAACCGCTGTAGCCTAACCCCTTGCTTCGAAACCTCGAGTACCTTCTCTTTCAGAGACTCAAACGTTGCAGCTTCCAGATCCTTCGCATCCAGCGACACTTTGAACGGCGGTGAGCCAGCCAGTTTCAAGAGCTCCTCGTGCACGCGGCAGAAGTGTTTGTACTCATCCCCTGCAATCAGTTCCGCGCTTATCCTTCGAGTTTGAGCGGATCCTGTTTTTCGCTCAACCGTCTTTATCACTATTCCCTCGTTGTCCTCAGAAATTACCTCTATCTCGTAAGGCAGCTCTTTTGGCTGTTTTTTCTTCAGTTGCGAAACGATTTGATTTTTGCTCAAGAATCCGCTGTCTAGCATTCCTGACTCCGTTAAGAATCTGATCGTTTCAACGCCATACTCAGCACCCAATGCATGTGCCCAGCCTTCGTACTGCTTCAGCAGTCTTGAGAGCTTTTGCCATTTCGACTTCGTAAGCTTTATGTTCTGATCGCTCGCGTCATAAACAGTGATTTTTTCCAGTTTGTCCCTTAGAAGTATTTCTTCCAGCTCTATTTCCTTTTCTACGTATATCTGCTGGTTTCCAATCTTCACTCTGTACAGGGGAGGCGTGGCAATGTAGACGTACCCGGCTTCAATAAGCTCAAGCATATGCCTGAACAAAAACGTGAGGATCAATGTCCTGATATGCGCCCCGTCAACATCGGCATCTGTACACATTATGATCTTGTGATACCTGGCCGATTCAATATCGAACTCGTCCTCTCCAATGCCAGTCCCAAGAGCCGTTATCAGCGCCCTGATTTCGTCGTTTTGAAGCACCTTGTCTATGCGGCTTTTTTCAACATTCAGGATCTTCCCCTTTAATGGAAGAACGGCCTGGGTGTTTCTGTCCCTTGCCTGCTTCGCGCTACCACCGGCGGAGTCACCCTCAACAACAAAAATTTCCGCAAGTACTGGGTCGTTCACAGTACAGTCCGCCAATTTCCCAGGCAGTTGCGAATTTTCAAGGGCCGATTTTCTCCTGGTCAGCTCCCTTGCACTTCTTGCCGCCTCCCTTGCCCTTGCAGCGGAGAGAGCCTTGTTGATTATGATCTTTGCAGCTTTGGGATTTTCTTCCATAAAATTTCCGAGCATGCGGTTAACGATCGTCTCAACCATCCCTTTGACCGGCGGATTCCCAAGCTTCGTTTTAGTCTGGCCTTCAAACTGCGGGTCATGCAACTTGACAGAAACCACAGCGGTAAGCCCTTCTCGAACATCTTCGCCCTGCAGGTTCACTTCGCTTTCCTTTAACAGCCCCTTCTGACGAGCATAATCATTCAATGTTCGCGTAAGTGCAGATCTAAATCCCGAGAGATGGGTACCGCCTTCGTGAGTGTTTATATTATTTGCAAAGCTGTAAATTGATTCCTGATAAGTGGAGTTCCACTGCATTGAAACTTCCACAACGCCATCCTTGCCTGAGTTATCAAAATAAATCACTTTCTTGTGTAGAGGGTCCTTGTTCTCGTTGAGGTATTTGACAAAGTCCTCAATGCCGCCCTCGTACTTGAACTCAACTGCTCTGCCACTGCCTCGTTTATCGGTAAATTTGATATTCAATCCTCGAGTCAGAAAGGCTGTTTCTCGAACCCTTTCTGAAATGGTTTCAAAATCGTATTCCAGCGTGTCAAATATCTCCAGGTCTGGAAGGAAACTTACTGTCGTTCCGGTCTCCATCGTCGCTTGACCCTTCTTAATATCAGCCTGCGGTTTCCCTCTCTCGTAGCGTTGTGTCCAGTAGAACCCGTCCCGTTTGACTTCCAGGTCAAGCCACTCCGAAAGCGCATTTACGACCGATACTCCTACCCCATGTAGGCCTCCGGATACCTTATAGCCGCCACTGTCGCCGAATTTAGCCCCGGCGTGAAGAACCGTCAGCACGACCTCTGCCGCGGGCCTTTTTTCCTTTTCATGCATGGCTACCGGAATACCGCGGCCGTCGTCAGAAATGGTTACGCTGCTATCCGGGTGTATGACTACTTCAACAAAGTCACACTCACCTGCCAACGCTTCATCAACCGAGTTGTCTATGACCTCGTAAATAAGATGGTGAATTCCTCTTTCACCAGTTGAGCCGACGTACATCCCTGGCCGTTTTCTGACCGCCTCCAGGCCTTCAAGAACGGTTATGTCCTGCGCGCCGTAGCTTTGCTCGTCACTTATTTTTCTTGCTTGCTTGCTGCCGCTACTTTTCTTCTCTTTTCCGTTTTCTTCTTCCAACTCTTCCTAACCTGATATCGCTAGTGACATGAGAACAGACTAAAATACGATGTCTTGTTTGCCCTTGCGAAGTCTTTGATGACCCTTCTTTTCCGGCGTTTCCGTCACCGTATTCAAGTGGTCTGTGTTTTCGCTGTTTCAAAGGAAAACAGTAGCAGATTCTCCAGTCGTTCCAGCTCCATATATCAGCCGTTATTTCCCTTATTCATGGGCAAACTGAGCCCTAACTTCCCCTTCATCGTTCACTGCGCGTCGGAGTTCCAAACTCCGCACTTCAATTCCACTGCCCACCCACTTTCCAGGTGACTGTTCAACTTCTCAACTATCTCGGTCGACATCATGCTCACCTCGCTTGCCCATGTTGATGATTCGCAATCCACCCTAATCGTGCCACCTCGCTCCGATACTGGACTGCACTTGTCTGCCAGGAGACTTCCAACAACCGTGGACCAGATATTCTGTACTTCCGCAATGCGGGATTTTGGGTGGACATCCGCTCTGAATCGACTCAGGACTTCGCTTATGTGTAGCGGATCGTGCTTCACATCTCTACCCGGTCTATCTCGCCTTCAATTGAGATGCTCTTGTACCTGGACACGTTGGGAACACTGTCTCGTTCTGTGGTTGTGATAATCGACTGCCCCCCATTTTCAAGTTCTGATGTCAGAAGCTCCCGTTTTTCACTGTCCAATTCACTCATGACATCGTCCAATAACAGGATGTAGTCGGTTTGATTTTTCTCCTTTACCGCCTGTCTCTCCGCCAAGTAAAATGCCAATATTGCCATTCTTTGCTCGCCCTGTGAACCATATTTCCTAATGCTTCTTCCTCCCACCTTGAAAATGACGTCATCTCTGTGTGGGCCCGTAGACGTATAACCCTTTGCGATGTCGTTTTCAACACTTTCCTCATAGTGTCGCCTGAAATCATCTTCTGACGACAAACCGATAGACGGCCTGTACTCGATTGTTGGATTTTCACCCAGACCCAGGCGGTCCGCCGCTCTTGTAAACCCGTTCTGCAGCGAGGACACTGCGCGATCACGCGTAGATGTCAACACATACGCATACTCAGCAAGTTGAGAGTCCCACGACCTTATTTCCTCCCTCCTCCCCGAGGATGAAATTATCTTGTTTCTCTGAGCAAGGACTTTCCTGTATCCAACGCTTGCGTCTCTTATGCTTGGCCACAGCAACCCTGCATAAGAATCGATGTGAGCTCTCCTGTGTCCGGGGGGACCCTTCACAACTTCAAGTTTCTCCGGTAAAAAAGCCCCCACAAGCGGCATATCAGGAGAAATCGTTAGTGGATTTTTGTCAACCCCGTCAAAGCGGCATATCTTTTTCAGAGACCTGTCATACGCTGCTTCTAGCTTTTTATCGGTCTCGCCGCCTTCAATATCAACCTCAATGCGAAGATACCGCTTTCCATGTGAGATTATCTCTCTCAGGTCGTTCGTTTTGCATGACCTTCCGGACATCGCATAGAAGAGCGCCTCTATAACGGATGTCTTCCCCGCTCCATTCGGGCCCCATATTACATTTACGCCTTCTGATAGCTCAACGAACAGCTTCTCAATCGACCTGACATTTTCAATTGACAGCCGTCTTACTAAGAGCCTATCGCCTGTGGTGGTGGGCTCTAACACCAATTTCTATGAGTTCAGTCTTACAGGCATTATCAAACAAACATACCTGCCACTTTCTTCTGTTTCTATCAGTGCCGGCCTGAGCGGGTTTATCATCCTCAGAACTATCTGATCAGATCTTGCACTTTCAAGCCCATCTCTTATGTAGTCAGGGTTGAACCCAATCTCCATATCGTCTCCAGAAAAATCTATCGACATATTTTCACTTGCCGTACCGATGTCTGGCGTTTGAGCGCTTATCGTTACTTTCCCCTTCACAAACGAAAGCTTCACCGGAGTATTCTTCTGAGCCATCAGGCCAACTCTCTTGATCACGTTAAGCAATTCCGACGTATTTACCTTTAGTTCGTGATCGAAGCTTTCTGGAATAAGGTGCTTATAGTTCGGAAACTGACCTTCTATCATCCTCGAAGTGATCCTTACGTCACCCATATCAAACTGAATCTGTCCCTCGCCCCTCCTAATGCTTACCTTTCCCTCGTCCGACACTCCCTCCATCTTTCCAATCTCGTTTATCGCCCTTGCTGGAATGTTCGCTTCAATACCTTCTTTTACGCTTGATTCCAGTTTCACCTCTTTTAGGCTCAGCCGGTACGAGTCTGTTGCAACCATTCTCAGGCTATCGCTATCTGCTGTCACGTTCACGCTGGTCAGTATCGGCCTGGTCTCGTCATGCGACACCGACTTGCTGACCCACTCATATGTGTCAACGATGGATTTGACGCTGATCGACACGCCCTCTGCTCCGTCAACCGACGGCACTTTCGGATAATCATCTGCGTGTAGCGTTTTCAACGTAAATTTGGCCCCTCCACACGATATTCCTACATCTCCACTTCCATTCTCCCTTTTGATCTCAACCTTGTCTCCCGTCAGCGTTCTCACTATGTCTACCAACAGCCTTCCAGGCAAGACGAATCCATCATCCATGTCCACATCCGCCTTCAATTCAATTTCCATGCACAGCTCAAGGTCTGTCGCCGTAAGGCGCACCCCTGACCCATTTGGCGAAAACATGATTCCTGACAAAGACTGCATCGTGCTTCTGGTCGTAACAACTCGAGATAACGATGTGACGCTCTTGAGTAGCTCGGCCCTTTCTATAGATATGTTCATAGATACTCTCCCATTAATGTGGACTAGTGATAGTAGTACGTGTGAATATGTGGAAAGCAGTAGCGATTAGATGAACAACGCCTGCTATATGTGAAGAATCAGACATATGTCGCTAGGCGCTCGACGAGAAGTTCTGTGGAAAGTGGGCCCTCACCCTGTTGACACAAGAATCGACGGACGACTTGATGTCGGGATCCGAGGAGATGAGACCGGAGATCTTGTCGGTTGCATTCATCACGGTTGTGTGATCTTTGCGATTGAACTCCCTTGCAATCTGGGGTAGGGAGAGGTCTGTAAGTTCACGGGCCAGGTACATTGCTATATGGCGGGGTAGGGTGACATCGTGGGATCGACGAGACGAGGAGAGATCGTCGATGGAAACTCTGAAGTCTGACGATACCGTGTCCTTGATGAAGTCAACGATTGACGGGGGGCAATCTGTGCTCCCATAGAGGGAGTCAAGAACATCGCATGCAAGGTCAGTTGAGGGCTTACACTGTTTTAGGGATGCGTATGCGACGATACGTATCAGAGCTCCCTCGAGAGACCGGATGTTGCCTGTGACGCGTTGGGCAATGAGGTTGAAAACAGAGTCATCGATATCGGGGATCTGGTCAATGCTCGCCCTTTTCTTGAGGATCGAAAACCGGGTGTCGAAATCAGGTTGGAGTATTTCGACGGACAGGCCAAGGCCAAAACGAGATTTGAGACGCTCGTGGAGAGGATGCAGGTTCTGGGGAGATTGATCGCTTGTGAGAACAAGCTGGCTGCCAAGCTCGTAAAGGGCATTGAATGTGTGGAAGAACTCCTCTTGTGTGCTCTTTTTGCCCTCAAGGAACTGGACGTCATCAACGAGTAAGACGTCGGCCTTTCGAAACCTGTTCTTGAACGACGCGATGGACCCACCCCTCAGAGCGGAAACGAAACTATTCGTGAAGGACTCAACCGTTGTATAGACAACGTTGAGGCCCGGGGAGTGCAAGAGCAGGAAATTGGCGATCGATTGAATAAGGTGAGTCTTGCCAAGCCCGTTTGACGAGTGGATAAAGAGAGGATTGAACGCCTGCGCAGGAGACTCGGCGACTGACAGAGCGGATGCATGGGCAAATCTGTTCGAATTTCCGATGACGAATTGGTCAAATGAGTACTTGGGATTCAGGTCTATAAGCGCGTTTGGGGTACTAACCGAGGTGTACGTAGATTCACGATCGCGTGACAGGGCGTTCTGGTCGGGTAGGGATGGCCGATCGACTATTTCAACAGAGAGGTCGTCGGCGATTGCGAGCTTTACCTCCCTTGAGATAATGTTGGCGAACCTCTGTTTCACCCACGAACGGATCGGCGGGGGGGCTTCTATGAACAACGTTTTGCCAGATATTGCAACGGCGCTGAGCGGATCGATCCAGACGTGGAATGCAGTGTCGCTCATATGATCGCGCAGGTTTGATCGAACGATATTCCATGCGATCTGCGGGTCATCCTGTCCCTTGGGATGGCAGTGCTTTGAAGGGGCCTCTTTTTCCCGGGAAATCAAGACTGAGCGATGCTATCAGCGGAATGGAAGAAAAAGTAAACGCGCTGTCTGCGCAATCCGCAAAAAGGGAAAAGAATTGATACGACAAGGCGGTGGCTGCACCGATAGCGAACATTTGTTCGTCCCGGGTTCAACCCACATATCCGCCAACAAAAAACGATCGGCAGATTGCCTGTTGCCACAGAAGTAGAGATAGAGCCTATACTTCTGTGGCTCGTTACAAGGAGAAAAGCGTGAAAAGAACGTATCAGCCAAAGAAGAAAAAGCGTGCACGTAAGCACGGGTTTCGCGAAAGGTCGAAGACGCGTGCTGGAAGGTCTGTCCTGAGAAGGCGCAGGGCAAAGGGACGCAGTCGCCTGGCCGGCTAGGTAGCGAAGCGTCTTTAAGGATTGGAAATCGGGAGCACAGGGATAGACGCAGTGGGGGTTCGTGGGTCGCGAAAGCGGGGTCGGTTAACACGGGGTGCTGACTTTGATCGCGTGTACAGGGATGGAACATCTCACGCGAACAGGTATATGGTCATGTACGTGTTTGAAAGGAAAAGCGAAGAAGTAAATGAATCAAGGCTGGGTATTTCGGTTAGCAGGAAGATTGGGAAAGCTGTCGAGAGAAATCGCGTAAAGAGGCTTCTTCGTGAAGCCTTTTGGGCTCTGAAAGACGATGAATCGGCCGGCAGAGACTACGTGCTGATAGCCCGCCCTGACATTTGTGGTCTTGTGGATAAAGGTGGGATTGAAGGCGTAAAAGAGTCACTTTCCACAGTGATCGAGGATGTGGAGACAAGTGGAAGAGAAGAAAACGAGTGAAAAAGATTGATGGCGACGGGAAAAGTGAAAGGGATGCTCGAATCGGGCATCTTCACCACGTGAGAAGATTGATGTGGATTCCGAGTCGGCTGGTGCAGCTGGCGATAGAGCTGTATCGGAGAGCGATATCACCAATGATTCCGAACAGGTGCCGCTACTACCCAAGCTGTTCTCGGTACGCCGTTGAGGCCGTACGTGACTACGGCGTAATAAGGGGAGCCGTGATATCAGGCTGGAGATTGATTAGGTGCAACCCCCTCTCGAATGGCGGAGTAGATCACGTCTACGACCAGAAAATATTTAGGAGCGTCGACATAAGAACGGGTAGACAGGGCGCAGGATGATCGTACTGGCGAACATATTCCAACCGATAATCGACGTAGCAGAGTGGATTCTCGTATTTCTTCACAACGATCTTGGGTTCGGGTGGGGCATGTCGATCGTCGGGCTCACAGTAATAGTGAGAATAATTCTGCTCCCACTCTCCTTAAAGCAGTATCGATCGATGCGAGCAATGCAAAAGCTCCAGCCGGAGATAAAGAAGATAAAGGAGAAATATAAGGACGATAAGCAGAGGGCGAACCAGGAGACGATGAAGTTCTTCCAGGAGAACAAGGTGAACCC